>Ga0335078_10010136_pt1 | contig 13955 bp, 13 predicted proteins | sample Lox_Sample_32_FD_206711 | JGI IMG/M metagenome (GOLD analysis project Ga0335078, IMG submission 206711) | Soil microbial communities from Loxahatchee National Wildlife Refuge, Florida, United States - Lox_Sample_3.2 | ecosystem: Environmental > Terrestrial > Soil > Wetlands | place: USA...
GACCGCCGCCGCAGCCGCAGAGGCCACCGCCGCAGAGGGCCGGCCGGCGCCGGCCGGCATCCCGGCCGGCGCGGTGCCCAGCCCGCGGGCCGCCACCCCGGGGCCCGACCGCCCAGCCGGGTCCGGCCCCGCGGCGCTCGTGGTGCCGGCCCAGGCCACCGCGCCCGAGGCGACCCGGTCCACGCCGCCGGAGCCGGCGTACGTCTGGGACGTCGAGGCCGTCGACTCCGCTGGCCAGCCGCTGGTGACCTGGCGCGGGCTGCGGCTGACCGACGCCGGGCCGCTCCCCCGCAGCGCGGCATGGCCGCCCGCGCTGCTGTCGGCCTACCTGGAACGGGCCGCAGTGGCGCTCGGCCTGAACCCCGACCTGCGGGTTACGGTGCACTGCGGCCAGCCCGACCCGGCGGGCCAGGCCCGGGATGCGGCCATGCCCATGGTGCCGCGGCCGTCGCCGTCCCCCGACACCCAGCCGGGCCCGGCGCCGGGCGAGTTGTCCCGGGCGCGGACCGCCCGCGGCACCGGCCACCTGGACGGGTTCGTCCTGGGCGTCCGGGCGTCCGAGGCGGTCGCTTGCGGCTGGGAAGCGGCCGTCCCGGGCGCGGCCGGCGAGCCCGAGCCGGGCCCGGGCCTTGCCGACGTCGAGACCCAGCTGCGGGATGTCCTGGGCGAGCCGCCGGCCGTCGTGCGCGCGCTGCTCAGGGCGATCGGATCCTGCCTGGTCATGGCCGGCACGCCCGGCGCCTCCCCGGTGGTGACCGGCGCGGCCGCCGACGGCAGCGACTGGCTGGCCCTGCGAGCGGCCGGGGCCACGCTGGCCTGCACGGTCGTCGAGATCAGCGGGGTCTCGTGCCCGGTGGCGATCGCCATCATGACCGGGAACGCCAGCCACGACGGCGATCGGGCCCCGGGTTCCGGCCGGCGGTCGGGGCGAGCGGGCGAGACCAAGGCGGCTACGAGAAAGACCGCGGCCCGCCGGACGAGCGCCGCCACCGCGGCAGCGGCCGGGACCGCGGCAGCGCCCGGGACCGCGGCAGCGCCCGGGACCGCGGCAGCGCCCGGGACCGCGGCAGCGGCCGGGACCGCGGCAGCGGCCGGGACGGCGGCCCCGGCGAAGGCCGGGGCCCAGCCCGGCCCGGCGGGGGGCGGCCAGGACTAACTCCCGCCCGGGCCCGCCGTCACCGGCGGGCCGTCGCTGCCGCGCGCCCTTTTGCGAGAGCGGGCGGGGTGCCACTATGGGAAACCGAACGGAGTTCTACCCCGGAAGGCGACCCACGTGAGCAGTCCGCATCCCGCCCCGATCGCCGGAGACCTCGACCTGTCGCAGAACGCCTTCTGGGAGAAGCCGCCGGCCGAGCGCTACGCCGCATTCCGGCAACTGCGCGCCATGCGGCCGCCGCCGTTCTTCGAGGCGCCCGAGTCCCCGTTCGGCACGCCGGAGAGCGGTTATTACGCGCTGGTCCGGCACGCCGACGTGGTCGAGGCGAGCCGGCACGCCGATGTGTTCTCCTCGGCGGCCGGGGCCACCAGCCTGGTCGACCTGCCCGTCGAGTTCAACGAGTATTTCGGCTCGATGATCAACATGGACGATCCCCGGCACGCCCGGCTGCGCCGGATCGTGTCCCGGGCGTTCACGCCGAAGATGATCAGGAAGTTCGAGGAGGACGTGCAGCGGACGGCCGCGGACATCGTCGACGAGCTGCTGCTAACCGGGCCGTGCGACTTCGTGCAGCATGTGTCGGCCCGGCTGCCCCTCAAGATCATCTGCGAGATGATGGGCATCGGCGACGAGCACTACGCGATGGTGCTGAAGAACACCAACATCATCCTGTCCGGGGCCGACCCGGAGTTCGTCAGCCAGGACCTGAACGAGGCCATCACCCAGATCCTCACCGCGGGCCAGGAACTCGCCGAGCTGGTCACCGGCCTGGCCGAGCGGCGTCAGGCCGAACCCGCCGATGACCTGGTCTCGGCGCTGGCCACGGCCAACATTGACGGCGAGCAGCTCACGCCGGCCGAGCTGGCCTCGTTCTTCATCCTGCTGGTGGTGGCGGGCAACGAGACCACCAGGACCGCCATCTCGCACTCGCTAAGCCTGCTTACCGACCACCCGGATCAGCGCGCGCTGCTGCTGGCCGACCTCGAGGGGCGGATCGGGGCGGCGGTCGAGGAGATCGTGCGTTATGTGTCGCCGGTCATCTGGATGCGGCGCACGCTGACCCGGGACGCCGTCCTAAACGGAAACATCTTCCGGGAGGGCGACCGGGCCGTGCTGTTCTATCAGGCGGCCAACCGCGACGAGTCGGTGTTCACCGACCCGGACCGGTTCGATATCACCCGCTCCCCCAACCCGCACGTCGGGTTCGGGTCCGCGGGCCCGCACTTCTGCCTGGGCGCCCACCTGGCCCGGCGCGAGATCACCGCGATGCTGCGGCAACTGCTGACCCAGGTGCCGGACATCCGGGCCGCGGGAGAACCCGACCGGCTGCTGTCTAGCTTCATCAATGGCATCAAGCACCTGCCCTGCGAGTTCGGCTGACCCGCGCGGCAGAATCCCGCAGATATCCGCGACCATCTACCCAATCGGCTTGGCGGTCCAGTGCGCGGGGTCCGGCCCGAGCGGCCGCAGGCTGCGCCGCTCGGCGCGTGCGCCCGGCCAGGCCCGCCGGCGGCCCGCTCAGCCCCGGCCCGCGGACAGCGCGGTCAGGACGGTCAGGGTGATCGCGACCGCGGCGGCCAGCCCGTGGAACGCGGCCAGCCGCGGCGGGAAGCTCCAGGCGCCGCCGGCGTGCCGCCTGGCCGCCTGCGTGTTCCTGGTCAGCCAGATCAGCCCGGCGGCGATGGTCACCACGAGAATCCCGAACGAGATCCAGGCGAACGGCCGGTAGCGCACGAACACGAACATGAACCAGCAGGCCAGGCCGGTCAGGGCCAGCGCCGGATGGCTGAACTCCAGCAGCGGGTGCTCGCCCGGCGGCGTGGCTACCTTGACCCGCGGCACCGGCGGCGGCTTTCCTTCGGCGGTGAGCGGTACCGCCGGCGTCCGGGCCGGGGTGGTCAGCGGCCGCCCGGCATCCTGCTCGGCCGCGGCCGCCACCCGCCGCCTGGCCGCGCCGCCGGCGCCCAGCAGCGAGACCCCCGCGGCCGCGGTAATCGTCCACAGGACCAGGGTCACTATCGCCAACGCCGCTCCTCACGAACTGCTGGTTCTGGTCCCCTCGCCGATCAGGCTAGCCGACCCCGGCAGCGACCCTCTGACCGGCCAATTCACCGCATGCCCGGATGCCGGAACGGCAGCGGCCGCTCCTCTAGGCAACCGTTCCGACCTCAATCTTGTAACTACCTGTAGTCGACTCAGCACACCGTGTATAACTAGAACCCCGCGAGGCACTCGGAGCCCGGTAGGCCGGACCGAAGAGCCAGGCCGCCGGGCCTCCTGGCCCGTCAGCCGGGCCGTGAGCCGCGCGGGAACGGGGGAACCGCTCGTCGCGGAGGGGGACCGTCGTCCGAGCCGGGCACGCGCCGGCGCGACCGCCGGATGCCGCCACGCGCTAATCGTACGAGGGTCGCGACAAGCGGAGGGGGTCTTCGTCCTGTGGGCGGCGCCACCCGGGGGCGTGGCGCCGCCCGCAGGCGAAGCAGCCGGCCAGAGCGTGCCCGACGCCCTGGCCCGGGCCGCGGGCGGCCGCCGTCAGCGCAGAGCGCTGATCCTGGCGGCCAGGTCGAAGTCGGCGGCGGTGAGCCCCCCGGCCGAGTGAGTCGACAGGGTCAGGGTCACCTTGTTCCACTGGATCAGGATGTCCGGGTGGTGATTGGCCTGCTCGGCCACGTAGGCCACGGCTCCGGTCAGCAGCATGGCCTCCCGGAAGTCACTCAGCGTAACCGTGGTGGTGATGCTCGCGCCGTCGCGCGCCCAGCCCGGTACCCCGCCCAGCCGGCCGGCTATCTCATCCTCGGTAAGCAGTTCCATGGTTCCCGACTATCACACACCGCGGCGCTCATGTGGCGGCGGGCTTGACCGCCCGGATGATGGCCGAGTGCAGGCCGGGGGCGGCCTCGGTGGTGAAGGTGACCGACGCGTCCGCGAACCCGGCGGCGGCGAGGCCGTCCAGATACTCGCGGCGGGACAGGGCGCCGGCAATGCATCCGGCATAGGAGCCAGCGGCGGCGCGGTCGGAGCGTGACAGGTGGTCCTCGGCCACCACGTCGGTGATGCCGATCCGCCCGCCCGGGACCAGCACGCGGAACATCTCCGCGAGCACCGCGGGCTTGTCGGTGGAGAGGTTGATCACGCAGTTGGAGATCACCACGTCCACCGCCCGATCCGGCAGGGGCAGGGCCTCGATCTCGCCCTTGCGGAACTCGACGTTGCCGGCTCCGGCCCGGGCGGCGTTGGCGCGGGCCAGGGTCAGCATCTCATCGGTCATGTCCACGCCGTAGGCGAACCCGGACGGGCCGACCCGCCGGGCGGAGAGCAGCACGTCGATGCCGCCGCCCGAGCCCAGGTCCAGAACTCGCTCGCCCTCGCGCAGGCCCGCGACCGCCAGCGGGTTGCCGCAGCCCAGGCTGGCCAGCACCGCCTCTTCCGGCAGCCCGTCGGTCTCGCCCTCGCCATACAGCGGAGCGCCGAAGCAGTCGGCCGAATCCGGGGCCGCCGACCCGGTGCCGCAGCACGAGGTCGCGCCGGAACTCTCGCAGCACGAGGCGGTGACGCCCGGCCTCGGCTCCAGGACCGCGCGGGCCGCCGCCGCGTACCGGGACCGTACCTCCTCGCGCAGGTCGGTGCTCGTCTGGTCGCTCATCGCACCATCACCCCTAGGCATAGATGAATATCGATGCCTACCATGCCCGAGAGATAGACAGATGTCAATGCCTAGCGCATACTTACCGGGTGACAACCACCTCACCGGCGACCCGGAACCGGGCGCCGCTGCCGCTGGCCGATGAGTGCTGCGCACCGCTGCTGCGCGAGCCGATCACCGCCGGCCAGGCCGCCGGTATCGCCCGGCTGCTCAAGGCCCTGGCCGACCCGACCCGGCTGCGGCTGGTCTCGATGGTCGCCGCGCACGAGGGTGGCGAGGCTTGCGTCTGCGAGCTGACCGAGCCACTCGGGCTGACCCAGCCGACCATCTCGCACCACCTGAAGATCCTGGTGGACGCCGGGATCCTCAGCCGCGACAAGCGCGGCGTGTGGGCCTACTACGCCCTCGTGCCCTCCGCCCTGGACGCTCTCTCGGCGGTGCTGAGCACGGGTGGCCAGCCGGCCCGGACGGGCAAATAGGGACGGACCGGCTCGGGGCCGGGCAGCCTGCCGCCGACCCACTAGGCTGGCTCCAGCCGGAGTGCGCCGACGCTGCCGCGGCTTCGTGCCTGACTCGCGCCGGCCGCGTTCCGCCCCGACCAGGTGTTAGTCGAAAGGTGCCGGCCGGCCCATGGAGCACAGATGACTGACCTGCGGCGCACGCCGCTGACCGGCGTGCATGAACGCCTCGGCGCCACACTGACCGGCTTCGCCGGATGGCTGATGCCGCTGCGGTACGGCAGCGAGACCGCCGAGCACACCGCGGTGCGCACCGCGGCCGGGCTGTTCGACCTGTCGCACATGGGCGAGATCATGGTCACCGGGCCGGGCGCGGCCGCGGCCCTCGACTACGCGCTGGTCGGGCAGCCGTCGGCGCTCGCGCCAGGCCGGGCCCGGTACACCATGATCTGCGCGCCGGACGGCGGGGTCATCGACGACCTGATCGTCTACCGGCTGGCCGCGGACGAGTTCCTGGTCGTGGCGAACGCCGCCAACACCGGGGTCGTGTTCGAGGCACTCGAGGACCGGGCCCGCGGGGACGCGCAGGTGGCTGACCATACCGATGACTACGCGCTGATCGCCCTGCAGGGCCCGCACGCGGTGCGCATCCTCGCCCCGCTGGCCAGTGCCGACCTGGCCGGGGTGAAGTACTACACCGGCTACCCGGCCACCGTGGCCGGCGCCGAGGTGCTGCTGGCCCGCACCGGTTACACCGGCGAGGACGGCTTCGAGCTGTTCACCCGGCCGCCGGACGCCGAGCGGGTATGGGCCGCGCTCACCGCCGCGGGCGCGGGCCAGGGCCTGGTTCCCGCGGGCCTCGCCGCGCGGGACACCCTCCGGCTCGAGGCCGGGATGCCGCTGTACGGCAACGAGCTCGGCCCGGAACTCACCCCGTTCGACGCGGGGCTGGGCCGGGTGGTGAGGCTGGAAAAGCCCGGCGACTTCGTCGGCCGCGCGGCGCTCGCCGAGCGGGCCGGCGCCGAGCCCGAGCGCGAGCTCGTCGGGCTGGTCGGCCGGTCCCGGCGGGTGCCCAGGCACGGCTACGCCGTGCTCTGGGACGGCGCGGCGTGCGGGACGGTGACCAGCGGCGCACCGTCCCCGACGCTCGGCGCGCCGATCGCGATGGCGTACGTCGCTCCGGCCGTCGCGCGCGAGGCCGGCCAGGCCGGCGCCGGGACCGGCGGGCCCGGGCGGCTCGCGGTGGACATCCGGGGCCGCGCCGAACCCGCCGACCTGGTGTCATTGCCGTTCTACCGTCGGCCGGCCTGACCGGCCGGTCACCGATCTCGCAGAGGAGAAGGCCGCCAATGAGCGTTCCCGACGAGTTGCACTACACCCGCGAGCACGAGTGGGTGGCCATCACCGGCACCACGGCCTCGGTCGGCATCACCGACCACGCCCAGAACTCGCTCGGTGATGTCGTCTACGTCTCCGTGCCGTCGCCGGGCAGCAAGGTGACCGCGGGCGAGCCCTGCGGCGAGATCGAGTCCACGAAGTCGGTGAGCGACATCTTCTCGCCGGTCGACGGCGAGGTGACCGAGGTCAACGCCGAGGTCGACGAGAACCCGGCCGTGATCAACGCCGACCCGTACGGGGCCGGCTGGCTGTTCAAGGTCGCCCTGTCCGGCGCCGGGGGCGAGCTGCCGGCCGACCTGCTGACCGCCGCCGATTACGAAGAGTTCATCGCCACGGAGGAGTGAGCGTGGCCGTCCCAGCCCGCGACCGGCAACGGTACGACACGGCGACCGCGCACCTCGAGCCGCCGTTCGCCGTGGTCGACCTGACGGCCTTCCGCGCGAACGCCGAGAACATGACCCGGCGCGCCGCGGGGACGCCGATCCGGCTGGCCAGCAAGTCGGTGCGGTGCCGCGAGCTGATCGGCCGGGTGCTGCGGATGGATGGCTTCCGCGGCATCCTGGCCTTCACCCTGCCGGAGGCGCTCTGGCTGGCCGGGTGCGGCGCATCCGATGACATACTCGTCGCCTACCCCACGGCCGACCGCGCCGCGCTGGCCCGGCTGGCCGGCGACCCGGCCGCCGCCGCGGCCATCACCGTCATGGTGGACTGCGCCGAGCACCTCGACATGATCGAGAAGGCGGCCGCCGGGGTCGGCGACCCGCACCAGGTGCGGGTCTGCATCGACATCGACGCCGGGTACCTGGCGCTGCACGGGCTGCTGCGCGCGGGCGCCCGCCGCTCGCCGGTCCGCACGCCGGCCGAGGCGGCCAGGCTGGCCGAGGCCGTCGTCGCCCGGCCGGGGCTGCGCCTGGCCGGCCTGATGGCTTACGAGGCCCAGATCGCGGGCGTGGGCGACAACCCGCCGGGCCGCCCGCTGTACGCGACGGTCCTGCGGTACGTGCAGCGGAGGTCCGGCGCCGAGCTGGCCTCGCGCCGGGCCGCGATCGTCGCGGCGGTCCGGTCGGTCGCCCCGCTGGAGTTCGTCAACGGCGGCGGCACCGGCTCGATCGAGAAGACCGCGGCCGAGCAGGCGGTGACCGAGATCGGCGCCGGTTCCGGGCTCTACCAGCCCCGGCTGTTCGACAGCTACCGGGGCTTCTCGGGCCAGCCCGCCGCGTTGTTCGCGCTTCCGGTGGTGCGCCGGCCAGGCCCGGGAGTGGTCACCGCGCTCGGCGGGGGCTACCTGGCCTCCGGCGCGGCCGACCGGAGCCGGCTGCCCAGCCCTTACCTGCCCGCCGGGCTGCGGCTGGACAAGGAGGAGGGCGCGGGCGAGGTGCAGACCCCGCTGCTCGGGCCGGCCGCGGACCGGCTGCGGATCGGTGACCGGGTGTGGCTGCGGCACGCCAAGGCGGGCGAGCTGTGCGAGCGGTTCGGCGAACTGCACCTGATCGAGGGCAATGCCGTGGTTGCGACGGTTCCGACCTACCGGGGCGAGGGTATGACCTTCCTCTGAGACCTTGATCGCAGCGCGCTGCGTGAGCCCCGGAATGCGAGGCGGCCCATGACCCAGCGGGACGACACCAGTTGGGCGGCGCCGCCGGTCGACCGGCGGGCGCGGCGCGTCGGGCGGATCGCGTTCTGGGTCCTGGTGGTGCTCGCGGCCGGGGTGCTGGCGGCCTGCATCGCGATCCCGATCGTGACGATGCAGCCCTACACCGAGCAGTCGCCCACGATGGAGAACACGATCCATCCCGGCGATCAGATGTTCGTCGCGAACGGGTCCGGCGGACTGCGCCGCGGTGACGTGGTTATCCTGCGGGTCCCGGTCCGGCTGTCGCATACCAGCGACGTTTTCGTGAAGCGCGTGATCGGCCTGCCCGGAGATCACGTGGCGTGCTGCGACGCCAGGGGCCGGATCACCGTCAACGGCAGGCCGCTGAACGAGACCTACCTCTACCCTGGCGACCGGCCGTCGCGGGTCACGTTCTCGGTGACCGTCGGCCGGGGGCAGATCTGGGTGCTGGGTGACCGCCGCAACATCTCGCTCGATTCGCGCCGGTGGGGACCGGTGCCGGAAAGCGGCGTCGTCGGCCGGGTCGTGCTGGCCCAGCGCGGTTCGCACCTCGTCTTCCTGCGCACACCGCCGACCTTCATCGCCGACGGCCTGGCCCCGGCCGACACCCGGCCGGACTTCTACCTGGGGCTGGCCATCGGCGCCCTGGTCGCCGTCGCGGCGCTGCTGCTCCTGACGTTCATCGGCACCAGCCGTTTCGTGATCCGCCGCCGGCGCGCGCGCCGCGAGGCGGAGCGGGCCCGCGCCGAGGCGCAGCGGGCCCGCGCGGACGCCGAACGGGCCCGCGCGGACGCCCAGCGCGGCCGACCGGGGGCCGCCCGGGGGCTGGTGGAGCCGATGTGGGGGGTGTACCGGGTCCCGCCAGACCGCCCGGGCGGCGAGGACGACTAGCCGCCGCCTAGTCGTCCAGGCCGAGGGCGCGCAGCAGGCCCTGCAGGTACCCGATCGCGTGGGCGCGCCCGCGCGAGCAGTAGGCGGCCGAGGAGGTGTCGCCCCAGGTGCCCGGGTCCCCGACCATCGCGGGCACGTGGTCGTCGATGAGGAAGCCGTCGAACCCGGACGCGGCCAGCCGCCGCAGCACCGCGGCCGGGTCGTAGTTCCCCTCGCCGAGGAAGCACTCCCGGAAGCTCGGGACCGTGCCCTGCACGTCGCGGAAATGCACGTAGCAGATGGCGCCCCGCGGCCCGAAGTAGTCGATCACCTCGTTGACGCTGCGCTCGCCGCCCATCTCCGAGACCGTGCCCAGGCACAGGCCGATGCCCCAGGCCGGGCTGCCGCGGGCCGCCTGATGCGCGCCGATCATCGCCCCGGGGGAGGTGAAGATGCGCGCCGCCCCGCCCAGGGGCACCTCGACGGGCGGGTCGTCGGGGTGCAGGGCCAGGCGCACGCCGGCCTGCTCGGCGACCGGGAGCACGGCGCGTGATCGTCCACGTCCGGCCCGCCGCCCGGGTGCCCTACCGCTTGCGGCGGCCCCAGATGCGCAGGATCGCCACGCCGACGACCGCCAGGCCGACCGCGGCCGCCGCCAGGCGCACCTCGGGCCGCGCGGCCTGCTCGAGCGCCCGCTCGCGCAGCCTGCGCAGGTTGCCGGACGGGCTGACCCGCTCCGCCAGCGTGTCGATGGTCTGCGCGAGGTTCTCCCGAGTGCGCTCGATCTGCGCGACTATCGCGTCCGGATCTTTCCCGTTGAGCGTCGTCCCGCTCACGGCCACGGTGCCGTGCACGACGGAGCCGTCCGGATCGGCATCGGCCATCGCAAGCGTCCCTTCTCTGCCGCCGCCCCCCTGGCGAGTCCCGAGTTCCCGCTAGTCTCCCAGGCTGGCCGCCGTCACGCACGGCCGGCCCGCCGGAGAAGGCGGCGGGACCGGAGGAAGCGGGGTCAGAAGAAGCCGGGCCGGGGAAGCGAGCGGGCCGCCGGCCGCCGGCTTAACGCGGCCGGTCCCGGGAACCCGTGGCTCCCGGGACCGGCCGGTAGGTGCCGCCGGTCAGCTTGGCGCGCTGGCCAGCTTCTGCGCTCCGGCGATGACCAGCTGGCAGGCGAGGGTCTGCGCCGCCGCCTGGCGCACCGGCTGATCGTCGAACGCGGCCGCCTCCAGTTCTCCCTTGACCTGCTCGGCCAGCCGGTCCCTGACCACCTCCAGGGCCCGCAGCGCCTGGTCGGTGTGGGCATACACCTCGTCATTCGGGCTGGTGCTGTTGATCGCGTTGGTGTCGGCCTGCAGCGTGTAGGCCGCGAAGTCACCGACGCTGGAGTTGAGCTGCTTGTAGCACTCGCCCAGGCCGGTGACGGCCGGGTCGCTGAGCGCCTGGTTCGGCCGGCTGAGGATCTGCGTGATCACCCGGCCGTCGTGCTCGTAGTCGTCCCGCAGCCCGGTCAGGTACATGAGCGTCGGCCGGATGTCGGTCTCGTCCGCCCAGGGGCCGCCGAAGTGGTCCTGGTACACCTCGATCTGCCCGCTGTCCGGGCCCGACGAGGTCGTGCCCTGGTCGGCGGCGGGCCCGTCCAGCCCGAGGTGGCGTACCCCGGGCCCGGCGAACGCCACGTAGTTGGTGTTGATCTCGGCGGCGTAGTCACCGTGATCCCAGGCGAACCCGGTGTTCTGCGTTACGCAGGAGCCGCTGCACGTGGCCGGGCCCGTCGACAGGTAGTAGTCGGGCTTGGCGAACATGGCCAGCGTCGGCGTCCGGGCCGGGTCCGCGTTCACGAAGTGGAGGATGGCCTCTTCGGTCGGGTCGGCCAGGTAATTGTCGATCTTCTGCGTGGTACCGGTGTACGGGTTGGCCGCGGTGAGGTTCGCGACGTCGTGCTCGAACGTCCGCACCACCGGCGTGTCCGGTCCGGGATTGCCGTCCAGGTAGAACTCCGGCGCCGTGTCGGCCTCCAGGCCGAACGGGGTGGTGTTGCCCGCGGCCGTCAGCAGCCCGGTGAGGTTGCCGTCCAGCTCGCCGAACGAGCCCGCCGGGTAGGTGCACTCGATGCCGGGGATCACGGTCCCGCCGCTGACGGTGCCGCCGTTGCAGTTGGCCGGCGTGGGCTGGATCGCCCGGCCGACGTTGGCGCCTGCCTCGTGGTCGCCCTCGTCGGAGCTGACGACGAACATCGTGTTCTTCGGGGTGATCCCGTCCTTGGCCAGCCGCTGGAAGAAGGTCCCGAAGGCCTGGTTGTAGTACGCGGCCTGGGCCAGGTAACAGGCGCTGCCGCTGCCGAGCGCGTCCGGCGCGTGATAGCACGGCCCGCCCGGACCGTCGAGGCTGGAGATGAACTCGTTGCCGTGCAGGTCGGCCATGTAGATGTTGGTGACCTGGACGCCGCTTTCCAGCATGTCGGCCGCATAGGCGAGCGCCTGCGACGCGTTGATGTTGCTGTAGCCGGGGAAGCCCGGGTAGTTGGTCAGGAACGCGCCGTTGATCTGGTTGCCGTTCAGGTCGACGAGGTTGCCTGCCGCGTTGGTCACCTGGTAGCCGTCATGGGTCACGTTCGGCGTGCCCCCGCCGAGCGGCGGCGCGATGTACTTGTGCCCGAACAGGGCCTGGTACCCGGTGTAGCCGCCCGGCTCGTCCGGCAGCACGTCGGCCACGGCCGTGTGCGACGGGGTGGTCTGCTGGTACTTGACCGCCTCGGCGTTGGCGCAGAACGCGGCGCCCTTGGCGCAGTGCACGGCCAGGCCGATGTAGTCGGCGGTCTCGGGATCCTTGAACGAGTCCGGGTCGTTGGCGAGCTGCATGGCCTCCGGCGAGTTCGCGCCGAACGCGTCGGGAATGTCTGGCGACGGGTTCTCCAGTTCCTGGTTCACCGTGGCGATCTCGCCCACGTTGCAGCCGGCCCGGGTGAACGGCACCCACGGCGCCGGGGTGATCGTGTCCGGCGTCACCGGCGGGTTCGAGGTGGCCGGCGGCGTCGGCGAGTACACCAGGTTCGGGTTCGTGTCGTGCCCGGCGTTCGGGCTCGACGCGGTGTCGTCGATCGCGTCGTTCCAGTAGGTGAACACGGTGGCCGGGTCGGTCGTGCCGTCGGCGTTGTAGGTCTGGTAGTCGTTGGCGATCCCGTCCCCCTGCCGGTCGCCGTACAGGCCGGTGGCCGTGGTCAGCAGGTCGTCACCGGTGTGCGCGATCAGCGGCGTGTGGCTGTTGGACAGGAGCACGCCGTTGCCCTCGAGGAAGTTGAGCAGGTTGGGCATGAGCTCCAGGTCCGACGGGACGTTCGGGTTGTCCCGGAAGAAGTGCACGTTGTCAAAGCCGATCTGCACCACGTGCTTGAGGCCGTTGGCGAGGCGGCAATCGCTCGGCGCCTGATGGCCGGCGCTGGCCGGCCCGGCCGCCGCGGCCAGCCCGGCGGTCGCGCCCCCGGCGAGGCACAATCCGCTGACGAGCGCGATGCCGCCTGCCGCGGCGGTGGCGCGCAGACCCAGCCGCCGGCGACGCTGCCCGTGTGGATGCTGCATCCAGGTCCTCCTTCTCGGGCCGACCGCCCGGCCATGGAGGCCGGACACTCCAGCCGGTGACGCTAAAGGAACCGACCAAACATCAGGCGACGGGTACGTGACCAGGCAGACAACCTTTGCGTTCCCGGCGCCGCCCTTTAGCCTGGACCTTTCTCCCGCGCCGCGCAATATGCCGCGGGTCAGGACATCGGGGACGAGGCGGGAATGGACCGGTCTCGCTGCGTGCCAATGGCGAACAACAGCGCGTCGACCAGCGCGAGGAACTTCACCGCGTGATCCCGGGTCACCCGGGACGGGTCCGCGGTGGCGAGGTTGCGCAGGCTGACCACGCCGTCGACGGCGCGCACGATCGACTCGGGCACCAGCCCCTGGTCCCGCGCGAAGCGGGCCACGGCGGTCGGGTCGCCGCTGCCCACCGGCACCAGCTTGCCGCTGGAGCCCAGCAGGTCGCGCAGGGCCGCCTCGACCGCCCCGAACGCCTGGCCGATGGCGGCGGCGGGATCGTCATCGGCGGCCGCGGCGAACCGGAGCGACACCGGGATGACGGCGTGGCCGGGGCCCGCCGACACCGTGGCGGTCAGCTCGGCCTTGGTCTGCCCGGCGATCCGGTCAAACTCGGCGTCGGACTGCCCGGCGCGCAGCCGCCGCAGGCCGGAGGCCAGCTGCATCAGGATGTCCACGATCGGGCGGCGCAGGAATACCACGATCGCGACGATCGCCGCCGGCCAGGCGAGCGCCTTGACAAAATCGATGATGAATTGCAACCCGGACATACGACTAACGGTAGCGGAATTGGCCGGGCAATGGGCCGGCCGCCTCACTCCGCGGCCGCGCCGTCCGCCGGGCTGGTCAGCGCCACGAGCAGGTCGTTCAGCCGGCCGACCAGGGCGGCGGGCTCATCGAGCCGCGCGCCGAGCGTCAGCACCGCCTGCCCGTAGAGCACGTGCGCCCACTCGGCCAGGTGCGGGTCGTCCGGGTCCCGGCTGAGCCGCTGCACCAGCGGGTGGCGCGGGTTAATCTCCAGCACCGGCTGGCTCGGCAGCCCCGTGCCCCGCAGCCGCTGGGCCAGGCTGACGTCGTTGTCCGGCTCGTTAGCCACGATGCAGGCGGGGGAGGTGGTGAGGCGGCTGGTCACCCGCACGTCGTAGGCCCGCTCGCCCAGCGCGGCCTTAAGCCTTGTGATCAGGGCGGCGCACTCGGCGGCGGCCTGCTGGCTGGCCTCGCGCTCGGCCTCGCCCTGCAG
>Ga0335078_10010141_pt1 | contig 13953 bp, 15 predicted proteins | sample Lox_Sample_32_FD_206711 | JGI IMG/M metagenome (GOLD analysis project Ga0335078, IMG submission 206711) | Soil microbial communities from Loxahatchee National Wildlife Refuge, Florida, United States - Lox_Sample_3.2 | ecosystem: Environmental > Terrestrial > Soil > Wetlands | place: USA...
TACGTTGGTTCGCCGAACCGGTTCAACCTGAATCCGGTTTTCGAACTGCACGTGTGGGCATGGCGCGACAACCCGCAAGGGGCTTTCGTGGACTTCAACAACAACGTTTCGTGCGAAATGCAGTAAACCTGATGGTTGCAAATGAAATCCCGTCCACCCTGGCGTGGACGGGATTATAACTTGGTTATGATTCGCTCCTAGCGATCAGAAATCTGAGGAGCTCCTGCTTGGCGTTTTTAATCGGCAAGCTAGCGGTTTTAATTTTCAACACCGCACGCTGCACCAAATTTGCCGATACACCTGGGAGATGCGCCGTGGTCATCGCGTGGATGAGTTGATTGACCTGGCCGACGTGAACATAGGCTAGATTGATTGATTGCTTCAGTTCATCTTCCAGCGTGGCGATGCTGCCAGTCCTTACGGCCTCTAGAAATTGACCCTCCTTTAGTAAACAGAACTGATCCTGACCCGACGGGGCGAGCGTTACTGCCTCATTGAACTCAAGTTCATCGATCAAAGATTGGAGGGGACCGACCTCAGCTCGCGCAAAAGAGCTGCTGCGAAATATCTCCGGGTGCTCCTTGCAAATCACCAGCCATTGGTCACGCTGCGCCCGCAGTTCACTAGCCTGGAATTTCCTGCCCCTCGGATGTTGCGGATTGTAGCTGTGTATCTCAGCATGGCACTCAAAACAGACAGGAATCGCATTGTCGTAGGAATCCGACCCATCATCGGCCTGGGGGACCATATGATCTAGCTCTATTTTGACACCGCAAAACCGATGGCAGATGCAGCAGCATCGGTGGCACGCTACCAAGAGCTTTTCAACGTCTTGAGCCTTAAACTTCCCCACTAGAGTCACCTCCTGCAGTACATAGGGGAGTTGCTGTTCTAGACGGGCAATTGGTCTTGCATCCAGCCGGGCGCTTCTACTTTAGGCTCAGAGGTCAGATCGATGACCAGACGCTCCAGCACCATCCGTTTGCTGACAGGATTGGAACGAAGGGCAAGATCCGCTTTGGCCACGAGGCGGATCGCGCGCGTCAAATCGCGGCGGGACTTGTAGCGTCGGGCCTGCTTGATGATGTCGTCGGCGGCGAAAGGCGGCACGCGGAATCCCTGCCAAAGCGCCGCCCACAACATGCGCTGATCGCGCACGTTGCGCTCGAGAATGATCAGCATCTGGCGAAAAGTCTTCGCCAGCATGTACACATGCCCGATCGACGCCTCTTCGCCTTCACCCGACGCCAGAATTGCGTCCAGAACTTCCAGCGCGCGCACCCGGTCCTTGCTCGAGATTGCGTCCGTCAGTTCATAGAGCGAACGCTGCTTGGCAGCGAGCACCATGGTTTCGACATCGCCCAGCGTGATGCGCTTCTTTTCGCCAACGTAGAGAATCAGCTTTTCCAGTTCGTTGGAGATCATCATCATGTCGCCGCCGAGCGAGTCAACAAGTTCGCGAGCACCGTCGGGCTCAATCTTCACCGCACGGCTCGTACAGTAATCGGTAATCCAGCGGACAGCCTCGCCTTCCTCCACGCGCGCCAGTTCCACGATTCCGCAGTACTGCCCCATGGTGTCACGAATGCGCTGGTAGCGCTCCTTGTCCTGCATCTCCATTTTGCGGACGTCAGCAGGAATGCTGATGTGATCGGCAACAAAGACAATCAGCGCGTCAGGATTGGGATTTTTGCAGTACTCCTCGATCGCTGCGAGTTTCTCGTCATTCGATCCACGGCCGAACAGATTCTTGACGCCGCGCACAAAGAATACCTGGAACGGCGCCATCAGCGAAGGCGTCCGGGCGCGGTCCAATACCTCAGCGAGATCGTTTTCCGCGAGATCGAATTCGAAGAGACTGAAATCGCGCAGGTCGGGCGGCACAAGGTGATCGAGGATGGCGTCGCGGAAGCGCTTGCGAAAGAATGCCTCGTCGCCAACGAACACATAGGCCGCGCGCATCTTGCGCGACTGCAGGTCGCTTACAAATCGCTCAGCTTGGGCGAAGGCACGCATCAGTTCGGATAAGCAGCGAATCGCAGATTCCTCTGCGCTTCGCGCTTCGGAATGACAACGCACTAAACCTTGACTCTAGCATCCGGTGCGCGGTTCGCCTAGTTGGCGAATCGTGAACTAGAGTCAGAAGCCCTCCAGAATGTTCGACACCAGGGTCCGCGCGAAGTCTTGCGAGAGGCGGCGGAACGCGGGGGAATCTTCCTCAAAAAATGTCGCCAAATCCTGGGAAACTTCGTATTGCTCCCGGAAAAGATACGCAGGGTTCTGATACAAGACCTTGCCATTGCGATCGGTGAACGAGACCTTCATGCTCACCACGACCAGAACGCTTGCAGCGCGTCCAGTAGCCGTGTCGTACGTCAATGGCGAAGCCGCGGTCGAAAGCACGGTTCCGCGCAGGGTAGCGTCGGCGTCATCTCCCGCGTCGTTCACGATTCGATAGCGTGTTCGCGTGGTGAACTCGCGTACGACCGAAGCCGTCAGCATCTGCTCAATGCGGTAATTCAGCGTCTCGTTCTTGAATGCAGGTATGGCGATGGTCTGGACGCTTGCAGGAAGTTGCGAGGTATGACCGGCAGTGTGATATCCGCAGCTGATGGTCAGAAAGAGAGAACCAAGCCCGAGCACCAGCCCGGCCAGCTTTGTCACTGAATCTTCCCCGTGGGACGAGTCGCTGTCATGCTCTCCGCGCACTCCACGGCGTTGATCGCGGAGAGACGAAGATTGTCGGCCGCAGCCCACAACCACACACCATTTGGATTTACAGGGTCAGACTTGATCGCCAGTTGAACGTCGCCTTGCCCTGCGGAACTTACATTGCTAGGCGCATCTTCGTCCGTGGATGGAATGCTCACATGATCACCAGCCAACGCCTCTGAAAAGGTGGAGAGATCGACTGGCTTTTCCATCTCCAGGAAGATTGCGGTCGCGTGTCCGTGGAAAATCGGTGCCTGCAACAGGATCAGCGACGGCTCGAGCGCATTCGCGCCTGCAATTCGTCTATAGTGACGGAGCACGCGCGCTTCGACCGAGTCCAATGAAGGCTGCGATTTCGGCCCATACCGCTCAACCAGATTGAAGGCCACCTGCGCATCGAAAACATCTTTCGGTAGAGGCTGAAAGGAGAGCAGATTCACGGTCTGCTGGTGCAGTTCGTCCATCCCCCGTTGTCCATGCTCCGAAGCAGGTTCAAAGATGGTCGCGACAGCGCGCCGAACGACGCCGGTTTTCTTCACACGAAGGAAAAGCAGTGCGAGAATTACTGCAACTGGGTGCGCGGTCACACAGGGACCAGGCTGCAATTCCGGGGCCGCGACTTCGCCGCGCTCGCGCTCGATCCACAAGGACCGCACGGTGGCCCCAGGTTCGTTTTCCAGCACCGACGATAGATCGATGATGGCGCTGCCGGCATCCCGCGCGTCTTTCCAACTGCGCCGCGTGCTGTCCTGATCCGATGCGAAGAACGTAAAGTCCACATGCTCGAACTGCTCGGCCCGAACGCGCTGGATGAAGCTGACCTCGTCGCCCATGGCCTCAAGCTGGCCCATGGATTCGTCGTCATCGAGCAGGCGGATATCCGCGGCGGGGAAATTGCGCTCGTTGAGGAGCTCAGCGACCTCTTTGCCCCTCAGTGAAGCAGCGCCAACAATCGCGGCACGGTACAACCTGCTGCGCACCATGCTGGTAGAAGCCGGCGCCGTTTTTACTGGATCGGTCATGAAGCTTGCGATGCCTCCTTATAGGACGGCGGTGGAGGACCGGAACGCCGGCGGAAGATCCACTGCAGCCGCCAGAAGACCCCAGAAGCCATGTAGAGCAAGGCGATCGCGAATAAAACTTTGCCGGAGTAGAAATAAATCAGCGCGAAAAGCGCCGCGAGAAGAACGATGAGCCGGAAGGGATGCCGCGAGCGAAAGTCGATGTCTTTGAAACTATAAAACCGCCACGTGCTCACCATCAGATAACCTACAGTGGTGACCATCGCCGCCCATGCGACCGCCGTGTAAGGCGAGACAAGCGGGTCGCCTTCCGCGAAATGGACGACGGCAGCAACAACTCCTGCGCCCGCGGGAATTGGCATTCCAACAAAATACTTCTTGCCCGGCCGCCCGGGATTCGATGGCTGCGGATTCACCGTAATATTGAAGCGGGCGAGTCGACTCGTGCCCGCAATCAAGAAAAGAAAGCTGGCGATGGCGCCAAGTTGGGTCAGCTTGATCGCCCACGGACCTCCGCTAAGTAGCACCTCGGGCATCAGGTGGAAGCCCCACGTCCAGGCCAGCATAGCGGGAGCTACTCCAAACGTGATGGCATCGGCCAGGGAGTCGAGTTCCCGCCCAAAATCGCTGGTAGTTCCGGTCATGCGCGCAATACGTCCGTCCAATCCATCAAAAAGCACTGCGAACCCGATTGCCTTAGCTGCGTTGTCAAGGTGCCCATACTCGGCCAAGGTCGCGTGCATCACTTCCAGAATGGCGTAAAACCCAAGCGCCATATTCGCGGTGGTAAACAGGGACGGAAGAATGTACATCCCCTTGCTGAAACGGCGGCGCGGCCTTGTCGGATAGTCTTCCATCAGCGCACCTTCTCCGCAGCGACTCCCACGTCGCTAACCACGCGTTGCTGAGTAGGCAAATAGGCGAGCACGCTGGAGCCACCTTTGACGTGGTCCCCAAGTTTCACATTCGGCCGGGCCGAGGCATCCATCATCACATCACAGCGCGATCCGAACTTGATGAGCCCGATCCGCTGCCCGCGCTCCACGCGATCTCCAACTTTGGGATTGAAAACGATACGGCGTGCCAGGAGCCCGGCGATTTGCTTGAAAATCACTCGTTGCCCGTCGCCTTCAACAGTCACTATGTTCTGCTCGTTCTCTTCCGCCGATGCCTCGCCCATGGCATTCATAAATTTGCCACGTTGATACCGGATCTCGCGAATCACTCCGCTAATCGGCGTGCGATTCACGTGAACATTGAAGACATTGAGAAAGATGCTGAGCCGCAACTGCTTGTCTTTCCCTGCCTCGATCACTGAGACATCGGTTACTTTTCCGTCAGCCGGAGACACCACCGCTCCCGCCTCGGCTGGAATTGCCCTCTCGGGATCGCGAAAGAACCAAAGGAAGAACAGAGCGAGCAGGAGCGGAATGATGGCCCAAACGGGGCGTGTAAGCCATCCGAGCAGAATAGCGGCGGCGATTAGGGCCAGACCGTAGTAGTAGCCGTCACGAACCATGGGGGATATTTCAATTATAGACGTGGGCGCTCGTGCGCCAATTGCCGCGTCTATTCCGTAAGTATAAATAAAAAAAGGCGCTTCGTTCGCGCCTGCGGAAGATAGATTGATCCTGAGGCGGCAACGCCGCCGGCAGATTGGACAGGATGACTACGCTACGTTGACGCCGTACTGCTGCCGATACTCGCGCTCAATCGATTCCATTTGATCTTTGAGGCGCAGTTTCAGCTTTTTCAACCGCACTTCTTCCAGCTTTTCGTCTTCGCTGAGGTAGCGTTTTTGGGTGAGAGAATCGAGACGTTGTGCGTACTGCGTGTGCTCCTGAACCAGCCGGCGGAACTCGTCATGGCTGTTCAGGAGTTGGTCTTTCGGAGTCAGCATCCAGCAGACCTCCAAACCTGAATTATGAGGCCACGTTAACACAGCTGTAACATGTGGGCAATCCCAAAAAAGTGGTGCATTACCCTAGATGCAGTCTAGGCGCTCTTGAGTCCGATGATAGAGGATCGCGTCCTCTAAAGGATTGTTGTAGTAGGACTTACGGCGGCCAGTCTCCTCGAACCCAAGCTTCTGATAAAGCGCGCGGGCTGCTTTGTTCGACTCTCGAACCTCAAGAAACACTTCATTGCTGTTGACTTGTTTTGCCCTGACAAAAAGGTCGTTCAATAGGCACGTTCCGACACCTTTTCCCCGAATTTCGGGGGCGACCACAATGTTCTCAAGCTCCCATTCAGGACCGATGTATTGTGCAATGAGGAACCCGAAAATTGTGGCGTCCTCTTGGCGTTCAGCAACCAGAGCAAGCCTCGAGATCGCCGAGTCGCCGGCCAGAAGCGATTCATATTGCTGCTCACTCCAATGCGCTGCGGTCTCGGAAGAATTCTCAAGACGCATTATCGAGGGAATATCATGAGCCGTTGCGCGCCGGATTGTTATCTCAGGGTTGATGTTCAAGGGAATGCCGATTCGCTAAGAGCCAAAAGCTAGGAGTGAGAGGTTGGCTTCGAAAAAATCTCCGCATCGGTGCGGCGGAGGTAGTTGGCCTCGAGTTGCTCGGGACTGACAGTCTCGCCCGCCTTCAGCTTCTGAAGTCCCAGGATACCCACCTCTTCGCTACGCGGGCGCCTCACGTTTCTTCGGACAGAATGTTTTTTTGATTCCGACACCTTCTTTCCCAGCGCATCGAAGATCGTTTGGTCTGGCGTCGAAATCCATTGCAGAACCCCAGATTCCAAAAGCGCGGCCAGATTATCCAGACTGAGCAGCGACTCGCCCACAGCCTTTGGAGAGCGGCGAGCCTCCGACCTGACTTCGTACTCTCCGACAAACGCCTCGCCGCGTGAGGCATCAAGCGCCACCGCGTACCGCAGCATCGCGACGGAAGGGGTGTCATGGCTTGCTGCAATCGACAGACTGAAGGGGGCCAGCACTTCCAGCACAGACACCGGAACAATTGGTTTCTGCAGAATCTCCGCAAGCGCTTTAACTGCGGCTAATCCCACGCGCAACCCGGTGAACGATCCAGGTCCGGATACAACGATGAACGTTCCAATATCTGTCTTACGAAATCCGTGCTTCTCAAGAAGGCCCGAGATCTGTGGAACCAACTGTGCCGAAAATGTTCCTCCAGCAAGGGCAATTTCTTCGACCAGTTCGACTCGGTCGGGATTTGCGCCGCTGCCCGTGCGGACCAGGCCGACGAATCCGTCCTTCCCCGATGTGTCCGTGATGAGAAGAAGCATGCGTTGTTGATCCGTTAAAATCCGACCGAATCCGTGACCGATTTATCTTCAGCCCTGCACCAATTCCAAGAGCACCCCGCCCGCACTCGAAGGATGCACGAAGACATACTGATGCCCGCCCGCACCCGTCTTGATCTCTTCGGACACCAGCCGCACGCCATCTTTCTTAAGTCGTTCGACGGCGGCACGCAAGTCTGGAACCTTCATGCAAACGTGGTGCAGTCCTTCTCCGCGCTTGGCGATGAACTTCGCAATCGTCGAATCTTCCGAGGTCGGCTCCAGCAGCTCCAATCGGCTGTCGCCGACCGGAACCATGACCAGCCGTACCTTTTCGTGCTCTACAGTCTCCTCGGGAGACACACTCAGCCCGAGCTTTTCGTAGATGGACTTCGCCGCCGCCAACGATTTCACCGCGACGCCGAGATGATCAATCTGAAAGTTCATGGTTTCCTGCGACAGCCAAAACGTTGTCATTCCGAAGCCGCCCGGAGTTGCCGAAGGCAAAGAGGACGGCGAGGAGTCTGCTGTCCACGCCTACTTCGCCGCTCTCGCCGCGATCTCCTCAATCAGCGTATACGGATCCCGCTTATGCTCGGCAACTTCCGCCGCGAGCTTGGCGATGCTTTCGCCGCTAAGCTGCGCGCGGGCTTTTTCAAGCATCGCATCGCGCAACATCTCGACCAGCCGTTCCTGCCAATTCTCGACGCTTTTTTGCAGGGCGCGGTTCTCTCTCTGAAGGTAGTTTTCGTACTCACCGATCGCCGCGGCTAAGTCTTTCACGCCCGCACCTTCGCTCGCCACTGTCTTAATTATCGGCGGTGTCCACCCATCCCGACGCCCTGCCAGCGATTGGAGCGCTCGAATCTCGCGCTCGACGCGTTCAGCCCCCTCGCGATCGCTTTTGTTAATGACGAAAATGTCGGCGATCTCCATAATGCCTGCCTTGATCGACTGGACATCATCGCCCATCCCCGGGACAAGAATCACAACGGTGATCTCCGCCAAACGCACGATGTCGACCTCGTCCTGCCCAACGCCAACCGTCTCAATCAGGATCACGTCGCGGCCGGAGGCATCGAGTACCGTGGCGACATCAGCGGTAGTTCGGGCGAGACCGCCGAGCGATCCACGGGTCGCCATGCTGCGGATGTAAATCCCGGAATCGGCAAAGTGATCTTGCATGCGGATGCGGTCCCCGAGAATCGCTCCGCCGGTGTAGGGACTGGTGGGATCGACGGCAATAATTCCCACGGTACGCTCCTGCTTCCTATACAGCTTGGCAAGTTGATCGACGAGAGTGCTTTTTCCCGCGCCAGGCGCTCCCGTCATCCCAATCACGCGAGCTTTGCCCGTATGAGGGAAGAGAGCCTTCAGCAGAGCGGACCATCCGGCGGCTCGATTCTCGACAGCAGAGATGGCGCGAGCAAGAGCGCGTACGTCGCCCGAGCGCAGCGAATGAATCAAGAGATGTGTCTGGGTTGCCAAACGATCAGTGTAAAGCAGCGGAAGCAAGCTCGAAAGCCAAAGCTCTATGAAGTTACGATGGCACCACCCGGCCCAATGTTTAGTATCTTGCGCGCCAATTTTCCAAGTATCGGATACTCCGCCCACTGACCACTGCCGGCCTTCACCCCATAGATGATTGCGAGCAGCAGCTTCACTAACCAGAGTGCAATAAATCCCAGCATGAAGAGGCCGAATACCAGGAACAAAAGCGGCGGGGCATTCGAAGACCCACGTTGTTGAGTCAGAGAACCGAATGATATCCCAAGAGTAATGGCAACGAAGAACCCTGCCATAACAAACATCTCAAGAAACAGACAGAGCCCTTGGAAGAGCAGCACCTGCAGCGCATGAAATGTAATGAATCGGGATTGACGCTTAATAAAGAAGATGACGAGTGGCGCAATCCAGCCGCCGACCAACTGCAATACGTGGCAAAGCACTGCCATCGTGCGGTCATCCGATGTCGTATCTGCTTGAAGTTGGGCTGCCGAGCTATCCATCATTTGCCGAGAAATCTACCACAGTTCCTCGAAAGCATCAGTGAGCTCGAATTGAACCCAGGCACAATCCGGGCCAGATTCTCCGCCTGACGAACGGCTGCGCTCAAGCTGACGCCACTGAAACTCAGTCCTTCAGCAGCTGCCGTGCAATCACCAGTCGCTGAATCTCGCTCGTCCCCTCGCCGATCGTGCAAAGCTTCACGTCCCGATAGAACTTCTCTGCCGGATAGTCCTTGATAAACCCATACCCACCGTGAATCTGCACGCCTTCGTTCGCGCATTTCACCGCAACCTCGCTGGCAAAGAGCTTCGCCATCGAGGACTCCTGCGTGGACTTCATCCCTGCATCTTTCATCGATGCGGCGCGCATGGTGAGCAGCTTGGCGGCGTCGATTTCGGTGGCCATGTCGGCCAGCTTCCACTGGATCGCCTGAAAATCGCTGATCGCTTTGCCGAACTGGCGGCGCTGCTTGGAATATTTGAGCGCGCTTTCAAACGCGCCTTCCGCCATGCCAAGCGACAAGGCCGCAATCGAGATGCGGCCGCCGTCGAGAACTTTCATCGCGTCGGGAAATCCCTGGCCTTCGCCTCCCAGCAAATTCTCCGCGGGGACCACGCAATCTTCGAAGATGAGTTCAGCCGTATCGCTGGCGCGAAGCCCGAGCTTGTTTTCTTTCTTGCCCGGCCGAAATCCTTTGGTGTCTTTTTCTACCAGGAACGCTGAAATGCCATGAGTGTGCGCCGTTCTATCCGTGACGGCTAGGACTACAACCACATCGGCATAGTGACCGTTTGTACAAAAAGTCTTGGTGCCGTTCAGCACCCACTGGTTGCCTTTGCGGACGGCGGTCATGCGCGCGCTGCCCGCATCGGATCCGGAAGATGGTTCGGTGAGCCCCCACGCGCCAATGAACTCTCCAGTCGCCAACTTGCTGACGTACTTCTTCTTCTGCGCTTCGTTCCCGGCCAGAAAAATATGATTCGAGCACAGAGACGTGTGCGCCGCGACAATGATGCCGACTGATCCATCCACGCGTGAGAGTTCCTCGATCGCGGTGACATACTCGACATAACCCATGCCCGCACCGCCATATTCAGGTGGAAACACGATGCCCATTAACCCGAGCTTGCCCAATTCCTTGATCGTCGCCAGCGGGAACTCCCCGGCTTCGTCCCACTCCATGACGTGCGGCTTGATCTCGCGCTCAGCAAATTCGCGCACACTCTTCTTCAACTGCAACTGCTCGTCGTTTAATTGGAAGTCCACGTTCCCCTCCGCCCCACAGCGGTAAAATGCAGCGCTTGAATGGCTCAATGTGCGGAACTTTCGATTAGAACATAGAGAAATGAGCACACAAAGTTACCGCTGCGCCAGCTGAGCCGGATAACGCCAGTCCGCATAAATACTGGTGATTTCGCATGTCCGGGGAGCGCCGCCAACCGACCGGATGGTTTGGCCGATTTCAGTTCTTGGCGGAAACTTCGTCCAGGGCGAGGAAGCGCTGGAATACCTCATTCGAAAGTAGGCGGCCTCGAGATGTGAGACGAACGACATTGCCGGAGGCATTCACTAGTCCGTCCGATTCCAATTGTTGAACGATGGGGAAGACCTGCGCGACGGCGGTATATCCAAACTCATTGGCAATTTCGCGCAGGTCGACGCCACGATTCAAACGCAGCCCAAGGAAGAAGCTCTCTTCGAGCGCGTTCGCCAGGGTGACAATCGTCTTCTGAAGGCTGGTCCCGCCCGTGTACTTCTCCAGCGAATCAGAGGTCGAAAGGCGCACCGCCTCGGTCTCCGGGGCTACCGATCTCAGCATCGAGTGTGCGTCCACACCAAAGCCGAGATATGGCTGCCGCGTCCAGTACTTGAGGTTGTGTCGCGATTCGAATCCCGGGCGGGCAAAATTGGAAATTTCATATTGCGAAATTCCGGCTGCATCGAGAGTCTCGCAAGCTGCCAAATAGAAGTCAGCCACCGCTTCATCATCGGGAACAAAGTGCGCGTGATAGCGCGTGCCTCCCGCGATCAGCTCTCTCCCAAGGCGCGATTCATCGTCCACCTCCAGCATGTACACGCTGACGTGCGGAGCGCCAGTCGCGATCGTCTCGCGCAAAGATTCCACCCAGGTTTCGGCAGTCTGATGCGGGAGACCGGCGATCAAATCAATGTTGATGTTCGAAATGCCCGCAGCCCGCAGTCGTGCGATGTCATCGAGAATCGTAGAGCGCTTGTGCAGGCGCCCAACTGCGGCAGCTTCCTGATCGATGAACGACTGCACTCCCAGGCTTACGCGATTGACGCCGCAGCGTAGCAGCGTTTCAAGAACATGCGGTGTCAGCGTTCCCGGGGCGCATTCGACCGTCACCTCAGCATCCGAGGTGACTGAAAACTCGGATCGGACAGCACGGAATATGCTCTTCAACTGATCGGGGTCGAGCACCGTAGGCGTTCCTCCGCCAAGGTAGATCGAATCGACAGCCCTTTCGCAAACACCACCGATCTGCTCTGAAGTTTGCCTCGATTGCGCAATGTCCTCACACACACGCTCGACGTACTTCTCGAACACCGCCTTCGAGAACACATCAGACGCGAAGTTGCAGTAGCTGCACTTCGTTCGGCAGAATGGCACCGAGATGTAGATCCCTAGACTCACCGCTTTCATTATCCCAAACCTTTTCCATCCTTCCGGCAGTCTGAGCCATCTATTTGGGGTACCCTGTTGGAAGCGCCTTTCGGCGTGATCTGCCCGCTCGTCCGGTACGCCGCGAACTCATGGCCCAGGAAGAAGAGGTATTAGGAAAAGCGTATGACAGCCGTTTGATGCGGCGGTTGCTCACCTACCTGCGCCCATACGGGTGGCAGGTTGGGATCGCCATTGCATCGATCGTCCTGAAATCGTTCGCCGACGTGATGGGGCCTTATCTCGTAAAGGTGGCGGTCGACCGCTATTTGGCTCCGGCACCCGACGCGGCGTCCGGCATGTGGAACTGGCTCAGTCCGCGGCCACTGACTGGAATCGCGCAAATCTCCAGCATCTACCTCGGACTGCTGCTCCTCACCTTCGTTCTCGAATTCCTTCAGACCTACTTCATGCAATGGACGGGCCAGCAGGTCATGTTCGACTTGCGCAGCCAAATATTTCGCCACCTGCAGCACATGCACGTAGCCTTTTACGACAAAAATCCCGTCGGACGTCTCGTCACCCGAGTCACCACCGATGTTGATGCCCTGAACGAGATGTTTACTTCCGGCGTGGTTTCGATCTTCGAGGACTTCTTCGTCCTCGCGGGCATTCTCGGAATCATGCTCTGCATGAATTGGAAGCTGGCGCTGATCACGTTCGCGGTGCTCCCCTTCATCGTAGTCGCAACCAAACTCTTCCGCGACAAAGTTCGCGATTCGTACCGGCGGATTCGCGTCGCCATCGCCCGCATCAATTCATACTTGCAAGAACACGTCAGCGGCATGATGGTGCTGCAGCTCTTCAATCGCGAGCGTAAGGCCTACAAGCGGTTCTCCGAAATCAACCAGAGCCACATGGACGCGTTCAAGGACGCGATCCTCGCCTATGCCGTCTACTATCCCGTGGTCGATTTGTTTTCGTCGGTCGCGATCGCCTGCGTAATCTGGTGGGGCGGGCAAGACGTAATTCGCAACCTGTCAGTGAAGACGGTGGAATTCACCCTGCATCCGCATTTTGGTGTGACGCTGGTCGCAGCCACCGCTTCGCTCGGCGTGCTGATCGCGTTCACCCAGTACGCAATGCGTTTCTTCCGCCCGATCATGGATTTCAGCGAGAAGTACAACATCCTGCAATCGGCGATGGCAGCCAGCGAACGCATCTTCAAGCTGCTCGACGCTCCAGTCGAGGTAGTATCGCCGGCGATAACGAAGAAACCGCAAGGCCCAGGCCGGATCGAGTTCGACCACGTGTGGTTCGCCTACCGGGAGATTGAATCAGAAGAAGACAAGAGTGCCCCTGGCAATGGTCATGCGGGAACGGCCGCCCTCGGCCGTCAGGTCGAGCGAAGCTCGACTCCCACTCCCACCAACTCCACAGCCCTCGATCCCAAATCTCCCGATTGGGTGCTCCGCGACGTCACATTCGCGATCGAACCCGGAGAGACAGTCGCCGTGGTCGGCCACACCGGCGCCGGCAAGACCACGCTGATCTCGTTGCTGCTCCGTTTCTACGACGTGCAGAAGGGCGCGGTGCGCATCGATGGGGTCGACGTAAAAGAGATGGATCTCATCGATCTCCGCAGCCGCTTCGGTGTTGTCCTCCAGGATCCATTTCTCTTCACAGGAACGATCGGCGGAAACATCCGCTTGGGCACGCAGCGCATTCAGGACGCACACGTGCAGCAAGCCGCCGAGGACGTGAATCTCGCCGAGTTCATCCGCGCCCTGCCGAAGGGATTCGACGAAGAAGTGCGCGAGCGCGGATCGACGCTCTCGACGGGACAGAAGCAACTCATTTCGTTTGCACGAGCGTTGGCACACGATCCGAAGATACTGATCCTCGATGAAGCCACCTCTAGCGTTGATACCGAAACTGAATTCCGCGTCCGCGATGCGCTCAGCAATATGGTCGAGGGCCGCACCTCGCTCATCATCGCGCATCGGCTCTCGACGATCCAGCGTGCCGACAAGATTATCGTCATGCACAAGGGACAAGTCCGGGAGATGGGCACGCACCAGGAACTACTGGCGAATCGCGGGATCTACTACAAGCTCTATCAGCTGCAATATAAAGATCAGGAACTAGAAGGTGTGGGGCGTGCGCCCTCGCGCGCCAATGCGGGCGAGTCAACGGTCAGTGCTGACGACTAAAGCGCTGCGATCAAATCTTCAAGAAGAGTTTCCGCCGATACATCCAACACAAGATAATCCAGAAGACCAGCATTACTCCGATGCCGTATGCCACGGGCAACAATGCCGGAGAAAC
>Ga0335078_10010142_pt1 | contig 13952 bp, 14 predicted proteins | sample Lox_Sample_32_FD_206711 | JGI IMG/M metagenome (GOLD analysis project Ga0335078, IMG submission 206711) | Soil microbial communities from Loxahatchee National Wildlife Refuge, Florida, United States - Lox_Sample_3.2 | ecosystem: Environmental > Terrestrial > Soil > Wetlands | place: USA...
TGCTCGTCCTGCAGGCCGGCGAGCAGCGCGGGAAGGTCGTCCGCGGTCCCGACGGCCCCGAGCGCGACCGCTGCGGCGCCGCGGACCGACCAGTACGGGTCGTGGAGGTGGGCGCGAGCGACCGCCTGCGACTCCGGAGCACCGAGGTCGCCGAGGGCGTGCACCGCGCAGACGCGGACCCAGTGGGCGGGGTGCTCGGCCCATGCGACGAGCGCCGGCGCGGCCATCGGGTCGCCGATCCGACCGAGCGCGACGAGGACCGCGGGCTTCTCCCAGGTCTCGGGCGTCGTGAGCAGATGCAGGAGGGCGGGCACGCTCGCGCGGTCCCGGTGGCGCCCGGTGACAACGGCGGCGGCGACCCGCACCCGTCGTGCCGGGTCCTCGAGGAACGGTCGCACGGCCGCGAGGTGTTCCGGGGACGCCGACCGGCCGATGCCGAGCACCGCCTCGCGACGCACCCGGTCGGACGGGTCGCGCAGCAGACGCGCAAGGCACGGGAACGCCGCGTCGGGGTCGACCTTCCCGAGCGCGACCGCGACCGCCTGGCGGACGGGGGCGGCCGCGTCGGTCGCACAGAGGTCGAGCGCGGGGATCGAGCGCACATCCCCGAGCTCGCCGAGCGCCAGTGCCGCCTTCGACCGGACGCTCTCGTCGGGGTCGCCGAGCGCCCCTTCGAGCGGTGTGCGGCTCTCCGGGCGGCCGACCGCGCCGAGCGCCTCGACGGCCGCCGCACGCACCGCGGCGTCCGGGTCCCCGACGGCGGTCGCGAGCATGCTCGCTCCGCGCCGGTCCTTGAGGATCCCGAGCGCGACCGCGGCGGTCTCCCGGATCCCCGGCACCGGGTCGCTGAGCGCGACGAACAGCGGGCCGAGGTCGCGCAGCTCGCCTGTCCGGACGCTCTCGCGGATCACCGCCGCCCGCTCCGACGGTCGGGTCGGCCGCGGCGCCGGCGGGGCGGCCCGACGGGTTGGCACTCTCCGGGCCGGGCGTCGGGACCGGGCGACCATCGTCGCGAGAGCCAATCGCCCACTAATAGCTCCTCTCGGTTCCGGCCGGTGCGAGCAGCGACTGGCGGAGCCCTTCGGGCGAGCGGTACTCGTCCCGGTCGGGGGCGGGCTCCGCGCCCCACCGGGCGCGCAGCTCGTCCCGGTCGACCCCGAGCGGGGCGAGCAGCGTCTCCGCGGCGCGGACGAGGAGCTCGAGGTACGCTCCCGCGTCGTACGGCTCGTTCCCCTCGAGGAGCTCCGCCGGACGGACCCGGTGCCGGAACGAACGGCTCCGCCGGTCGAGGATCACGAACCGCACCTTCTCGCCCGCGCCGCGGTCCGCGCCGGCCTCCTTCAGCTGACGCACCGCCGCGACCGAGTCGGTGAACGTGACGAACGCCTCGGGCGCCTGCCCGATCCGGTGGGTGATGAGGAGCTCGTCGACGGGCCAGGCACCGGCGCGGACCTGGGCGGCGAACAGGTCGCCGCGGGCGAGGGCGCGCGGCAGGAGGGCGCGGACCCCGTCCGCGTCCCGGGCGCCGCGGAAGAGCGCGAGCACCTCGCCCTCGAACCGCCGGACGAGCCCCGTGGTGTCGTGCCGCCGGGCGCCGATGCCCCGGAGCTTGAACTCGCCGTGCTCGTAGTAGCCGTAGTAGCGGTTCGGGACGCCGAGGCCGTGCGTCACCGCCGGCAGGAAGACGATCCAGCGGTACCGCCCCTCGTAGCCGAGCGGCAGCCCGAACCGCTCGGTCACCCGCGCGGCGAACGCTTCCGGGTCGGGAGGATGGGCGGGGTCGGTGGGGCGGAGCCAGAGGGAGTCGACGATCCCGTGGACCACCGAGTAGCCGGCGCGCTCCGACTCGGGGACGAGCCGGGCGATGAGGTCGCGTGCGTAGGCGTTGATCGCCTCGTGGCACTCGATCCGGCCGAACCGGGCGTTGCGGTACCCCTGGTAGCCGAACGCGGTGACGAGGATCCACTTCAGCATCTTCACCCGGCGCTTGAGGCGCACCGCTTCCTCGGGAGCGACCCCGGGCCGCCGGAGCGCGGCCTTGTAGGCGAGGCGGCGTTCGACGAGCGGCCGGAGCGTGCGGGGGATGAGCCCGTCCCGGCGGGTGCACGACCGGTAGCCGAGGCCGGGAGCGCGGATCGGGCTCGTGGGACAGCACCGGCACTCGAGCGTCTCCGCGGAGAGGTTCTTCGAGACCATGATGCTCGGAAAGAGGCTCGCGAAATCGAACTCGTCGATCCGGTCGTGAACGCCGACCGGCGGGAGGAAGATCACGCCGCCGCGGTCGGCGGCGACCAGGCGGTCGGCCCGTCGGAACCCCTCGGGACGGTTCTTCTTCCAGGGGACGTGCGCCCCGAGCTCGAGCGCGTGCGCCATCTCCATCGCGGTGAAACAGGTCCCCGGCGACTGGCGGACGACCGTCGCGAGCGAGAGGCGCGAGAGGCGGGCCGCGTCGACGAGGCCGGCGATCTCGGCGTCGTCGTAGAGGAACGAGTTCTCCCGGTCGACGTGGAACCGCCCGGGGAGCGGGTACGACGCGGACCGGTGGAGGACGCGGCCGTACGACTCGAACGAGCGCGCGGGGCGGCTCGGCCGGAACGGCACGCGCTCCCGGCCGAGCGGGAACTCGTCCGGGGAGAGACCGCATGCGGCCGCGCGCCGGTACAGCCACGGCAGGTCGAACGCGTCCCCTCCCTCGGTGAGGAGGACGTCCGGGTCGGTGCGGGCGAGCTCGTCGACGAGCGTGCGCAGCAGCTCCTCTTCGGGGCCCTCGATCGTCGCGTCCCCGAGCCGGACCGACCCGATTCGCCCGTCCGGCGGAGGGATCCGTCCCCGCCGTTCTCCGGCGAGGTGGACCTCGAGCCGGGCGACCCGCAGCGGCGGCGGCGTGTAGTCGATCGTCTCGGGCGGCTCGGTCGCCGTGAGCGCGGGCGCCCGGCCGACCACGGGCGCGAACGGGTAGAGCGCGTGCGCGAGGTGGTACAGCTGCGGGGGACCGAGGTCGACGTCGTAGAGCGAGAACCGCTCGTACCCTCCGAGCGCGTCGACGTTCCGGGCAAGGGTGCGCCGCGCGGGGTTGCGTGCCGGGACGACCGAGAGGACCGGGCGGTTGCGACGGTCGTAGAGCGACGGGCGGCCGGAGCCGAGCGCGACCGTGTCGACGTCGGGGTGGTCGGTGAGGCGACGGGCCAGGAGGGTGAGGTCGTTCCGCGTTCCCGCGACGAGGAACGGAGGACGATACTCGACCGCCGTCCGCCGGACGCGACCGGTCCCGCGCTCCTTCACCCAGAGAACGACCGACCGTCCGTCGTCGCTCTCCGTGATGTCGAGGAGCCAGCCGTCCGGCCGCGAGGCGGGCGTCGCCGCCGCCATCGCTAGCGGCGGGCGGCCGGCGTCGGCGTCTCGGTCCGCACGCGGACCGCGAGGTCGGTGAGCACGGAGAGGAGGATCGACTCGAGCAGGTCGGGGCTCCCGACGTAGGTCGCCTGGGCGGCGTAGCGACGGGCGCCGGTGCGGACCATCTCGAACGCGGCGCGTTCCTCGGGGCTCGTGAGGAGACGCGCGAACTCGTCCCAGCGCTTCATCCGCTCCTCGAGCGCCTGACGGTACGTCGGTGCGGTACGTCCCATGCGATCACCTCCTCGGCGAACTCTCCGCCGAACTGCTCCATGCCGGTCTGATGGGCCGGACGGGGCACGAGGGCGACCCGGGCATCGTCCCGGAGCGCCCGTAGCCGAAGGGTCCCGGGGCCCCGGGCGAACGTGACGAGGTCGGACCAGGGCGGTCCCTCGTCGGCGAGCGCACGGAACCGGTCGAATCCGCTCGGGTCGAGCGTGAGGAGGAGCGGGAGATGCACGTCGCGCGCGAGCGTGGCCAGGGTGCGGGCGACGTGGCCGAGCAGCGCTCCGCGCTCCTCGTCGGGGATCTCCGCGTCCTGAAAGAGCGCGGGGAGCTCGTGGCCGACGAGCAGGGTCGGCGGGCGGCGGCGGACCTCCCGCGCCCACCCGTCGACGAGCGCGACCATCTGATAGGCGGTGAACGCGCGGGCGAGGCGGATCCGGCGCAGCGTCTCGGTCGCGTCGACCCCGAGCGCGCGGCCAAGCTCCCCGATACGGTACGGATGGAACCGGTTCGCTCCTTCGAGGAGCGAGATCCGGCCCCGGGCGAGCGCGTTCCCGGCGTAGAGGAGCTCGAGGACCGGTTCGAGGGCGGCCGACGGGCCGGTCCAGACGGTCGCCTCGCCGGGCGCGAACCGGCGCGCGAGCCAGGGAAAGAGCGCCGGTGCCGACGGCAGGAGCGGGGTCGCACGGCTCCGCCGGGGGTGCGGGGCGAGCTTCGGGCGGAGCGGTGGAGAGGACGGGAACGGGGACCTCGGCTCGGGACGGACGGACTCCTCGGCCAGGAGGTCGTCCGGCGCGAGCACGGGCTCGGTGAGCAACGCGTCGACCAACATCGATCGAACCGAGAGAACGACCGGCCCGGGCGCTCTAAAGCGGCGGCTCGGGGGGCGTTGAAACAGGCCCGAGAACGGGGGGTTTCATCGCTCCCGCACGCCGCGCCGTCGGGCCCGACGGCTCCGAGGGGGCCCGCTCCCCTCGGGAACAAGACTTATCGCGCGCGGCCGGCGTACTTTCGCACGAGCCGTGGACATGTCGACCGCTCCTGCGCCGGCACCGTCGTCGCCGTCCTCCGTGCCGCGGCGTCGAACGATGCTCTACCTCGGAGCGGCCGTCGCGGTCGCGGTCGCCGTGCTGCTGGTCGTGGTCGCCCTCGGGCCGTCGCTCACGGGTTCGGGGTCGGGGAACACGGCCGCGGTCCTCACCTACTCCGGGGCGCACCCCGTCGCCGACCGGTCCGTCGGGAACTTCGGGGGCGGGGGCTGGACCCTCCTGTTCGCCGCGGGGCTGGTCTCCCCCACGACCGTGATGGTCCCGGTGAACACGACGACGCTCGGGAGCCTCACCTCGTACTGCACGTACACGCCGGTGTCGGGGTTCAGCGACCTCACGCTGCCGGGGTATTCGGGGAACCGAACGCCGGGAGCCTCGCCCGCGTGGGAGTTCGCCTACCGGAACGCCACGGGCACGATCGCGCTCGTCTCGGTCATCGACGGACAGGCTTCGGTGCTCGCGACGCTCTCGGGTCTCGAGTGTGCGATCGGGTCCCAGCTGTTCCGTCCCGTCCCCGGCGCCGCGATCGACAGCTCCCAGGCGGCCGCGGATGTCGCGCCCCTCGCGGGCGCGTTCCTCGTGGAGCACCCCAACGCCTCCGCCGTCTTCGGGCTCGTCGGCGGTGGGCACTTCGGCAACTTCTCGCTCAGCACCGAGTGGTCGATCACCTACACGAGCTGTTCGGTGGAGAACCCGGGCAGCGGCACCGGCGACACGTTCAACGCGACCGTGAACGCCACGACCGGGGCCGTCATCGAAAGCAACCTCACGACCGACGGGTCGTGCGCGTCCGTCGCCGGGGGTGCGCTCACGGTGCCCGGGACGTCGGTCGTCGGGGCCGTCCCCGACGCGCTCCGGGGAAGCCCGCGCGGGTCCGGGTGACGGGACCGCCCGCTAGGTGTCGAGGCGGCCCCGACGCACCGGCGGAGAGAGCCCGAGCTCCTCGGTGAGCGTCCGGCAGTTCACGGCGGCATCGCCCCGGAAGTGGTTGTTGAAAAAGCCGTAGACGGTCGCGACCTTCTCGGTGAGGGCACGGACCCGGGGCACCCACGCCGCGAGCTCCGCCGACGAATACGTGTAGTCGTACCACAGCGGGCTCCCGTGCCCGTGCCAGCGGATGTACGCGAACGGAGCGGTCACTTCGAGCGCCACCGGAAGATGGGGGCCGTCGACCGTCACGTAGGCGAGCCCGAACTGGCGCAAGAGATCGGTCGATTCGGGAACGAGCCACGACCGCTCGCGGAACTCGACGGCGACCGGCAGGTCGCGCGGCAGGGTCTCGTAGAAGTGTCGGACGGTCGCGGGTTCGAACGGCAGGGACGGGGGAAGCTGGAGCAGCGCCGCCGCGAACTTCCCCGCGTCGCGGAGCGGTTTCAGGACGGTGAGGAAGCGCGCGAGCTCTTCGTCCGTGCCGACCAGGCGCAGGTCGTGGGTGATCGTCTGCGGGAACTTGGCCGCGAACCGGAACCCCGCCGGGGTCCGCCGCACCCACGACGCCGCGACGGACGGTGGCGGGAGGCGGTAAAACGTCGAATTCACCTCGACGATCGGGAAGAGGCCGGAGTAGTACCGGAGCTTGTCGCTCGCTCCCCGGGGCGGGTAGACCCGGCCGGACCACTCCGGGTAGTCCCAGCCGCTCGTCCCGAGCAGGAGGTCGCTCACGAAGGCCCTCCCGGGACCGAACGCCGTCCCGGCCGGTAAAGATTGCGCCCGGGCGGAATCGAACGGGGGCCCGGTGGGAACCCCGTACGAGAAGGGTTATGGCGAGGGGCCCGGTCCCGCCGGTCGCCGATGTACCCGATGAGCTTCGTGCGGGAATCGGCCGACGCGCTGCGGGCCGGCCTTTCGGCCCGGGGACGGGACCCCGGGGAGGTCGACCGGTTGCTCGCCCTCGACCGGGAGCGGCGCGCGGCCCAGGAGGAGGCGAACCGGCTCCGGGCCGAGCGGAACACGGCCGCCCGACGGGGCGCCGCCGGGGCCGCGTCGACCTCCGCCCCGGACGACGCGGCCCGGGGACGGCTCGGGGAGCTCCGGGACCGCATCCGGGAGCTCGAGACCCGGACGGACGCGCTCGACGCGCAGATCCGGGACGGCCTCCTGCTGCTCCCCCAAACGCCCCACGAAAGCGTGCCGCGGGGCAAGGACGCGAGCGAGAACGTCGAGGTCGCCCGGTTCCGACCCCACCGACCCCCGCCGTCGCATCCCCGACCGCATTTCGAGGTCGGCCACGAACTGAACCTGCTCGACGAGGAGCGGGGCGTCAAGGTCGCCGGCGAGGGGTTCTACGTCCTCTGGGGGGACCTCGCGCGGCTCGAGCACGCGCTCATCCGCTTCATGCGCGACCTGCACCGGTCGCGAGGGTATCGCGAGGTCGCACCGCCGATCCTGATCCGGACCGAGTCGATGGTCGGCACCGGCCAGCTGCCGAAGTTCGCCGAGGATTCCTATCGGGTGACGACCGACGACCTGTGGCTCGCGCCGACCGCCGAGGTTCCGGTGACGAACCTCTTCCGGGACGAGGTGCTGCTCGCCGAGGACCTTCCGCTCCGGCTCGTCGCGTACACGCCGTGCTTTCGGCGGGAGGCGGGGAGCCACGGGGTCGAGACCCGGGGGATCGCCCGCGTCCACCAGTTCGACAAGGTCGAGCTCGTGCAGTTCACGACCCCGGAGGCGTCGTACGCGGCGCTCGAGGAGCTCCGGGCGGAATGCGAGGAGGTCCTCCGCCGGCTCGACCTTCCGTTCCGCACCGTGAGCCTGTGCACGGGGGACCTCTCGGAGAAGGCGGCGAAGTGCTACGACCTCGAGCTGTGGGCGCCGGGGAGCGAACGGTGGCTCGAGGTCAGCTCGGTCTCGAACTTCGAGGCGTACCAGGCGGTGCGCGCGAACATCCGCTTCCGTCGGGAGCAGTCGGCGAAGCCGGAGCCGCTCCACACGCTCAATGGGTCGGGCGTGGCACTGCCGCGTCTCGTGATCGCGATCCTCGAGAACTACCAGACCGACGACGGACGGATCGAGATCCCGGACGCCGTCCGCGCGGAGATGGGAGGCGCCCGATTCCTCGAACCGACCCCGTTCGTGGGAGAGCGCGAGCTCGGCCGGGGTCGCCACCCGCATCGCGGTCCCCGGGGCGCCGACCGGCCGACCTCGCAACCCTAATAGGTCGCCTCGCCCGACCCGCGAGGGGGCCGGCGATGGTCCAGGTCGATATCGACATCGCGAAGTGCACCGGTTGCGCGCACTGCCGGGACGTCTGCCCGGTGAACGTCTTCGAGCTGCGCCCCCGGGACGAGATGCCGGACGTCGTCGACGACCCGGCGGTCGGTGCGAAGTTCCAGTTCCGCGGGGAGAAATCGCTCGCGATCCACGGACCGGAGTGCATCGTCTGTGAGGCGTGTCTCTTCGAATGCGAAGGGGAGTGCATCCTGATCACGGACGACGAGAACCACGTGCACCTCTCCGTCTACAAGTAGCCCGCACGGCGATGGAGCTTCCCGCCCGATTCTTTCGCACGCCCGCGGACCTGCGCGCGTGGTTCGAGGCGCACCACGCGGACGCGGGGGAACTCTGGGTCGGATTCTACAAGGCCCACGTCGGGAAGAAGGGCGTGCAGTACCCCGACGCGGTCCGAGAAGCGCTCTGCTTCGGCTGGATCGACACCACGGTCCGGCGGATCGATGACGACCGGTACGCGAACCGGTTCACCCCGCGGCGGCCGGGAAGCAACTGGACCGACTCCAACCGCCAGCTCTTCCGGGAGCTCGAAGCCGCGGGGCGCGTCCACCCCTCCGGCCGGACGGCATTCAATGGTCGGAGCGGAGGGGTTCGGGCCGCGCCCCGACGCCGCCGTCAGTCGCCCGCCGGCAGGCGTTAAATACGCCGGAACCCCGCCGACGCTACCGTGCCCGATGCGCCGAAAGAGCCGGGTCGAACCGTCGTGGTCGGGGAGCGCGAGCTCGCGATCGGGTTCCGCTTGATCGGCCTCAAGGATGTCGTCGAGGTCACGCCGGAGAACTCGGTCGCCGAGTTCCAGAAGGCGATGACCGGCGGGTTCACGCTCATCATCGCGACGCAGTCGATCCGCTCGCGCCTCTCGGACGCCCAACGGACGACCGCCGACGCGTCGCTCAACCCTCTCGTCGTCTTCGTTCCGACCCCGACCGGTGAGTTCGAGGTCGAGAGCATCGATGCGCTCGCGAAGCGCGTTCTCGGCGTCACTCTCTCGGTCGCGAACTAGCGGAGGACAGAGCATGGCAGGTTCCGTCTCACGAGTGTCCGGTCCGGTCGTCATCGCCGAAGGGCTCGAAGACGCGAAGATGTACGATGTCGTGCACGTGGGCTCGCTCGGTCTCGTCGGGGAGATCATCCGCCTCGTGGGGGGAACGGCCACCGTCCAGGTGTACGAGGACACGACCGGCATTCGCCCGGGCGACCCCGTGGAGAACACCGGCCAGGCGCTCAGCGTCGAGCTGGGCCCGGGTCTCTTGAAATCGATCTACGACGGGGTCCAGCGGCCGCTCGACGTCATCCAGAAGTCGGTCGGGGATTTCATCACCCGCGGAACGCTCGCTCCGCCGCTCGACGAGAAGGCCGTCTGGGAGTTCACCGCCACCGCCAAGGTTGGGAGCGAGGTCACCCCGGGAACCATCCTCGGCACCGTTCAGGAGACCCAGCTCATCCTGCACAAGATCCTGGTACCACCGGGCCTTCGCGGGACCCTGAAGGAGCTGAAGAGCGGGAAGTACACCGTCCGGGATCGGATCGGTTCGCTCGATACGGGAGCGGGTACGGTCCCGCTCTCGCTCTCCCACAAGTGGGTGGTCCGAGTTCCGCGCCCGGTGGCCCAGAAGCTTCCGCCGGACATCCCGCTCATCACCGGCCAGCGCGTGATCGACACGTTCTTCAGCGTGGCGAAAGGGGGGACCGCGTGCGTTCCCGGACCCTTCGGATCCGGCAAGACCGTGATCCAGCAACAGCTCGCGAAATGGGCGGACTCGGACGTGGTCGTCTACGTGGGGTGCGGCGAGCGCGGCAACGAGATGACGGAGGTGCTCGCGACGTTCCCGAAGCTCCAGGACCCGAAGTCGGGACGCCCGCTGATGGAGCGTACCGTGCTGATCGCGAACACATCGAACATGCCGGTCGCCGCGCGCGAAGCGAGCGTCTACACCGGCATGACGATCGCCGAATACTACCGGGACATGGGCTACGACGTCGCCCTCATGGCCGACTCGACGAGCCGCTGGGCCGAGGCGATGCGCGAGATCTCCGGCCGGCTCGAGGAGATGCCCGGCGAGGAGGGATATCCGGCGTATCTCGGCCGACGGATCGCGGAGTTCTACGAGCGAGCGGGTCGGGTCGTCACGCTCTCGCCGGAAGGGCGAACGGGGTCGATCAGCGTAGTCGGGGCCGTCTCGCCTCCGGGCGGTGATACGTCCGAGCCCGTGAGCCAGAACACGCTGCGCGTCGCGCGCGTCTTCTGGGCGCTCGATGCCTCGCTGGCCTCCCGCCGCCACTTCCCGTCCATCAACTGGCTCCAGAGCTATTCGCTCTACACGGGCGACCTCGAACCGTGGTACGCGAAGGAGCTCTCGAAGGACTTCACCGCGCTGCGCCAGAAGGCCCTTCAGACCCTGCAGAAGGAGTCGGAGCTCCAGGAGATCGTCCAGCTGGTCGGGGTCGATGCGCTCCCCGAACGGGAGAAGGCGGTCCTCGACATCGCCCGGATGCTGCGCGAGGACTACCTCCAGCAGAGCGCGTACGACGAGGTCGATACCTACACGTCCATCCAGAAGCAGGCCCGGATGCTCCGGACGATCCTGCGGTTCGGGGACCTCGAGCAGGACGCGATCGCGAAGGGCGCGACCGTGGCCGAGATGCAGAAGCTCCCGGTCCGCACGAAGCTCTCCCGGATGAAGTGGATCCCCGAGGCCGAGGCCCAAAAGCAGTTCGACGACCTCGAGCGGGAGACCGACCTCGCGGTCGGTTCGCTGGTCGCGAAGGGGGCGGCGTGATGGCGGCGAAGGGGAGCTCCTCGGCCCGCGCCACGTCCGACGTGCCGGTCGACTACCGGACGATCGACCGGGTCGCGGGGCCGCTCATCTTCGTGCGCGACGTCGCGAACGCGGCGTACGGGGAGATCGTCGAGATCCAGCTCCCGACGGGCGAACGCCGTCAGGGCCAGGTGCTCGATTCGAGGAAGGGCCTCGCGATCGTCCAGGTCTTCGGACCGACGATGGGCATCAACCTCGAGCGAACGAGCGTGAAGTTCCTCGGCGAGGTCGCGACCCTGCCCGTCTCCGACGAGATGCTCGGTCGCGTCTTCACGGGTCTCGGCGAGCCGCGGGACGGCGGCCCTCGGATCGTGAGCGAGACCCGGCTCGAGATCGTCGGGAACGCGATGAACCCGTACTCGCGCGAGGAGCCGAGCGAGTTCATCCAGACCGGCATCTCCACGATCGACGTCAACAACACCCTCGTGCGCGGCCAGAAGCTCCCGATCTTCTCGGGGGCGGGGCTTCCGCACAACCAGATCGCGGCGCAGATCGTGCGCCAGGCGAAGCTCCGCGACTCCTCGGAGGGGTTCGCGGTCGTCTTCGCGGCGATGGGGATCACGAGCGAAGAGGCGAACTTCTTCCTGAAGGAGTTCGAGTCGACCGGCGCGCTCGAGCGCGCGGTCGTCTTCCTGAACCTCTCGTCCGACCCGTCGATGGAGCGCGTCGTGACGCCGCGGATGGCGCTCACGGCGGCGGAGTTCCTCGCCTACGAGCGCGACCTCCACATCCTCGTCGTTCTCACCGACATGACGAACTACTGCGAGGCGCTCCGCGAGGTCTCGGCGGCGCGGGAGGAGGTCCCCGGACGCCGCGGGTACCCCGGCTACCTCTACACCGACCTCGCGACGATCTACGAACGGGCCGGGAAGATCCACGGCCGCAAGGGGTCGATCACCCAGCTACCGATCCTGACGATGCCGGCGGACGACGTCACGCACCCGATCCCGGACCTCACCGGCTACATTACGGAAGGTCAGGTGTACATCAGCCGCGACATCCAGCGGCGGGGCATCTACCCGCCGATCGATATCCTGCCGTCGCTCTCCCGTCTGATGGGCCAGGGGATCGGCAAGGGCCGCACGCGGGAGGACCACCGCGGGGTGTCGGACCAGCTGTTCGCGGCGTACGCGACGGGGAAGGACCAGCGCGCCCTCTCCGCGATCGTCGGCGAGGAGGCGCTCAGCGCCACCGACCGGCTCTACCTCAAGGCGGCCGACCGGTTCGAGGCGGAGTTCGTGAACCAGCGGCCCGACGAGGACCGCACGATCGACGAGAGCCTCGCGATCGCCTGGGATATACTTGCGGACTTCCCGGATTCGGAGCTGAAGCGGATCCGGCCGGAGTTCATCGAGAAGTACAAGCCGAAGCGGGCGGCCCCGTCCGCGTAACCGGGAACGAGCGACGATGCCGGCCGAAACCGTCCGACCGACCCGCCTCGAGCTGCTGCGGACGCGCCGGCGCATCGTGGTCGCGAAGAAGGGGCTCAACCTGCTCAAGCTGAAGCGCTCCGCGCTGATCGTCGAGTTCTTCGCGCTCTCGCGCGAGGCGATGAAGCTCCGGGGCGACCTGCGCGACCGGATCGCGCGCGGCTACGAGTCGATCCGGCTCGCCGAGATGATGGAGGGGCCGACCCGCCTCGAGAGCATCTCGATGCTGCTGCCGAACATCTCGCCGGTCGCGGTGTCGACGAAGAACGTGATGGGGGTCCGCACTCCCCGCGTCGACCGCGGCGGCTACGGCCCGACCCCGACCCCGGACCTCCTCGACCTCCCGACGTCGATCCAGGAGTCGGTCCGCCGGTTCCAGGGGATCTACCAGGTCGTGCTCGACATCGCCGAAAAGGAGAACGCGCTCCGTCGCCTCCTCAAGGAGATCGAGAAGACGAAGCGGCGCGCGAGCGCGATCGAGAACGTCCTGATCCCGCGACTGCAGGGCGTCGTACGGTACATCAAGTTCCGATTCGACGAAATGGAACGCGACGCGTTCAGCATGCTCAAGACGGTGAAGCGCAAGATGGAGCAGGAGGGCAGCAGTGCGAGCGCCGCCTAACGTCGCGGTCCGCCGGTTCGCGCTCGTCTGGACGGCGAGCACGGCGGTGAAGGTCGCCGCCCTCGCGCTCCTCTTCGTTCTCGTGTTCAAGCTGTCGGGAGGGTTCTGACCATGGGGACGGAAGCCGTGGGAGCGGCCGCGCCGGGCTCGGTCGAGGCGCTGAAGCGCGTGAAGGCGGTCGAGACCGAGTGGGAGACGCGGCTCGCGTCGGCCCGCGCCGAGGCGGAAGCGAGCGTTCGGCGGCTCCGCGAGGAGTCGGACGCCGCGGTGAAGGCGGCGACCGAGGACGCGGAGCGGGAGCGGAGCGACCGGGTCGAACGGGCGCGGGTCGAAGCCGCCGGTCTCGCCGGCGCGATCGTCGCCGACGGTCAGAAGTCCGCGGAGGCCGCCGCCCGCGGCGAGGGACGCCGGCCGGCCGACAAGAAGGACGAGATCCTCGCGGTCGTGCTCGGGTCGTTCGGGAAGGACTAGCCGGATCGGGAGGCGGGGTCGGTCGTGGCGCTGCGTCCGGTCAAGATGGCCAAGGTCGGTCTGCTCGGCCTCAAGGACGACGAGGAGCGGATCCTCACGGTCCTCCACGACCTCCGCGTCGCCCAGGTCGAACCGCTTTCCGCCGAGGCGATGGCCGAGCTCGGACCGGAGCGCGGTCCCGAAGCGCTGCGGGAGGTGGGCGATGAGACGCTGCGGTTCCGGGGCCTGCTGAGCGCACTGCCTCGGGTCACCCCCGGTCCGCCGCACCGGTTCGACTCCGTGGCGGAGATCCTCGCGGCGGCCCGGACGGTCCCGATCGACGCCGAGGTCGGGGAGCTGAAGCGCGAGGACGACCGGCTCCAGACCGAGCTCAAGGCGGCGGCCGACACCACTCTGCTGCTCGACCAGCTCGCGTTCTATCCGGACCGGCTCGAGTACCTCGACTCGAAGAACTTCCTCACGTTCTACGGCGAGGCGCCGCCCGACGAGTACGCGGCCTTCGTCGCGGCGCTCCCTCCCGAGGCCGACGCCCAGATCCTCCTCGGACCCGAGGGCGAGACGGTCCGGTTCCTGATCCTCTTGCGCCCGGCCGGCGCGGACGCCCTCTCGCGCCTCTCCCAGGCGCGCGGGGTCCGCCTGGTCGGCGTCCCGCGGCTCGCGGGGTCGGTCGCGGAGGAGCGTGCCCGCCTGCGCGCGCGCACCGTCGCGATCA
>Ga0335078_10010143_pt1 | contig 13952 bp, 8 predicted proteins | sample Lox_Sample_32_FD_206711 | JGI IMG/M metagenome (GOLD analysis project Ga0335078, IMG submission 206711) | Soil microbial communities from Loxahatchee National Wildlife Refuge, Florida, United States - Lox_Sample_3.2 | ecosystem: Environmental > Terrestrial > Soil > Wetlands | place: USA: Florida...
TCCCGCCGCGTTCTCTCCTCGATATAACCAAGCATTTCTGGCTCATATTCGCGCAGGAGAGTTTGAAGAAGGCGAACTAGGTCAACACAATCATCGTTTGACAACGCCATTGAATGACAATTCCTCCTCCATGAGTCTTACTGTGCTGCTCCAACCTTTTTGTGCAGGAACTTCTCCTATGGGAACAGCCCATGCCGGAGGATAAGACTTGTTCGTTAGTTGAGCGTTCACTTTGTGTCCTTTGTTAAGCTCGTTGTGATTCTCGACCTTTTCCGCGCGACAAGCCCACCGGCAGTGGCCAGGAATCCCTCCGTAAAGTCAATTCTCAGTTCTATCCACAGGGGAAAGTGATCGGACAGCTGAAATGTTCTCCAATTTCTATATAGGCGAGACTTGTTGGTTGACTTTGAAAAAAGCTTGGGAATTGTTTTCTTTATCTGCTTAAAATAGAACTGTTCGTCGGCATCGCGGAAAACACTCTGCGAGAAATCGAACACGCCCGCTCTCGCGGTTGGTCGCAATTGTTTACGTGGATCGTGAAACGCGATCTGATCATAGTATTTGTTGCGCTGTATCGCCCGGATCTGTTGGGGAATGACGAACGCATGGGAGTCGAGTGCTTCGGTCGTCTTGTCCCCTTGCGCATGGAAAACGTTGAAATCACCTAATAGAACCACGTTTGAAGGCTCCCCGTCCGCGTCGGCCTGGCGTTTGGTATTCCGTTGGGCGAGTAACTGTGCAACAGCGTCTATTTCACGTACTCGCCGTGGATCATTAGGATTGTTACTTCCATAGTAAAAATGCACCGTGCACAGGTTGATGCGACGCCATCCCGCTCGAAAGGCACAGATAAATGGGCTGCGCGACACTTGCCGGGTTGGCCTCTTGCCTTCTGGTAGTACAACCTCTCCAGCTAAATGATCGAATTTCACCTTTCTAGTATCGTAAATGAAAGCGGTACGTTCCTGGTTCCCAGCGCGGCCGGGAGTAACATCCGTGACGATGTAACTCCACCAATCACCGAGAATGTACATCAAACGTTGAAGATCGCGCAGATCCTGATCGATCTCTTGAACAGCCACAAGGTCAAAGTGGCTGATAATTTCACCAATGTACTGAAGCGATTCATCCAAACGAACGCCGGCTTTTCTGTTTCTTCCAAATTCGCGCAGATTCCAGGTTGCCAGCAGGAGCGTCTGGGAAACGGTACGACCGGGAATGTCTTTGTGTAGTTGCCGCCGTAATCTCAGCAGATTTACCGCGGCTCGAAGAGACGCCTTTTGGTCCCCATTTTCACGGAATTTGTCGAACAGCGGCTTGTAATACGGCATAAATGTTGTCGAACCGAGCGCTAGTAAGCTGCAGAAAACGCACGTCGGAGCCATCATCTTCTCGGTGCAGATTCATTCGCGCTTGACATAGGGCCAGTGTCAGGCGGAAATACGTCGTCCACGCTCAAAGAGCAGGCTAGCTTTCAGTTGATTGTCCCTGGGGAAGCAGCGAGGAGGAACCCCCTGGACCAAGAGCTTGCACCCTTAGTGTCCAACTCGCTGAAGCATAGAACTTTAAGGCAGGAGTCAAACAGTGTCAATGGGCTTGTTCTTGACGGGTAGCGTTTGATTTCAGACACTACCCTCTTTACGATGTCCATTTGGATCGTCACGACTTTGGTGAGAATGACACTACCAAATGAAATCCTCCTACCCGTGAGCTCTTCGTAGTTGTACTGGTACCGGTCGGAATCTGATAAACCTGCTGTGGGCCGAAGAAATATTGGAATCCAACTCGCACTCTCTTGGAGAATTCAAGCCCAGCGGCAGCTTGGCCAAGAAAGAAATACCGGTTAGATTTCAGTCCGATTGCTGATGCAAAAGCAGGAGAAACCAATTCCATTGCCGGCTTTAGATCCACGTAGAGCACTGCCACATCTTTCTCAATCGATGCGGTCTGAGCATAAAACTCCAGCGGCACATTCACGTTGTACTCGTTAGTTTCCGTAATCGTGTTTTGTCCTGATAGGCCGCTCACGTTGAATCCCACAGAGGGAGACGTCAAGATATACACGCCATAGCCACTTGTGACATGGTAATAAACCGGATACGGGAATCGAACATTAAAGTCGCCCCCCTGTTCAAGTTTAGACACTGCTGTGCTCACCGAATCGGTTGAATTCTGCGAGCTAGTGGAAGCCTGAGAGGAACCCGCTGTCGCTATGCCGGAAAGAATTGTTTGAAATCCCTGCGGGAAAGTCGCAGTAAGAAAATCGGCGCCCACCTGATTGGTAGACTGATTCGGACTGTAGAGGTAATGAACCGTGTCTGCAATCGAGAGTGACCCGGAGACCTTGAAGAAATTCTGGATTGCATCATTGGAGCATCCTCTCACTGGTAACCAATGATTAAAGTCGTAGTTTACGGCGCCACTTTCTGTGCATTTTTGCGGCGCAGTGCTCGCTGCAACCCTGTCGATTACTTCATTGATCTGATCTCTCATTGTCGAGTGTGCTGGCAAGTTTGCTCGTGCGCTGCTGGCGGCGGCGTCGTGCGACTTCGACGTATTGGTGTTCTTAAGAATGGTATTGATCTCCGCTTCAGGCACATTCATGGCTACGAGCGTATGCCTCAGAGCATCTCGCATCGTCGCAACTGGTCTGCCTATCTGATCCGACACCTGTCCCACCGGCATCGACTGGCCATTCAATTGTTGCCATCGACTTGGGGCAAAGACGAGCACCAAGAATGCGATGGTTACCTGGGCCAAGCACATTCCTTTCGTAGCCAGCCCTAGTCTCCGAAATACACCAATAGCCTGTAGGGTCTTCATTTTGGTCCTCCCATGCTGAACTGTTGAAGTTGCTGCGAAGATCTACGCTCTATCGTTTCCGTTCAGGATGATCGAATGGCTACTGATTCGGCGCCTTGCTGACTTCATTCAGGAACGCCTTGTACTGCGTGCGAAGATTTGTCGGCAGTTTGTTTAATTTCACAAGCTGTTGGAGTGCACGCGATTGGTCCTGAGCGGCGGCCGTCATGGCGGGGCTATCGCGAGGATAGATCTTCTGAGCTGCCGATATATCCTCAGGCGAAAGTATTAGGTTTTGGGCACTGTAGCATCCACTGTGCTCTCCTTGGAGGAACATCCATGGATCAAATCGATATTTCATGATCGACTGCTTGTCGAAGGAGCTCAATATCCAATCAGTGGAGTTTGGTAACTGGCGGAGATTAAAGTCGATCTGCTCTTTGCTCCAGTTATTGGGTGGACCTTCAAGAACCGTGTAGATTCCTGGTTTCTTTCCCTGCGAGTCTGGGATGAACTGCCCATACATGTCTCGTTTCTGGGTATATCCAGCTTCGTCATCCCAACGAAACTCCTGTTCACACGGCGATACGGGGCTCTGATGTTCATGCTCGAAACCGAGAGCGTGTCCAAATTCGTGCAGTACAGTAGATTGCCAATCCGAAGGAAGCGAGTCTAGAAAGCCTTCAAAGTTCATCGATTGCTGATTCGGCTTGACAAGGGCAGTATTGGTGCTGTCTCGGCCAACTAGAGACCAGTAACCACCCTCACTGCCACTTCGAAACGCAATTCTTACGTCAGCTGCGTACGTGGTGTCGCTGTCCGTCCATTCTCGAAACTGACCCTGCCCCACATTTGGCCCAAAATCGAAGGTGATGTTGCCTGCGTCAGTCCACGGCTTCAAAGTCTGAGCGATCTGACTCCTCAACATCGGTGAACCTCCCTGGAAGGCCACCGTTATGGCGCGCCGCTGAGGCCACGTTCTCGACTTTGAGACAATTGACTGAAAGTGGGGTACATGGGCCCCATTGGACTCAAGAACCTGTCTGTTGACAGCGATTGCACTGACGATCGACGATGGGTATCCTTCGATGATTCGGAATCGAGGCGCAGAAACGGCCTGATTCTCCGACTTGTTTGGGCTTGATGAGCACCCAACTCCGCAAATCAAAACCCCGAGCAATAAATATGCACTGATGCTTTTCACACGCCCTCCGGAAGTGTCGACAAAGGCGACTAGTCAATGTCGCGATGCCGATGAGTTGATCAGCTACAAGCTCATTAACGACGAATTGGTGATAAATCCTTTTCCCGGGCTCCCGAGGCTCAGACTCACACTGCAATTTCATAGCCTCCTTATCTCAATGGATGTAGAATTCTGACCACTGCGTTCTGGGGTAGTAGTGTCACGCCATTCGTCCATGTCGGGAGAGGAGTTGGTACAGGCCTGCGCCGCGGGCAACGACGGTGCAGCATGGGATGAGTTCGTCTCCCGCTTTCATCGCCCCATCAGTCTTTCCATCGTTAGAACTGCTTACCAATGGGGCGAGATTCCGCAGCAGGTTGTGGACGACCTAGTCCAAGACACCTACCTTAAGCTCTGCAGTAATAAGTGTCGCCAGCTTCTCGAATTTGCCGTCAAGCATCCCGAGAAGATCGTCGGTTATGTAAAGACGACTGCGATGAACGTCGCACATGATTACTTCAAGTCCCTTCATTCCCAAAAACGTGGTTCTGGCGAAGTTAGCCAGATCGCTGAGGAATCTGATCTAAAGGCCGCGCCGAGTCAGCCCGGTGGTCAAAATGCGATGGAACAAGAAGTCTTATTCAAGGAGATTGATGAATGTATTGAGTCTTGCCTGGAAGGCCCGGACCGAGACCGAGATCGGACAATCTTCTGGCTCTATTACCAACAAGGGATGACCGCGAAGGATATTTCTGCCTTGCCCACTATCGGTTTGTCGGACAAGGGTGTAGAGAGCGTGATCGTCCGGGTGATTCGCCTCTTGCGTGAGCGTATGGTGGGTATGCAGATCCAAAGAGGTTTGAAGTCGCCGGGAGAAAAAGGATTTCTCCCCGCACAATCGTATTAGAAGGAGAAGCTGGTTTTGACACGGCCATTAGATCGACATCTTGACAGCGACGAACTGGATGCACTGGTCTTGTCGCAAGCTCCAGGTGTCTCTGTTGCGAGACGGCTTTCGGAAGAGATACTCCGGGAGGTCCAGCGCCACGTTGAGTCTTGCCAGGACTGTGATCGGAAGGTGCAGATGCACAGGTCCGCGCAAAACGCAATTTCTCTGCGGGTAACGAGTGGCCGGGCACCCAAGGGTTCGAATTGCTCGGAAGAGAGTGAATGGGTAGGAGTCGCTGCGGGATTGCTTGAGGAGGGCGAAGCGAAGGAACGCATGAACCACGCGGCGCAATGCGGGCACTGTGGGCCACTACTCAAGGCTGCCGTCAAAAGTCTCTCCGATGAGGCCACGCCGGACGAGGAGGCGGAAGTCGCGGAACTCGGCAGTGCTCGGCCTGACTGGCAGGCCGAAATGGCTCGCGCACTGCAAGGCGCAGGTCAGTCTCAACGGCTAGAAGTGGCCGTTGCTTCATTTTGGAAAGCCCTTTTGCAGTGGCCTCCGTATGCACTTGCAGCAGCCGTCCTCGCGCTTCTCGTCATTACTGCGTGGATCGGCATCCGGACACATCGCACGTCCGATACCGCAACTTTGAACCCCAGCCCAAACGTTGTGACACCGAACCCACCGATGACCGCAGTATCTACGGAACAATTGCTGGCACAAGCCTATACCGAACATCGGACGATCGATGTGAGGATTGAGGGTGCCAAATATGGTCCTTTGCGAGTTAAGCGCAACGACCATATATCCAGCTTTGACGAACCTCAAAGTTTAAGGGCTGCAGTAGATATCATCGGATCGCACTTGCAAACAACGCCGGAAGATCCTGACTGGCTACACGCCAAAGGACAGGCTCAGTTGCTTGAGGGCGCCTATGATGAAGCCATCGAGACTTTACAGCGAGCACAAGCATTAAGGCCGGAGTCTGCAGAAATACTCACTGACTTGGGCTCTGCGTATTACCTTCGAGGGCGGTCAAAAGACAACGATAGCGATTACGGCTTTGCCATCAATTGGCTTGGTAAAGCCCTCTCAAAGAGTCCCGACAATGCGACCGTACTCTTCAATCGTGCTCTGGCATGCGACAAACTTTGTCCTACTCAAGCGGTTACCGACTGGGAGAACTACTTAAAAATTGACCGACATAGCGATTGGGCAGACGAAGCTCGAGCGAAGCTTGCCGTCTTGAAAAAAAGGTTGAAGCAATTTGAACGGAGTATTGCCGCTCCCCTTCTTGCACCCTCTGAGATCGCTGTTCGTGAAGCTAATCCTCGGCTGAGCGATGAAATTGATAATCGGATCGAAGAATACTTGCATATTGCTATTACTACCTGGCTTCCGGCAGCCTTTCCCGAGCCTTCTACTCCGCCATCAGCAGAAACCGAGAATGCTTTGGTAAGGCTCAGTCAAGTCCTCGAAGCTCGGCACGGTGATGCGTGGCTAGCCGACTTACTGAATCAGCCAAAGGGTGAACAGTTCGTTGCGGGTATTCAGACGTTGTCCAGCGCCTTACGAGCGGACGATAGTGGTGACTATTCGGCTGCACAACAATCTGCCCACCGCGCAGCCGAAATGCTCACTCAAGCACACAATTCCGCTGGGGCACTACGTGCATGGGCCGAGGAAGTGTATGCCGATGATTTGCTGCACGACGGTAGTGCGTGCCTCGCCTTGCTGCCAAGAGTTCAAGCCCATTCGAGCCATTACGCTTGGTTGAGTGCTCAGATGAGCCTTGAAAAGTCCAACTGCTCAGATTTGGTGGGGGACCTCGGAGAGTATGAATCCGAAATCCAAAAAGGCAAAGCTAGCGCTCGGGAAAACAGATTCAATGGCCTTTATCTGCGTGCACTGGGATTCGAGGCACAGTCGAAGGCATCCTCAAGCGATAGAAACGACCTAGACGTTGCATTCAGGGATGTTGCGGAAGGGCTTTCGAGATTCCGATCACAGCATGTCGACCTGATGAAGGGATACAACTTTTACACGGATCTAGACACGGCCGGGGACACTCTGCGCCTTCCGTATTTCCAGGTCGTCGTCTGGAGTGAAGCTACTGCCATAATCGACCGACACCCGGACATTTTGCAAAAGGCTATGGCACACCGCTGGTATGCCAATGCGGCGTATCTCGCAGACATGCCTCTTCTAGCAGAAGGAGAATTTGAAAAGGCAGCAGCTCTCTTGAGGCGGTCGCCCCAAACTGCGGCGACGATTCGCGACTATTTGGACGCGGAAGTTTGGCTGGCAGAGCTTGAGACTCGAAAAGGAGACTTGGACCGGGCCACCTCTCGACTGCAGGACATCGAACCTATCCTTACTAAAGGGTCCAGTTTCGTTCCTGAAATTCGCTTTGCGATAGAGAGCGCAAGCCTTGCTATGAAGAAAGGCGATTCTATTGCTGCGGGTCCAGCACTCACACACGCAATTTTCCTCGCCGAATGGGCTTTACGTTCCTTTCCGGCAGAAAAGGACCGTCGGATTTGGGCCCAGGAAGCACAGGGCGCCTACCGGAATCTCGTAGAGTGGAAGCTGCGCCAAGGCGATACCATTGCCGCTCTCGAACTATGGGAATGGTTTAAAGGAGCGGCCTTAAGAGCTGAAAATATCTCGTTCCCGAGTTCTTATACCGGATTAAGTGATTTTAGCCAAGCCACGTCTCTCCCTTCTCCGACCGGCGTCCATGATCGACTAGCGAGCCTTCGCGATAGAACGATCGTGACTTTTGCAACTTTTTCAGACGGAATTGCCGTTTGGGTGTTTGATGACCGCGGAATCATCTCGCACTGGATTCCCGAGCCGGAGCAAACCATGAGAGAGCGGGCTGAACGCTTCTTGAGGTATTGCTCAAGCCCCAAAACGGACATCGCTGCCATTCGGTCAGCTGGGAGTCAGTTGTACAACACACTTATTTCTCCAGTGGCGGACCAACTGGAGTCAGCGAGAACCCTAATCATCGAGCCCGACGGATACCTTGCGGATCTTCCTTGGGAAGCGCTAGTCCGCCCGGACGGCCGCTACTTGATCGTAGATAATCCAGTCGTCATCGGTCCTGGACTCTATCGGATGACACATCTTCACGTACCCGTTCCCATCCAGCCGGACACTTCAGCTCTCATTGTTAGCATTGCTGATGCGCCAGGTCTCCAGTCGCTTCCTGATGTCGACCGCGAAGCGGAGGAAGTGGCTAAAAACTTCAAGTCTGCCCACTGGCTTCATGGCAAGGACGTCAGTTTGGCCGTCATCCAGAACGAACTGCACAACGTAGAGCTGTTTCATTTTGCTGGGCATGCCCTATCATCTCGTCCACGAATCGGCCTTGCCTTGGCTACGACTGATTCTGCTACGCGCGGTCCACAACTGCTCGGAGCTGAACAATTCGATTCAGGCCACCTTGAACGCCTAAAACTGGCTGTGCTTTCCGCCTGCAGTACAGGGGCCGACAAGCAATCAACTGGACTTGTCTCAGATGATTTAGCTCGCAGCCTGTTGGATCACGATGTTCCCCACGTTGTGGCGTCCCGCTGGGATGTTGACTCAACTCAAACCGCTCTTTTTATGAAGCAGTTCTATCGGCAGCTATTTGCTGGACGCAATGTGGCAACTGCAGTTCAATCGGCCCGCTTGACAGTCGCCTCGCAACTTAACTCGCAACACCCTTACTATTGGGCTGCATTTGAGTTAGCAGGCACTAATTAATCTCACCTCTGGAGGTTCTTGTGACGCATCGATGGAAGTGTCTCGGTTTGTTCATTGCACTATTGTGCAATGCAGCGCTTGCCCTGGGGCAGATTAACTCGGATATCATTCTGTCTGGCCCATGGTTGATTTACGAAGAGCACAATTTTGCGAAAAAGAGTGCGTCTAATGGAACGGTCTCTGCTTTGATCGCTATTGCGCCTGGCATTGGCGACAATAGCCAGAATGGCAGAGATTTTCATACTCCACAATTGAACACGAATGACGGTTACTACATTCTCTCAACCGGCATATATTGTCTAACGTTTGACGATGAGTGCGCTCCTGTCGAAACAGCCACGTCATTGGGAACAGATAGCTTTCCCGACCCTGACCACGCACTGTTGCCGGTTAAGGTCAAGCTGACAAACGGTGCATGGAATTGGGCATCAAGGTTTTCGTCAGGGCAGTACCGAAGTCCAGTTATTCTAATCTTGCCAATGCCGGACTCCTACAGCAATGAGGCGGAGTGGTTCATGCGATTCGGCAAGACCTTCGATCCAAACGGCGCTTCGTATTCGAAGGGAGGTTCTACAAGTATCGGAGTCATTCTGCACTACTCAAAAGGACCGAAGAGCTATTACAACTTGCGCGGGTGTGACTCGCAATCTCCAACCGCCGACAATTGCAACACGTTGGTCCAAGGATCTAATGGCCACCTGACGCAACTCACAAATGTCAGTACGCTGCACGTAGAAATGAAGGCGCCAAACGCAATCGATGCCTGCGACCACCATGTCCGACGCGCTTATCCTTACATGATGCAATTGCTGGGAAAAGATCTTTACTCCACCGAATTGAGTGTTGTCGACCCCGCATACAACAGCGACTCGAGCGGCAAGCCACAGTACGACCACGGGGATCAAGCTTGCCTCAAAGAGGACTGCCAAAACCCGGCCAACAATTGCGCACCAACTATGGCGATGGCTGCAGCGGAGTCCGTTTCGATGTTCGGTGCAAGTATGACTCATCATATGTTCAGTGTGGAACCGCTCCAGAGCTTGGTGGGCGATTTCAACCAAACTGACGTAGACCACAAACCCTTGCTCACAGATGAACAGAAGGACTACTTGTTGGCAGGCACAATTGAAAGGCTAGAAAAGGATCTAAGCCCGCAATTTCCCAGAATCTCGCAGTTAGCATACTTGCAACAGCTTTTGCAGTTATCTTCGGCCCGAGTGCAAACACTGATCGCGGAACTTGAGGCCCGCACGACGGCTTCCAAAATTCAGAATCAAGTTGCACAGGACCGTGATTCTGCCAAGTTCATGGCGAACGCTGGCGATACCCATGATGAGCAAGTCTTGGATTTGCTGCAAAACAGGGTTGACCCAACCGAGAAATCACTCCTGTTGGATAACCCCGCGAAGGATGCGAAAGACTGTCGTGCACCCGTAATGCATGTCGTACCAGGCCCGTAGGGGAGACGTCACCGAACGATCTTGAGATAGATTCAAGCGCGACAAATGTCATTGCTCCGGACCCAGCAGTTTCTCTGCTGGGAGGCATGATCCTGTGTCAAGTGCAAGATTTTAGAGAGAAAAAGGACTTTGTCTGTGCTTCTCGTCTGCTGGTCTGAGGCCTTCAGTTATCGCGTTGGCCAAACTGAGATCACACGCCAAGACGAGGAGTTCCTATGCGCCGAAAATTGACCACGTTACCGTTACTGTTCCTTTTGTCATTAGCCGCAAACGCTCAGACCAGTAGCACCGATCTAATGAAGTCGCTTTACAGCAAGTTCTCTCAGATCACAACCGCCGGGAGCAGTGACCCAAATGGCTCCAGTTTTCTGGTGCTCGCCACGCCTGGTTTTCTCATTGATCCATCGCTTAACCTCAGCCCCCTGAGCACGGACTATCACTTGCTCGCGACGGTTCTTGACCGAGTACCAGACTCATCGTGGGTGTACAAGCCAAAAAACAGGCAGGCCTTCGATGTTTACGCGAACGTGTTGAAGTACCATCAGACTCCGATATTCAAGCTAACGAAAGACCAGGCCGACACGCTAAAGAACGCGCAGAAGATCCTGTACGCGGACGTCAAGTCCGGAACTCCGAGCGAAGAATACAAGCAGTTCCGCGACAAGCGCACCGCCCTTGTCAGCGCAGCGCATGCCGTGGATATGTATCAGGCAGCCAATCCTAGGGCCGTAGTTCCACCGGATCTGGTATCTGCATTGCAGAATGCGTACGACGACTACAATCTGTTCGGAAAAGCTAATGAGGTTCTGGCCGCGGAAGCGACCGTACAGCAACTGGAGGACTTGAATCCGAACGAATGGTGGGGTGAACTCCAGAACAAGCTGCAACTGAATCAAAAGCTCTTCAACGCGACACCTTTTGGTCCCCTCGACTTCTATCCTGATTACAGTGTCTGGTTTGACAAAACCAAATCCTGGACCAACATTAACCTTACGGAGTCGAGCTTGCAGCAATCGTCCACCTCGAGCCATACCAGCATCGGCGGAGGTCTTAGCGCAAGCTGGGGATTCTGGAGTGTCGGCGGTAGCTACGGACACGAGGAGACTCGTACCTCGGCTCAATTGACGGGCACGGGAATTAGCTTGCAGCTTGAGCTCACTCAAATTGCTGTGCAGCGCCCTTGGATGGACGATCTAGTCTTTCACTCGACGGCGTGGCAGTGGGGATCGGGAGCTCCGGATTGCTCTTTGATTTCCGACGGCGGCAGTGCTGACAACGGAATCACTCCAAGGGGCCAGATGCCCTTCCTTATCAGCGGACTGCTACTTGCCCGCAACGTTAGTCTTTCAGGAAACTGGAATTCCGATCTGAAGACGAGCTATGACTCGATGACGAGCGGTGGAGCAAGTGTGGGCTGGGGGCCGTTTTCGTTTGGAGGCAGCTATGTGAGTACTGAACACAGCGACTATCACTCTGCACAAGTTAGTGGAAGTACGATAAGCTATGCCGATCCGCAGATAATTGGGTTCTTTGTGCAAACGTTACCCATGTCGCCGCACCCATCCCCTACACTGAAATTTGACGGATCACCTTGCCAGCCGGCACAACCCGCAGGTCTCGTTGCTCTGTCCGGCATGAAAAACTATCTGACCGGTCTCAACGACAACCTAGTCAGTCACAGTTTACTTATTCTGAAAAGCGCAAAGGAAGCTCAGAAATAGTAGCGGTAAAGAGAGAACTTCGCGTAGAAACCAGAAGCTGAGGATCGCCCGAAATCTCAAAAGGTCGGTCCTCAGCGGTCTTCATATCATCGTTTCTCACGCGTATCACCGCTCTTAGGCCAATCCGATTCCTAGGCCGTTGCCACCATGTTCTTCCTTAGGATGCTCGAGCCGTATGCTAGCCGGTTGGTTTCGCTGCGCAACTGGCTCGGATTCTGTGCTCATCGCCGTACGTTGTGAATTGTCGCGACTGAGACTACGAGAGAGTTTGGTTCCATCATTCGTGTAAATGTGCGCGTCATTTTGAGCCCGTGAAACGGACACGTAGGCAAAGCGATTGTTAATCAAGAGCTCGCTTTTCTCGATATCTACATGGATCAGTACGCGCTCAGCGGTTTGTCCCTGGCTACTATGGCTGGTGATAGCGTATCCGTAGTCAAGATGCGGGTGGTCTCGGATATTGAATCGGACTTCCTGGCTTGAGTCCATCCGGATTCTAAGGTCGCCGTTGGAGTTGACTTGTTCGACAGTGCCGAGATCACGATTCGCAACGTGCAATTCGCGTGATGGCGCGGTGAACTGAATGCGGTCGCCGTTTGAAAAGTCGCGTTCGGCTTCGCGATGTACTGACACTCCCGAGAGGCGCCGCGGATCATAGGTGTGATCGTTTTTGTTCTCACGGTGGATCGTTATCCGATTATCTTTCGCATCGACAGCAATTATCCGTGCGTATTCGCCCGGCGCGACGCCCGCGGTCTTACTTCCACGCGAGTAGCGAAGCACGTCTCCGGGTTCGTACTGGCCGGCCCACTGCCGGTCTGCTCCCGTCATCTCCTGACGCGATTCCAGAACCCGGAGCTTGTGTTCATCTTTGCTCACGTCACCGCGGTTCTGCATTTCGCGATGGATCAATGAATTCAACTCGCGTCGGGATTCATTGTCGGGCGAGATTACCAATGTCCCTTCCGGATGTCGCGAATAGTCGCGGGCAATTGTGCTCATCCGCTCCTGGTCATTAACGATCTCGTGCACACGGCCCTGTCGCTCGAGGCTCGCGACTGCTCCGAAAACGTCTCCGCGGGCGAGCTGCTCCACCGCCTCTTTCAGGTTCGGGTCCTTCTGGCGTACAACCTCGCCCAATTTGGCCGTCTGCATGCCAGCGTCTTGCAATTGCTTGTACGGCCTGCCCGCTTCAACCGCCTCGTGTTGCCGCGTATCGCCAACCAACACGACGCGGTCGGATGCCTGCAAGCGGTGAAAGAATTCGTTCATTTGCCTCGTGCTGGTAAGGCTCGATTCGTCGATAACGAAGAACCGCTTCTGTCCCTCATTCGGAACTTCATTTCGAATGAGCTCGCGTTGTAATGTGTGCGACTCGATTCCTGATTCGGCCAATTTGTGTGCGGCGCGCGATGTGGGAGCGAGCCCGACGACTTGATACCCTTCTCTTTCTGCAGCCTCGCGAACAGCCGCTAACGAGGTAGTTTTGCCGGCGCCCGCTACGCCTTCAAGACCCACAACCTTGTCCTTAGTGGTAAGGATGTGCTCTACGGCTGCTCGTTGGCTGGGGCTCAAGTGCATGTGATTCGGCTGGACAGACTGCCAAGTCTCGGGACCCACCAGAGGACCGTGTTGGCCTTGTCCCTTTCTCATTTCAGTCACGTTGTCGCGTTCATACTGGATCATCCTTTCGGTAGTGAATGCGCGGGCCGGCGACTTGCTTTCGACTTGGATCAGGGAGCCTGACTCTATTCGCTTTTCAAATCTCTCTCGCAGCTCGCCGAAGCCAGATTCTCCCATTGAGCGCTTCAGCGCATCTCGCATCAGGTCGCGCTCATCGGTGACAGCATGCCTTTCGAGATTCTTGTCCTGAGCGTAAGTCAGGGCCGACTCGAGGTGCTGGCGATTCGGAACGTTCCTCTCTATTTCGTGGGAATGAGCGGCACGGATCACTTGTTCTGGCTGATTACCAAATCGCGCGGCCATTTCCTTGTGCATGCGCTGCATTTCCGAGTGCGTGAAAGCCGGCAACTTGTCGTCGCGCGTCTGGTGCGCCGCGATCTGCGCGGCGCCAGCTCCTTTGACACCCTGTTGTTCGAGGTAGGCTTGGATTTGCTGACTTCTGGGGCTGGAGGCATCAA
>Ga0335078_10010144_pt1 | contig 13951 bp, 10 predicted proteins | sample Lox_Sample_32_FD_206711 | JGI IMG/M metagenome (GOLD analysis project Ga0335078, IMG submission 206711) | Soil microbial communities from Loxahatchee National Wildlife Refuge, Florida, United States - Lox_Sample_3.2 | ecosystem: Environmental > Terrestrial > Soil > Wetlands | place: USA...
CGCCCCCCCGGACCATACGGCCCGAGACGGCCCTGAGCGCGAGGCGCGCTCCAGGCAGGAGGACCACGAGCCATCGCAGGTCGAATCAATATGGCGGAGTCTTCGGACAGTACGGGCACACTCCGGTCCGAACCGCAAGCCGCCATCGGGCGGTTCGGGCAGTCGATATTCTATGCCCGTCTCGCGCCCCATCGCCTCCTGCACCGCCCGAGCCAACCGCAACTACGGCCCCTAGGAGTCCATCGAAGAAGACCGATGTTATCACGCGAGTATTGGAGCCTGGAAGAACCACCGGGATCGAGCGGGATCAAAGAACTGCCGGCCAGTTTCTCGCGCGAACCGTACATCGCAGGCGGTACACTGTCAGGAAATGGCGTTTTGCATCTTGACCGGGGTGGCGGGATTCATCGGGTCGCATCTTGCGGAGGCGCTGATCGCGCGCGGGCATGAAGTAATCGGGATCGATTGCTTCACCGATTACTATAGCCCGGCGATCAAGAGAGCGAACCTGAAGAAAGTGGCGGCATCGACCGCCTTCACCCTCTCCGAGACGGACCTGGCCACCGGCGGCGGGCTCCCGCGCACCCGGGTCGATTATGTGTTTCACCTGGCGGCCCAGCCGGGGGTTCGCGCAAGCTGGGGAGCGGGTTTTGAAGCATATGTACGCAACAACGTGCTCGCCACGCAGCGCTTGCTGGAAGGTTTGCGCGGCCACGACGTGCGCGGCCTCGTCATTGCATCTTCTTCTTCGGTCTATGGCGCGGCGCAGCGTCTTCCGATCCGGGAGGAGGACCCGAAGTCGCCGATTTCGCCATACGGGGTGACGAAACTGGCGATGGAAGCGCTCTGCTCGGCTTACGAGCGCGCCTTCGCGATGCCCGTCACGGTTCTCCGTTTCTTCACCGTATACGGCCCGCGACAACGGCCGGACATGGCCTTCAGCGGCTTTTTTCGCCGCATCCTGAGAGGGCAGCCGATTCCGATTTACGGCACCGGCGCGGAGACGCGCGATTACACGTTTGTGGAGGACGCGGTGCGCGCCTGCCTGGCTTGTCTGGACCGTCCGGTCCAAGGACACGTGTTCAACATCTCAGGAGGAAGCCGTATCAGCCTAAACGACTGCGTGGAGGCCTTTCGAGCCGTCACCGGCCTGCCGGTAAGCATCGAGCGCCTCGAGCGGCAGGGTGGTGATCCGCCGGACACACACGCGGACGGCGAGAAGGCCCGGACCGTTCTGGGTTATTCCCCGAGCGTGGCGTTCGAGGCGGGCCTCGCGCGCCAATGGGAGTGGATTCGCTCGCTCGAAGCGCTTCCCTCCGGATCCGATCCATGACGGTCAACGAACTCATCCGCGGATTCGACGGCAGCGGCGCGTGGGTTCTGGAGATCGGGCCGGGGATACATACGCCCAGCGGCGTCAGGTGCGAGCACCTGAATCCGGCACAGGCCTGCCGGAGCTATCGTCTGCCCGACAACTCCTTTTCCCTCATTCTGCTCTCCTGCCTGGAGGCGCTCTACGATCCGTTCTCCGCGTCCAAACAGGTGGACCGTGTGCTGGCGCCGTCGGGATATCTCGTCATCACACGCAGCGACAGCGCGGAGGCAATGTATCTGCCGACACGAAACGGCCTCCGCCAGCTTTTTCCCGGCCTGCGTGAGATCGCTGCCAACGAGTTGGAATGGGTGGCTCAGAAGCCGGCCACGCCCAAGACCGCGGCCAGGATGACTTCCGTGCGGTTCGATACGCGTCTTTTCGAATTGGATTTTCCGCGGTTGCAACGGATCTATGAAGCTGAAATACAGGAACCGTATCTGGCGCCGGCCCTTGCCGACGTGCTTCGCTGGCGGGAAGACCAGATCTCTGTCTCGTTGCGGAACGACGGCGAGCGCGCGTTCCCGGGCGAGGAGCGGTTTCAGAAGGGCGGATATTTCCGGATGATGCTCGGACGGTACGCTTTCGCCGGATCGCAGCTATGCGCCGGAGCGCAGGTCCTCGACTCATGCTGCGGTCTGGGATGGGGGTCCCGGATGATCGCGCCTTTCGCGCGCCAGGTCACCGCATTCGACCGCGACGAAGCGGCGGTGGATTTCTGCCGCAAGGCATGGCCAGCCGCCAATATCCGGTGGGCGGTCGCCGATGCCCTCGACCTCGAGGAATTCGGTCGCGGGCAGTACGACGTGGTGCTTGGAATGGAGACGATCGAACATTTTTCACGGGTCCGGGGCGAACTCTACGTCCGCGAAGTGGAGCGGGCGTTAGCTTGCGGCGGCGTGTTTGCCGGCACGTCAGCGTTTCCCGAGAGCGCGCAGGAGGCGCGCGCGCTCGAGGCGGGCAATCGACACCATCTGTATATTTATACCCGGGCGGAGATGCTCGACCTGCTGCTCCGGTATTTCAGCCGCGCGTCGATTATCGGCGACTGGTTCTTTCTTGCGATGAAATAGGAGCGAGCCCGGCATGATATCGTTGAGTGGCTTGGCAGGCTCTGCCCCGCATGCCTGTCTTGCAGTTCCCTTATATGGCTGAACCAGTTCTGCCGGAGGATCCCAGGTCCCAAGAGACGATCCACGAACGGCTGCTTCGGAGGTGTTACACCGCGTGCAACGCGCGTATCCGGGATAAGAAGGTCCTGCATATTCCTTGCGGAACCGGCAGGTGTTCGGCGACGCTACGAGGTTATGCGTCTCTCACCGCCGTCGCCCTGGACGTTCCCTTCGCAGACGGCCCCGCGCATCCCGGCGGGTTGACTTCTGTGGTGGCCACAATGACCGCCTTGCCGTTCGCTTCCGGATCGTTCGAGGCCGTCATCTGTTTGGAAGGGATTGCGCACATCTTCCTTTCCGAGGCCGACGCCTTCCTGAAAGAAGCGGCGCGCGTGCTGACGCCGGGAGGAGAACTCCTCGTCACCGTGCCCCTGTTGAAAGAGGGTCGTCACTCGAGCGATCCTCTCCATCTGTACGAGTTCGCCGCCGAGGAAATCCAGGCGCTGCTGGAGCGGTGGTTCGAGCCGGTTGAGAGCGAGATTCAAGAAGGCGGCGACAACCCTGACCTGTGGTTTGTGGGAAGGCGGCGCGTGGCCGCATTGGAACTGCCCCCGCCCCGGATGAGCGCCACGCCGCGGATCGAGGCCGCGGCGCGATGGCTGGAGCTTACACGCATCGATGGAGGCTTTGCCTATGCGGTCGGCGGACGAAAGACGCTGGTATCGACCTGCATCAGCATTCTTCTGCTCGAGGGTGCCGGGGCTCTGGAGACGATCTCCGAGCCGGACCGGAGCCGTTGGATCGGGGAGATCCGCTCCTGTCAGGATTCGGACACCGGCCTGTTCGCGGATCCCCTGCTGGCGAGCTCGGACGTCCCAAGCCGGACACACGACAGAGAGTATCTCATCTGGCAGACGACCTATTATGCGCTGCAGGCGCTGGATGCTCTCGGGGCCACGGCTTCGGCCCCGCTCACCTTTGTCGAAAGGTTTCTGGACCCAAAAGCGGTCGAATCGTGGCTCGATGAATTGAACTGGAGCAACGCATGGCTGGAAAGCAATCGGATCATGTTCCTGCTCGCGGCGGTGATCTATCGAGTGGAGCGGGAGCACAAAACCGGCGACGCCGCGCTGCTTCATCGGGTTTTCGACTGGCTCGACCGCGAGCAGGATCCGCGGACCGGAGTGTGGGGGACCACCAAGGGGTCGGGTCTGCTGAACGCCCTCGCCGGCGCATACCATTTCGTTCCGTTCTACGAGTATGTACGCCGTCCCGTGCCCGCCGCGACGCGCATGATCGACGCAGCCTTGTCGCTGCAAAAAGCCGACGGTCTGTTCGCCGCGCAAGCCGGGGGAGGCGCCTGCGAGGACCTCGATGCGATCGACGTGCTGACGGTCTTGGGCCGGCACACCACGCATCGCGCCGGCGAGATCCGCCGCGCGGCGATCCGCGCCTACTGGGCCGTTTGGAACCTGCAGAAGGCCGACGGCAGTTTTCCCTACAGCGGCCGGCCGGGGAACGAAACGTACAGTTACAGCGGCTGGGAACCGGCGACGGCGGGGCAGAACGACGGAGACGTCTGGTCCACCTGGTTTCGCGCGGTGCTGCTGGCCACCGTGTCCGCGGCTTATCCACAAGATACGCCTTCGTGCCGGTGGCGGTTTCGACGGTGGCCCGCGCTGGGTTACCACCGCCAGGACGAAACCATCACCCCGGACGAGGGCGCGACGCTGCCGCTGTGGCTGCGCACGGTTCCGCAAAAGGCGTCCGACGGCGCCCGCGTCACGGTAGTGATCACCTGCTACAATCTGGGGCGGTATTTGCACGAAGCCATCGCCAGCGCGGCGCAACAGACGCTGCCCGCGATCCGGATCGTCGTAGTGGACGATGGATCTTCCGATGAGTTCACGCGATTTCTGTTCGACGCATTCCCCTATCCTGGAGTCGCATTGGTGCGCCAGCCCAACGGGGGCGTCGCGGCGGCGCGCAACGCGGCCATCGCTCAGGCATCAACCGAGTACATCTGTTGCCTGGACGCCGACGACCGGCTGCGACCGGAGTATCTCTTCAAGGCGGTCGGCCTCCTGGACTCGAACCGCGAAATCGGTTTTGTCAGCTGCTTTTATGCGTTGTTCGACTGCGGCCAGGGTGCCTACCGCTACACCGACTGCCGACTCCCGGAAATGCTCGCACGCAACGAGGCTGTGGTTTCCAGTGTTTTCCGGAAGGAGGCCTGGGCAGCGGCCGGGGGCTATTCGCTGCAACTCACCGGCATGCAGGATTGGGATCTGTGGATCGGAATGCTCGGCCGCGGCTTCCGGGGAGAGGTACTGCGCGAGATTCTTTTCGATTACCGCATCCGTCCCGGCTCGATGTACTCGGTCACCAGCCGCCCGGAGAACTATGAGCGGCTCTGCCGGCAGATTGTCAGCCGCCATCTCGCGTTGTACTCACGCCATGCGGCGGATGTGATCGCAATCAAGTCCCGTCACTTCATGGAACTGGTGCGCCTTGGGGCGCAGCAGGAGAAGTATCAGGCCGGGCGGGAAGACGCGGTGAGGGAACAGCAGAATTACGTCGCCGCCCTGGAGGAAGCCAAGCAATGGCTGGCAACCCAGGCGGAGCGGTGGCAAGCGGTGGCCGCGGAGCGCCAACAGGCGGCGGCAGAACTGCAAGACCGTATCGCCGCGCTGGAGGAGGCCAAGCACTATCTGCAAACCCAGGCGGGACTGTGGCGCCGGACGGCGGAGTCGCGCGACGACATCGTGGCGCCTCTCCAGCAATATGCCGACGATCTCGAGCGCCAGGTTGCGAAATGGCAGCTCGCGCATGATCGTCTGAGCGAAGAATTGGCTACGCGTCCCGGCGTCGCGCCCTTACGCGCGGTGGTTCCGCCGCGGAGGGCCAACTGGCTGTCAGGCTTGCTGCGCACCGCCGCGATGGTGCTGTCGCTGCGGCCGTCTTCGAAATGGACGAACCTTGGGCTCTGGACCAAGACCATGCTGAATCCGCCAAGGCGGCGCTTGTGGATGCAGGTGTTCGATCGCGACTGGTACCGGACCTCCAACCGCGACGTGGCCATCTCCGGTGTAAATTCAGCCCTCCACTATGTTCTCTGCGGGCATCTCGAGAACCGCGCCGCATCGCCGGTGTTTGACGCCCCCGGATACCTGCGGCTGCACAAAGACGTCAAGGCGCATCGCATCAATCCTCTTCTGCACTACGTCCTGTACGGCGTTGAGGAGCGGCGTCTTGCCCCGGCCAGCGCCGCTGCCGGACTTATCGCCCCCGGGCTTCCAGCGGCTATTGCCAAGCCGGCGCCCGTATTGCGGCGCTTCACCGCGCGTCAGCAGGGCGCCGGCCCACTGGTGTCCGTCGTCATTCCCTGCTTCAACTACGGCCTTTACGTGGCGGAGGCGATCGCGTCCGTCGCGGCCCAAACGTTCACCAACTGGGAGGTAGTGGTAGTCGAGGGCGGCTCCAGCGATCCGGACACGGTTCAGACGGTTCGCAACCTGGAAGCCAAGGGTCTGCCGAGGACCACCTTCCTTTACCGCGAGGGGCGCCACCTGGTGGGAGACAACCGCAATGCCGGAATCAGGCAGTCCCGCGGCGAGTATATCTGCTGTCTGGATGCCGACGATCTGCTCAAACCGACATATTTGGAGGTCGCGCTGTTCGTGGCGGAAACGTATGGCTATGACCTGGTGTATCCTTCGGTCCAATGCTTCGGCGAGTCGACGGAGCGGTGGCTTGTAGTCGACACCACGGTAGAGCAACTTCTCGATCACAACCAGGTGTCGACGGTGGCTCTGTTCCGGAGAAGCGCCTGGGATAGCATCGGCGGATATCGCGACTGGGGATTAAGGGAGGAGTACGTCCCCGAGGACTGGCACTTCTGGACTCGCATGGTGGGCGAGGGATACCGGCCGAAGGCGATCACGGAGGCCCTGATGCTTTACCGGGTAAAGCAGGACAGCCTGTGGCATTCCACCCAGGCCCGCACGGATGTCCACCGGGCCAAAATCGGGGCCGCCTGCCAGGATCTCGCACGGGGGAGACCGAAGGTGGTGGCGAACACTACCCCCGGCAACTGGGAACGCCTCCTGCCGGCCGATGGCGACAGCGCTGTTTTACTCGCACTGCCGTTTCTCACGATTGGCGGCGCGGAGCAGATCTTCGAGTCGCTGACATGCGCGCTGATAGCCCGCGGCCGCCGCGTCGTCATCGTGACATCTCTCGTGCTTCCCGAGACTGTCAGGGACAACAGGGCGCATTTCGAAAAGATCACGCCGCATGTCTACAGCCTGCCACACCTGTTCGAAGGCCGGAACGATTATTGGCCGGATTTCCTGTCCTATCTCCTGAGCCGCTACCGGGTGGACACTATTTTCGCTGCCGGATCGTCTTTTCTGTACGGTCTCCTGCCGGCCATTCGGCGGACATTTCCGGAGATCGCGGTTGTCGATCAGTTATTCAACGACCAGGTGCACCTGCCCTCGAACCGGGCGTATGCCGAATACATCGACATGACCGTGGTGCCTTCGGCGGCCTTTGCCAACCGCCTCTTGGGTGAATACGGGGAACAGCCGCAGCGGGTGGCCGTGATCCCGCATGGCGTGCCTGTGCTTGCCACGTCATCGACCGCCGGGATGTGTGAGGCAAGGGAGCGCGCCGGCCTGCCGGCGGAGTTGCGGAATTGCCTTCTGGTCGGGTTCTTCGGACGCATGTCCGCGGAGAAGGGGCCGCTCGATTTCGTCGAGATGGCGCGGGCGCTGTCTTCGGATCCCCAGGTTGCGTTCGTCATGACCGGCGAAGGGACAGAGCGGGCCGCCGTGCTGGATCGGATTGCCGAGTACGGGCTCCAAACGCGCGTCCACGCGCCGGGATTTGTGGAGAACGTCGCGGACCTGATGCGCGCGGTCGATGTGGTGGCCGTTCCATCGCGACTGGATGGGATGCCGTTGGTCGTGCTGGAGGCGCTGGGGGCGGAAAAGGCGGTTGTCGCCTCACGGGTCGGGAGCATTCCGGAGATGGTTCGTCACCGCGAAACCGGTCTCCTCTGCGCTCCCGGCGGGGTGGCGGAATTTGTTTCGGCTGTACGCGAGTTTCAACGTTCACCGCAGTTGCGGCAACGGTTGGGGGCCGCAGGCCGAGAATGGGTGCTGAGGAACTACAGCGCCGAGACAATGGTGAGCCGGTATCTGGCGGCGTTCGCCGCCGCGCGCGACACGCGCGGGCCTAAAACGGCGTAGCGGCCGGAGCGGCCATAGCCGCTACAACCCGACGAAATTCCTTCTCGATGCGGTGGCCAGCAGCACATAGCCTCGTTTTCCCGCCTAAATAAGCGCAGCCGGGCAGCTGGCTGCGTCGCAGCAAATGCTGGATTAGACGGGTCCCGACTAGCTTAGCCAAGCTAGCATTCGATCACACAAGTGAGAACTGGATGGGCTGGATGTTGGATGAGTACAAGAGGCGACGCCCGTATTCCCGCGTGTGGTATGATTTTCAATCAGCGCCTCAAAATCATCCATGAGCATCTGTTCTTGCGAACACATATGACCTTGCGCGATCGGACCGTCCTGGTTACAGGCGCCGATGGGTTCATCGGTTCGACTTTGGTTGAACAGCTGGTTCAGATGGGCGCGCGTGTGGTTGGTCTGGCCCAGTACAATTCCTTCAATTACTGGGGCTGGCTCGAAGATGTGCGGGACATCGCCGAGGTTCGGGTGGTCACCGGCGACATCCGCGATCCGCATTTTTGCCTGAAGCTCCTCGAGGGAATCGATATCGTATTCCACCTTGCCGCGCTGATTCCTATCCCATATTCGTATCGCGCGCCGGACAGTTATCTAGATACAAACGTCCGGGGGACGCTGAATATCTGCCAGGCTGCGAAGGCGCATAATATTGAAAAGCTCGTTCAGACATCGACGAGCGAAGTCTACGGCAGCGCCCGGCATGTTCCGATCGACGAGGCGCACCCTCTTACTCCGCAATCGCCGTACAGCGCCACCAAGATCGCCGCCGACGCGTTGGCGATGAGCTTCTACTATTCGTTCGGACTGCCGGTTACAGTCGCGCGCCCGTTCAACACCTACGGGCCGCGGCAATCCGCCCGGGCGGTCATTCCCACGATTATTTCGCAGATCGCGTCCGGATTATCCGAGGTTCAATTGGGCGATCTGACCACAACCCGGGATTTCACCTATGTGGAAGACACGTGCCGCGGTCTGATCCACATTGCCGAACATGATTCCGTGGGCGAGGTATTCAATATCGGATCGGGGCGGGAGATCTCGGTGGGATGCCTGCTGGAAACCATCACCTCCCTGATGGGCTCCTCGGCCCGGCCGCATCAGGATCCCAATCGTCTGCGCCCGCGCGGCAGTGAGGTTCTGCGTCTCTGCTGCGACAACCGGAAACTGTTCGCCGCTACCGGCTTCCGGCCGGAGACGACACTCGAAGCCGGTCTCGAAAAGACGATAGCGTGGTTCCGCAATCCGGACAACCTCCGAAAGTACAAAGGACGCATCTACAATGTGTAGGCGCGCTATAGTCCTTGCCGGCGGCAGAGGAACCCGCCTGCAGCCCTACACGGTGGTATTGCCCAAGCCGCTGATGCCAATTGGCGATTACCCGATTCTCGAAGTGCTGATCCGGCAGTTGGCCCGCCACGGATTCGAACGCATCACGCTCGCGGTCAATCACCAAGCCGACATCATCAAGGCGTTTTGCGGAGACGGCGGGAAGTGGAGCGTATCGATCGACTACTCCCTGGAGGACCGGCCGCTGGGTACCATAGGCCCGCTGAAGCTGATCCGCGATCTGCCCGAGAACTTCCTGTTGCTGAACGGCGACATTCTTACGGATTTGAACTTCACCAGTTTTTTCGAGGCGCATGCTGCGACTGAGCGGCTCTTCACCATCAGCGCCTCGGCTCGCAGGCACGTCGCCGACTACGGAGTTTTGGACATCGAGGCCGACGGGCAGCTGACCGGCTTCCGAGAGAAGCCCGCCATGGATTATTTAGTGAGCATGGGGATCTATGTCATGAACCGCCGCCTTCTCGATTTGATTCCAGATGGCGCGCCGTTCGGTTTTGACGATCTCATGCTCTATATGCTGCGGAACGGCATGCCGGTCCACGTGGAGCGGCACCAGGGTTACTGGCTGGATATCGGAAGGCCCGACGATTACCTGCAGGCGATCGAAAGTTTTGAAAAGCGAAAAGACGAGCTTCTCGCGGGCGGAAAATCGGGCCGAACGGCGGTATGAGGGAAACTGTCCTGGTTACGGGCGCCGACGGCTTCGTCGGACGACGCCTGACGCCGGCGCTCAGCCGCTCCGGACATATCGTTTACACCCATTCAGCCGCCGATGGGGATATCGCCCGCTGCAAGCTCGACTATCCGGGCGTGACGCGGGTTATCCATCTGGCCGCCCGTAGCTTCGTGCCGGAGAGTTGGACAGATCCTCGGGGTTTCTACGAGGTCAACGTACTCGGCGCGGTAAACGTGCTGGAATTTTGCCGGGCCCGGCAGGCGGCGCTGACCTACATCAGCTCTTACGTTTACGGAAGGCCCACGGAACTTCCCATTGCCGAGGGCCACCGCCGAATGGCCGCGAATCCGTACAGCCACACGAAGATTCTCGCCGAGGACGTCTGCGACTTTTACGCGCAGGCGCACGAGGTCCGGGTATGTGTGGTGCGCCCTTTCAATCTTTACGGTCCGGACCAGGACGAGAAGTTCCTGATACCGCTGCTGATTCGCCAGGCGGCGGACCCTAACTCTCGCACGATCGAGGTCGCCGACGACCGGCCGAAGCGCGACTTCCTCCATGTGGACGATTTCGTCAAACTGTTGCTGGCCGTATGCGAACGAAAAGCCGCCGGCGTTTACAATGCGGGCAGCGGCGAATCGGTCAGCATCCGGCAGATCGTCGATATTCTGAACCAGTTTTTGGCGTCTCCCAAAGCCCTGACCTCGCGGGGCGAGCGCAGGTCCGAGGAGATCATGGACGTCGTCGCTGACATCCGGAAGGCCAAAACGGAGCTCGGATGGAAGCCGGAGATCTCTCTTCGCGACGGATTGGCGCAACTGATGCAGGCGGCCGCTTCCGGTCGGCCGTTTCCTGACCGTGACTCCGCAGAATCCGCTCAAGAGTAGGCTCAAAGCAAATCCGAGATCGCCCGCCGCCTGACGATCGGTTGCACCTCGGTTCGCCGAATCCTGGGAGCAAAGTCATGAAGCAACCCAAGAGAGACCCGGTCCGGGAGGACCGTATTCACAACCAAGCCATCGCCGACACCAAGGGGCCTGGAGAGCAGGTCATGGGCGTGCATTGCTACCTCGATGACAAGATCCGATTCCCCTTCCAAGCCAAGTGCATCGCGGCCAAGATCGTTTCGCCTCTCAAAAAGGGGGAAACGGTCGAGGTGCAACGCATGGCACCTGAAGATGCCTGCGCTGCCGATATGCTCGTGCTGATCCGCTGGCAGGGCCGCACCATGGCCGTCCCCTTGTCCCAACTGGCGGCTGTTCACCCCGACGACTCAACCGCCGAAGCCATTGCCGACTGGCACTACTGGGTGGCGCAGGGCTACCGTTTCTGACTTAAGCACCGCTGCCGGAAGCTCACGATACAACGAGAGCGAGCTTTCGCCGCAAGACCTCGTTAGGTCGAACGATCAACACATTCCACAAGCCTCTTGGTTTCATCGTTTCATCGATCATTACAGATGTATCTTACGATGAGTCGGGCAAGTCGTTCCCGCAGCCTCGTACGCTCAACGTCGTAATGCAGGTTGCGATGGCAATTGGGGCAAAGCGCTGCAGTATCGGTTCCTGTGTCCGGTCCACCCTCGATGTGCGAGGCTTTTGGTTTTCGCCCACCGATTCTGGCAAGGCGCCTCTCGGGCGATTCAGCAGCGGGCTTGCAGTGCTTCGAGCGACTGCACTCCCTTCCCTTGCTCCGTTTGAACCAGGCGATAGAATTCGCACTCCATACAGTTCGCAAGTTTCTGCGCGAATGTTCCTTGAACTTTTCCGCCGCACAACGTACCGGTCAGAGCCCAGCAGATGCGCCCGCCATTCCGGCCACCATTGAGCCGATCAGCCTTGACGTCAATCGAAGCTGGGCAGACGCCCAATTCCGATACTCGGCTACCTCCCGGCTGCCTGCCGCATTTCTTGAAGTCCCAACAATTCAGACTCATGCCTTGCCTCTTTTCTCATATCGGTCGAAGGTGGCATTACAAGCAGACGAACCGTTAGTCGTCTATGGGTGTTTGCGGCTGGGCCGAGGGCTCGGCGAAGGAGCGTCAGCTGAAAAGAGCCGGTCAGGACGTATTGTGAGGCGGGACCAGAGAAACGATCTGGGATAGAACCACTACAAAAAGCCGCTACAGCGATCAAAAACGAAGGGCCTGGATTCTCGGCCAGTCCCTATTAATTGCTGGAGAATCTGTGGTGCGGAGAGGGGGACTTGAACCCCCACGGGATTGCTCCCGCTAGCACCTCAAGCTAGTGCGTCTGCCAATTCCGCCACCTCCGCGTTGTGTGGCTACTTCTTGTTCGGCGCCGGGTGAACCGGGATCACGGGGACCTGCTTGCCCGCGCCCTGCTTGCCGGTCAGCGGGATCTGGATGGTCTGCGACGGCGGTGCCGGCGGGGCCTGAGCCGGAATCGACGTAGCCGGCGCCTGCGTCTTCACCGGGGCGCTCTTGGTGGAGCCGCCCTCCAGAACCGTCGCTCCCAGGCCGGCGCCTCGCGTGGCCAGGATGGAAAGCGAAAGCGACGTGATCATGAACAGAACCGCCGAGACCGTCGTCGCCTTCGACAACAGCGTGGCCGAACCGCGCGGGCCGAACGCGGTCTGCGAGCCCATGCCGCCGAAGGCACCGGCCAGGTCCGCCGCTTTCCCACTCTGCAACAGCACCACGATAATCAGAAAGATGCAGACCAGGATGTGAACAAAAAGAAAGAGAAGGTACATGCTGAAACTCTCAGTATAAGGGACGGCATCATGGCCGGTCAAACGGGATGCGCCGGCGGATCGGTATCGGCCCGCAGCGCCAGGCGTCTCGCGGCATGCGCGGGGAGCGCGCTGCGGCTGCGCTTGAAGGCGTACATGGCGCGATCGGCTTCATCGAGCGCCTCGCGCAGCGGCCGGTTGCGGGCATCGGCCACGCCCCAGCTGAAAGAGATGGGCAGGACGCCGAATCCGCGAACCTGGAAATCGCTCAACCGCTGTTCGAGCTCGCCCATGCGCCTGCCCGCGCCCTCGGTGCTCTGGTGCTGAAAGAGAATGACGAACTCGTCGCCGCCCCAGCGATAGGCCTCGTCGTCATGGCGGATCGAACGGTGCAGGAGGCTGCCCACGTTGCGCAGGATCTCGTCGCCCACCAGGTGGCCGTAGTGGTCGTTGATCTCCTTGAAATTGTCCATGTCGCAAACCACCACGACGCAATCCAGCGGATCGGCCTGTTCCACGCGGTGCGCCAGGGATGCCTGGTTGAGCAGCCCGGTGAGACCGTCCAGGTCGGAGCGGTTGCTGTTTTCGCGCCGCAGGTCTTCGACTTCGCTGAGGAGGCCCCGCAGGCGGTCCATCTGGGTTTCACTCCACATCGCCATGGCCGAGAAAGCCATCACGCAGTGCAGGGCGAAATCGTAGTAGGACTCGTGATGCAGGTAGACGGCCCAGTGCGGCGCGTCTCCCCGGTTGTACATCCACAGGAAGACGAAGGCGTGCTCGAAGAAGGCCGCCGAGAGAACCACCAGCGAGAAGCGGAAGATGCGGAACCCGAGCCCGCCCTGGCGGCGCAGGCGCAGGAAGTTGTACAGGTAGATGAAGCCGAGCAGGAGAGCGTGCGAGGAATGATAGGCCTCCAGGCGCGAAATCAGGGCCACGAAATAGACCAGGATGACGAAGACGGGCAGGATCGGGATCAGGCGCAAGGCCACGCGCCATTCCTGCAGGCCGGAGCCGAACCCGGCGCGGGCCGCGGCGATCAGCACGATGGCGAAGGCGAAGTCGAAGGTGGCGTAAGGCGCCAGCCAGAGCGCTCCGCCCTGCGTCAGCACCTGGAAGCCACATATGGTGGCCACTCCGCGCAGCCCCCAGGCCGCCGCCCACAGGCCGAAATACACCGCGCGCGACTGGCGCCACAAAAAGAGGAAGACGACGCCGAAAATCATGGCGCCGATCACCTGGATGAAATACGCGGTGAGATCGACTATGGGTCCGGATGCATCCATGGGCTCAATCTCCGTTGATCGAGTGCCGGCGCACGCTGCGCGCCTTTCCGGTGGCTTCGTCCACGTCCACAATCACGGCGTGCAACTCCGCGCCGCGGCGCGCGGCTTCGAGGCGCACGGGCAGCGCAGTGAGGAAGCGCTGGATGACCAGCCCGGTTTCGACGCCGATCACGGATTCGTAGGGACCGGTCATGCCGCAATCGGTC
>Ga0335078_10010145_pt1 | contig 13951 bp, 17 predicted proteins | sample Lox_Sample_32_FD_206711 | JGI IMG/M metagenome (GOLD analysis project Ga0335078, IMG submission 206711) | Soil microbial communities from Loxahatchee National Wildlife Refuge, Florida, United States - Lox_Sample_3.2 | ecosystem: Environmental > Terrestrial > Soil > Wetlands | place: USA...
GGCGAGCACACCCTGCGCTTCGAGCGATTTCATCTCGTTAGCGATCGAGGCGCGGCGCGATTCGGCTTCGGTAATTTGGTCCGTTTTGGCCTGAATCTGAGTTCGCAAATCCTCATCTTGTTTGAGATTGGTTTGGAAGCGTTCGGGAAGGTCCTGCGATACGCTTTCCTCGTACTGCTTCAGGCCCCATTCCTGCGCCGCCACTTGACGCCTGAGGCTCTCCACTTCGTCGTCAAGGACCTTGTCCTGCTCATCCACGCGCTGATCGCGCACCGTGGAAGTGCGCTGAACGAAAATTTGCGCCAGATGGTTCGAGACTTCCTCAGCCTGCTCCGGATCGCTGCCCTTAAACCCGACGTAGAATGCCTCTGGACCGTCGACTTGAATCTGAACCCGGGTCTTCATCGCGTCGAGCTTGTCTTCGGCTTGCTGGCCCACCAGGTCGTCTACGTGGTAATCGCGAATTGTCTCTTCGAGCACAGGGCGAGCCAGGATCGTTTCTTTGACCGCCCGCAGCTGTTCTTGCGCCGTGACGGCTGAAAGATCCTGCGGCGGGCCGAAGGCGGCGCCGAGTACTGACGGTGGCGCCCCCACCAAAGCGCGCGAGAAATAACGCCGGGGCATCTTCGAGACGTAGTAAGCCGTCGCCGGCAAAATCAGCAGCGCTGGTAGCAGCAGCCACCAGGCGCGGCGCTTGAGACCCCGCAGAATCGTGCGGGTCGAAATGGGTTTCGTAGGCGCGTTGCTTTTCATTCGTTAACTTTCCTGGCCTTCGTGTTCCTGGCCTTAGTTTTCCTGTGCATCTGTCGGCTCGCCGACGGTCGGATTGTCCGAATTCTGCGGAGCTTTGCCGTGTCTGTTGCGGATGTTCTCCCGCTCGGGCGGCCGCCCAAGGGCGATTTGCAGTCCGCCCAAATACAACCGCCGCGAAAGAGGTTCCGCAAAAAACGGGCTCGAATTCTCTCCGTAATAATCGGCGCGAGCGAACAGTGAATAACGGTCGTTGATTTTGTAGTTCAGCTGCGCTTGCCCCATGATGCTCTTGATCTTTTGTCCGGCGACGTCAACGCCGTTCAACGCGCGCTGGGCGTTCAACTGCAGGCTCCAGTGCTTGGAGATCTGTCCCCAGGAGCGCACGGAGATGACCTGATACACCGAGGTTGGCGCCAGCCCACTGCCGAACGGAACCGCGTTGGGAGGCAGGAATTCGACCGGCTCAAACGCTTGGAAGAATCCCAGGTAGCGCTGGTAGCCGGCCGCGAACCACGCGCCGCCGATGCTCTTCTCCACTTCACCGGCGCCGGTCACCGCCGATTGCGAGCCCTCAATGCCGCCCGCGGATGCGCGAAACACCAAGCCCGGCGTCGCCTCGATGCTGTAACCGGCGTTCATCAACATCACATTGGTCGGGCTTCCGGATACCGCCGCGTGCAATGGGTCGACGTGCAGATACGCGTACGTCCCCGACAACTTCTGACGCCGCGTGAGATCGTGGTCGATGCTGACGCTCCCCGCGAAACTCAGTTGGTCGAGCCTCTCCGCATACATTCCCGGCAGCGCGAAGTTAGTCCAGGCGTTATCGAACCGGTAGGTGATTTTGGTGGTCTGGTTCAGGCGCTCGATTAAGCTCGAATAGAATGAGTTTTGGCTGAAACGGCCCCACGGCAGCAGCAGCAGACTGTTTTGCAACGCACGGCTGGAGTCCATGCTCGAAAGGAATGAGTTTCCGGTATCGGTGCTCCAGCGGGAATTGATGCGGTGCTGTAAACGCATCGTGGAGGCGTGGTTCCACGAGTCCAGCCCCGGATGTTGATCGAACAGCTCGCCCTCAGCCTGATAATCGATCGAAAAATCGGAGCGGTGCGTGGTGTGAAGAAACGCGAACGTCGGCGACTGAAGCAGCGTGATATCGTCGCGCAACTCCTGCGAGCCAACCTGTAAGCCGCTGTCGTACCCGCCGCTCAAAGTTAGCGGCGTGGTAAGAAATAACCCCTCCGGATGCTCGTCCGCTTGACCCAAGCCCAGCTTGGTGAGCGAAAGCAGCAAGAATATCGGTAGTGCAACTGTTCTAGATCGAATCTCTCTCATACGTCAAGCCCCTCCCAGGACGCAGGTACAGCTCATGAGCTGTAGAACAACTCTGTTTTGGCCTCCTATTGGCCTCGCCGCTCGATGGCCCTCCAAAAGCCAGCCCGGACGATGAGTCTCGGACTCGGGCTTCTACGCGGCTTGGCCGTGTCTTTCCCGCAGAGCGTGGATCACGCTCTTTAACTGCCCGGGGCGGTCGTCACTACGGAGAAATCCCGCAGCCCCCGCGGCAAGACAGCCGGCGATTAAGCGCTCGTCGGCGCAAAGCGACAAAATCAAAACCTCAACCCGCGGATCGATTCGCTTCATCTCACGAGTCACTTTTGCGGCGCTACAGTCCGGTGACGCCGCGTCCATTAGCACGATGTCGGGATGAAGGCGTTCGACTTTACCCAAGGCCTGCCTGCCTGTACGAGCCTCCCCCACGATTTCGATCCCGGCCGTCTCCGGCAATAGAGCCTTGATCCCTTCGCGAAACAGCGCGTAGCGATTGCAGATCAAAACCCGAACCGCCTTTGACTCCGTGCGTCGCACTATTAACGTCCTTCCACGTAAACCGTATCGAGAGGTTGAAGATAGAAAGGCGGTGCGCCATTATCCTCGACGCTCTTCCTAATGTCGATTGGGAACCGCTTCGTGCCCGCCGCGGTTTCGCGGATCACAACGACGTGATTGGGCCGCGCCAGATCCGTAAAACCGCCGGCCATGGCAATGGCCTCCAGAACCGTCACTCTGTTCTTGATCCGGTATACGTCCGGTTTGCGGACTTCGCCGAGAACGGAGATCTTGAGACTATTGATCTGCTTGACCATCACGGTCACCTGCGGATCGAGAACAAATTTCTGCAGTCGTTGCTTGATCTCGTCTTGAAGTTCCGCTTGTGTCTTGCCGCTGGCTTCGATCTCATTCGCTTGTGGCAGCGAGATCTTCCCGTCTGGCCGGATGGGGATGCCGGTGACGGAAAGTTCCGGCTCCTTCCACACCACAACGTCGATGACGTCCTCGGGGCCGAGACGAAAGTCAGCCGGAGGAGGTTCCTTCGGAATGTCGCCGCCTCGAATTGAGAACGCGGTTCCCGCAATCATAAGAAGTAGAGGCGCCTTGCGCGTAAGAACTGCGAATCTTTCGCGCGCCCCTCCGTGACTTTTGGTTAGTCGGCGCATACGGGAGGAGAGAAGCATTTCGTGGACCGTTCGCGAGCTCGCCCAAGGATCAGGACCGATGAAGTCACGAATGAACCGCTGCTTGCAACGCGTTGCGTCCCCGGAAGCCGAATGGCGCACATGCTCCGGTAGCGGGGACAAAGGAATACGCGCGGAGAAAAATTCAGGTTGTTGCGAGCAGTTTTTGCAAACGGCGGAGAGCTTTTCATAACGCCCAAGCGCGATGAAAGGTCTGCGGAAAAAACTTCCAGACGGAAACATTCCGTCGCTTTCGCGGCTCCAATCATACGTAGCGGAGCTCGTGGCCCCGTTGACAAGACGCTCTTGTTCGGACGTTCCTGAGCTGCAATTAATGCACACCGCTCGCGCTGGCGCGTGGGCTGAAGGTTTCGATTGCGCTCACCACTCTTTGCGCCGCGCAACCATCCCACCGCGGTGGAACCGATCCTTGCTTCCAGTCGCCGAGCGTAATTCGCTCGACCAAGTCTTCAGCAAGGTCGAGATCCTCGCCAACCAAGCAGTTGGTCCCTTGCTCGATAGTGGATGGCCGCTCCGTGCTGCCTCGCAGAGTGAGGCACGGAACCGATAAAGCAGTGGTCTCTTCTTGAATGCCGCCGGAATCGGTCAAAACGACCTGCGCGCGGGCCATTAGCCCAAGAAACGTGACATACGATTGAGGCCGCGCGACGATCACTCGTTCCGGAAGTTTGACCCCAAGCGATTCCATTCTTTCGCTGGTCCGGGGATGCGCGGGAAATAGCACCGGAACACGGTATGAGATGCGCGCGGCGAAATCCATCAGCTGCGTTAATCGGAACGGGTCATCAACGTTGGATGGCCGGTGCAAAGTGAGCAGCGCATAGTGGCTCGGCGAGAGTCCATGGGCTTCCCACGGCCGTTTTTCAATCGCCCGATCGCGAAACCGCAACAACGAATCCACCATGCAATTGCCTGCAAAGCAGATCTTCGAGTCGGTAATCCCTTCACGTTTGAGGTTCTGGTTGGCGCTCTCCTCCGTCGTCAGCAGCAGGTCCGAAAGATGGTCCGTAACGATGCGGTTCAACTCCTCAGGCATGGATCGGTCGAAGCTGCGGAGTCCGGCTTCGACGTGCGCTACCGGAATCCCGAGCTTTGCCGCGGTCATCGCTGCCGCGGCAGTGGAGTTAACGTCTCCCGCCACCACCACCATGTCCGGCCGGTGCTTGAGAAAATCCTCCTCAATCGCCACCATGACTCGCGCGGTCTGCTGCGCGTGGGATCCCGAGCCGACGCCAAGATGCGCCTCCGGTTCGGGCATGCCAAGTTCGTCGAAGAATACCTTCGACATTGCCTCGTCATAGTGCTGGCCGGTGTGGATCAGCCTGTGCGGAATCTTTCGCCGGGAAAGTTCCATCACCACTGGAGCGATTTTCATGAAATTCGGGCGCGCGCCGACTACGTTGGAGATAAGCATCCGTGTGTTGGAATCGCGAGGAGCATAGCCGTGTTTCAGAAAATTGCAAAATCTGGAGAAATCGGTGTGGCAACAGAAATGCCCGCTGGTTCACGGGAGATACAGGTATGCCTTTCATAAGCCTCGCTCTAGCCATAGCGGTGATATTGCTCGTCGGCCTGCTCAGAGGCTATATCAGTACTTCTTCGTCGTCTGTCACCACTTCTTCGGTTCGAGTTCCGTCCGACATCAGACGGATCTTGGGCATCGTCCTCGATTTGATCATCGTGGGAACGGTCCTATGGATTATCAACACCTACATTCCAATGGCACGCAGCATCAAGGGCCTGCTAAACATCGTGGTGGTGGTAGCTGCTTGCGTCTACGTGCTCAAGGCCGCCGGCTTGTGGGACGAGATCGTGCGCATTTGGGATAACCTGAAGTTCCGCGCCACGCACTGATGGACCGTCCCAGCGATTCTTTTACACGAACAGGAACCGTTGCGGCGCGCGCCTCAGGGCGTGCCGCATCCACATTCGTGTCGATGCCTGGCGCTCTTCACGGCAGCAGCACGAGCGCGACACCGTCCCAGGTCTTTTTGCCGGTTGCTTGTGGGGGGGACGCTTCCAAAGGGATCCCGCCAACTGAGCTGGGGCTCAGATGAAAATGGGCCTCTAGATACTGCTGAACAGCGGCGGCACGCTGTTCGGACTTACGGAACTCTTCGTCTGGCGAGCCCAGGTTAGCGTACCCCTCCACAATGATGGGCCGATTTGGCAAATAGGGAACGAAATCGTCCATTGCCCGATCCAGTTCGCCTTGTCCCTTTTGCGACAGCGCCTCCTGCCCCTTCACGGATCGAGTGAAAAGATCGTCCGAAGGAAGCCAGACCCGTTTGGCGGAGGTGTTCTTAACGAACTTGCTGGTGCGGTACTGGGCCGGCGTGAGCTTGGCCAGGTCGTAATAGCCTCGGTTGTGAAAGAACCCGCGCAAGAGGAAATTGTGTTTGAGGGCCTCCGTGTCGTCAGCGAGATTAGACATTGCTTGCCTGGTGCTGGCGACAGCCTCGTTGAGCTGCGTCGCTCCATTGTTGCCGTTGCGATCACGCGTGAGGAACTGCGACAAGCCCTGATTTACGTTATCCGCCACCTGGTTGATGCTTTCGAGCGTGTTGGTCGTTGTGTCCACCAGTTGATGAGAGGACTGAATCAGGTCCGAGAGATCGAACGGCTCCTTTGCCGGAAGCGTGCAGCCCGCTGGACAGGATGGCGAAGCATCGCTACCTTTGTCGATTTCCAGGAACTTATCGCCGACCAAACCGTCGGTTTGAATCGTCGCCATGGAATCCTGGCGGATCAGCGGATGGATTTTTTCTTCCAGGCGCAGCTTGAGGCGATACTTTCCGGAAGGTTGTTGAGGCACCTGAATCTCGGCCAATTGTCCGGCTTGCAAGCCCGAGACGCGGACCTCTGCGCCGCTCACCAGGCCGCTGATGCTCGAAAAATCGGCATAGACGTCAAACCCGCGGTTGAACACCTTTTGGCGGCTGCCAATCAAAAAGAGTCCAACGCCGAAGAGTATGACTCCTATCAGCAGGAACGCGCCTGCCCGAACCCTTGTCGATATCATTTGACCTCCCGGCATCCTAGCCGCCTGCGTGGGATAGGAGAGCGTGCACCAGCGGCTCTTTGTTGCTTGCCAACTCGTCCGGAGATCCGCAAGCGATGAGCCGCCCTTTGTCCAGGACCCCCATGCGGTCCGCGAATGTGCGCACACCCGCGGCGTCATGAGTCACCATCAGCAAGGTGGTGCGATGGCGTTCCTTAAGGCCCGATAGAAGCTCATAAATCTCCGCTGCGGTAACAGGATCCAGGCCGCTGTTGGGCTCATCGGCCAGCAGCATTGGCGGATCGAGCGCGAAAGCTCGCGCAAGACCCGCGCGCTTTCGCATGCCCCCGGAAAGATCGGCAGGCATCTTGTCCGCCGCCTGCTCCAGTCCCACTTGAGAGAGCTTTTCCTTCACGATTTGGCGGATTTCGTCTTCGGACTTGGAAGTGTGTCTCCGGAGAGGAAACGCCACGTTCTCCCCGACCGAGATGGAGTCGAACAGCGCGGCGTCTTGAAACATAAAACCCACAGTCGTGCGGACACGCATGAGATTTTCGCGATCGAGCTGTTGAATATCCTCGCCGCCGATGCTGATGCGTCCGGAATCTGGGCACAGCAAACCGATAATCAACTTTAAAGTCACACTCTTGCCGGTTCCGCTCTTGCCGAGGATCGCGAACGCTTGTCCTTCCGCAACGGCGAAGGAGACACCGTCGAGGACCTTGTTGCCGTTAAAAGCTTTCGAAACGTTTTCGATGCGAATGGCGGCCTCGCTCATCGCCTCACCCCTGCTGCGGGAACCAGAAGAACATGAGCTTCACCAGGATGACGTCGACCAGAATCAAGACCAGCGAGCACAGCACCACGCTGCGAGTTGACGCGCGACCGACTCCGGTCGCGCCGTGGCTGGCGTTGTAGCCCAAGTAAGTCGAGAGCGTCCCGATCAGCAGACCGAAGACGGTCGTCTTAAGCGTCGTGGGAATGTAGTCGGACCAAACCATCGCTGAGAACGCGCGGTAGATAAAGTAGCTGGCTGAAACATGTGTCGCGACCACTTCCGCGAGCAATCCACCCATGGCGCCGGAGAAGTCCATGATGAGCGTCAGGACCGGCATTGCGATGATGCACGCGACCACTCGGGTGACCACGAGGTACTTGAACGAGTCCACGCCGAGCGACTCCAATGCATCGATCTGCTCGGAAATCCGCATTCCCGCGAGCTCGGAACCTATGCCCGCTCCCACGCGACCCGAAACCAGGAGCCCGCACACCAGCGGGCCGAGCTCGCGGAACATCGAAATGGTGAGAAGCGCCGGGATCATCGAAGAGGCTCCAAAGCGCGTCATTGAAGCCCTGGTATGGAGTGAGAGAACTACTCCCACTGCCAATCCACAGGCGGCGATCAGGGGCGCGGAGCGAGAACCGATCTCGATGATCTGCCGTGTGATTTCTTCAAATTCCTTGGGCCCGCGAAAAAACTCCCGCACGACGCGAACTCCGAAAAAATACAGCCCCCCTGTAAAGTCAAGGAGTTGGAGGAATTTCGCGCGCATCTCAGTGCCACAGCGAGCATCTGAGTGTCCAAGCGGCCAGTTTCAGGCAAGGAGGCTGCACTTAAAGCTAAATTCTGTAAGGTTTTTTCTTCTGTTACGAACGGCGGTGTCCGGGAATCTTTTGAGTGGAGAATGGTCGAGATCCGCGGCACTCCTTGCCCGACCGTTAGACACGCTTCGCCAACGGCACCCATCCTCGAATACATCAAGGCGGCTTGGCGCGAGCAGACGCGAAGCCATAAAGACCTCGCCGCCGCGGCTGCCGACCCGAAGATTTCGGTTGAAGGGCGCTCGCCCGTTTACATTGCCCGCCATGAGGACTTTCAGAAAATCTCGGACCAATTGCGGCGAGAGATGCCGCCCGATGCTTTAGAGAAGATCGACCTGTGCGTGCTGCCGGAGGATCCTTCCACGCTCCGCCACCATGGCTTGCTTTACCTCCCGTACTCCTATGTCGTACCGGGCGGCCGCTTCAATGAGATGTACGGCTGGGATAGCTTCTTCATTGAGATGGGCCTGCTCCGCGACGGAGAGACGGAACTCGCAAGAAACATGGCGCGGAATGCGTTATACGAGGTCCGGGCTTACGGCAAAGTCCTCAACGCGAATCGCACCTATTACCTGGCGAGATCCCATCCGCCCGTTCTCACCCAGATGGTAATGGCTGTGTATCGCCGGGCCCAGGACCACCGGTGGCTAGAGGCAGCCTTGCCGGAAATAGAACGTTACTACGTTTATTGGACCTCTGAGCCGCATTTGACTCCGGAAACCGGCCTGTCGCGCTACTACGATACGGGACACGGTCCCGCGCCTGAGGTCCTTGCCTCGGAGCACGATACGAAAGGACGCACGGACTACGATCTGATCCGCGAGTACTTCCAAACTCACCTTGTGACCGACTACGAAGTCAGCCAATATTACGATGCATCGAAGGATCAACTGACGGATCTCTTTTACACGGGCGATCGCTCCATGCGGGAGTCGGGATTCGATCCCTCCGGCCGCTTCGGGCCTTTCAGCGTCGACATTATTCACTACAATCCGGTCTGCCTGAACTCGCTGCTTTACCTCATGGAGCAGCAAACTGCCGAGATTTTTAGCATCCTCTCGCGCGAGAGGGAAGCGAGCCTATGGCGGAAGCGCGCCGAAGAACGAGCATCTCGGATGAATCAGTCGATGTGGAGTAGCGAGGACGGATTGTACTACGACTACGATTTCGTCCACCGAAGGATTCGGCGCTACCCGTACCTAACATCGTTTTATCCGCTGTGGGCAGGGATCGCGACCAAGGATCAAGCAGCGCAAGTCGCACGAAATATCCGGCTGTTCGAGCAACCCGGGGGGCTGCAGACCAGCACCACCTGCACCGGCGATCAATGGGATGCGCCGCTCGGTTGGGCGCCGCTCCAATGGATCGCCATCGAGGGCCTTCGCCGTTACGGCCACGAAGCGGAGGCGCTCCGAATTTCGGAGAACTATCTTTCCATGATCCAGCAGGAATTTGCACGTTTCGGCAACATCGAAGAAAAATACGACGTCGTTCGACGAAGCGCTCATGTGAGCCGAACCCTGCGCTTCGGTTATCGCACGAATGAGGCCGGGTTCGGCTGGACGAACGCGGTGTTCACAAGGTTGCTGGATGAAATGCCGCAGGAAGCACGCCAACGAATTTTAGACGTTCGTTAAGATGGCCGCCCCCCTTCGAGCCGTATGGTTCGCGGATTGCTCTGAAGTGGGAGGAGTATGGACACTATGCCGGTGCTGAACATCGCAATTACGCTGATCGTGGTTGGGGTATTGATGTGGCTGGTAAACAACTATATCCCCATGGCTTCGGCCATCAAATCGATCCTGAATGCCGTAGTCGTGATCGCCGTTGTGGTCTGGGTGTTGAAGGCCTGGGGAGTGTGGCCGGATTTGCAGCAATACCGCTTGCCACGTTAACTCAAGCGGGACGCCGGCATCACTACAGGTACGGCGTTCCGCCTGAAACGTGCACGGCGCGCCCGCGCGCAAATTATTCCTTCTTCTTCAAGGCCTGATCGTTGTCGCGAATGAAATCGCGGATCTGGTCGGTCATACCGAGCAGCTTTTCCCACTGCTCCCGATAAAGCGTCACCGGGAAACGCCCCAACCCGTACACGGACAAGGCGCCCTTCTCGCTCACGCGAAGCGACGTCTGTCCCCTGGCAGGTTTCTTCAGTGCCTCGTTTTCGGCCCGCAGCCGTTCAATCTCTGCTTTTAAATCCTCTTCCGATGCCATTACAGTACACATAACACAACCGGCTTCCGAATGCGGCGGGGCGCGCGTCTGACGCCGGATGCCCGGCTACTGCACGGCCGGCTTGGCGTTCAGAGCGCTGCCACACCGCTCGCACGCGAAACCGGTTCCCCTCGATTGCAGGAAAACATTCAGCCGCCCGCACCGCGGACAGCGGTAGATCCATATTTCACCGGTGTCCTGTGGATCAAACTCGCGGGCGTCGAACTTGCGGGCAAGGCCCTCAGAGCTGTCTTGCTTCCACATCGAATTCCGGCGGAAAGGTCCCGTGGCGGACGAAATCATTATGCACCCGGAGCGCGTCTTCGGCGGCCTGGAGCGCGAGCGTATATTCGGTTGCAGCGCGTCTGATGAGGTCGACGTTACAATGAATGCCGCCCCGTACTTCGGTACTGTCTCTGAAAGCCTTGGCAGCGCGGTCGCGCCATTCTCTGGCGCATACTAAGTTCAGCTTCAGCGTTTCAAGGACTTGCGCTCGCTCCATTGCCGGCCTCAACGCCTGCGCGGAATCGATAGGCGCTTGGCACGCTCGATGTTGCACATGCAGGTAGTGTTCTTCGGCGCCCCAGCGTTTCACGATTTTCACTGGGAAGGTCAGTCGCGTCGTACTACATCGAATCCCTCATAGTGGTGTAGCGCACCGGCGTTTCCGACGATGGTTATCGATTGCAACCCATGCCAGCGAGCTCAACAAGCCCAGCCAGCCAAACGCTGCGGGAACGCGCCCTCCGTGCGGCGGACGCCTTGCCGGTGGTTCCCGGCGTGCTTCAACGTTCGCTGACCCTATTTTCGCGGCGCGACGACCTCTCGATCGCGGAGCTCGCGAGTCATATCGAACAGGATGTCGTCATCTCCGGCACGATTCTCGGGCTTGCCAATTCCGCGGTCTATCGCGGACGCAGTACGGTGTCTTCCGTGCGGCAGGCGATCGTTCGTCTCGGTACAAATAAAGCCCGGAACGTGCTCTTGGGTTTGTCGGTAGCACGATCGTTCAGACGGATAAAAATTCCGTGTGGATGGTCGCTAATTCGCTTCAACGCGCATTCACTTGCCGCCGCGATCTTCTGCGATCTCATTGTACGGAATGTGCCCTCCGCCGATCCCGAATGGGCTTTCATGGCCGGACTTCTTCACGACCTCGGACTCCTGGCGATCGCTTGCGGTCTGCCCGATGAATTCGCCGCAATCATGGCGTACACCGGGTGTGGCGATGCCGGCCTGATCGAGCAGGAGCGCGAACTGCTGGGATTCACCCATTTCGAAATAGGCGCGGAGATGATGGCTCGCTGGAATTGTCCATACGAAGTTCGGCAGGCTACGCTATCGAGTCAGAGCGCGGAGCTGGACTTTAGCAGGCCCCTGCCGTTGGCTGCCGTGGTGAAAAGCGCCACCCTGCTCGCGGATGCGCAGTCGATTTCGGTTTTCGAAGTGGATCAAGACGAGAATGCAGCCGATGAACTCTTTCGCACGCTGGATATCGGAACGCCCGTTCACTTCTTCGAAGAATTCCACGCCGATATTCGTGAACTTCAAGCGGCTGTCGCTTGATCCTTCCGCCCAGCTTCCTGCCCTCAAGGCAAGTCCGGAAGTAGGATTCCCCGCGGACCTCCGTCCAAATTGAAGATCTTGACGATCGGCGGCAGGCCGGCTTGCATCAGCGCCTCATCGCCACCGGGAGGGACCGGCGGGAGAACCATCTGATGAATTCCGTCCTCCAGATAATAGATCCGGACGATTAGAGGCTTCTCGTTCTCTAAGTGCGTAATTTGGAACTTCACCGGGTCGTCAGATTCAGCCGCGGCGAGAGCGGCGTGCCACGCGGTCACCAGTTCGTCGGCGTCCGCATGGAGTGCGATGTTCACGCGGCTCCCGTCAACTGTAACGACCGGCTTCTCCTGAAATCCGGAAGCCAACTCTCCAGCCATCAGATCTGGTCCTGCATCGAACGAGACCTCGATATCGATTCCATCGCGAACATTTGCTTGGGCCCGAAGGTCCGATGCATCGGTCAGCCCAAACAGGTTCGCCAACGCTCCGGACGGTTTCGCGGTCGCAACCCACAGGTCTCCATTCGCTGGCGAGTTTTGATGAGCCGATCCGGCAAGACTTCCATCGATCCCGGCTTCAATGTCTTTGCGGGATCCCACTAGAATGATGCCGTCATCGATCTGGGCGATACCGTGCTTGTCGGCCTGCTCTGGCAGCCACAGCGTGACCCCGCGATAGTCGGACCGCCGAAGTCCATGGGCCTGTGCCTGGGCCTCAACTGTAGCCGCCGGGAATGTTCCCTCGACCACCGCGAGCGCGCCTGGAAGGGAGATGACAATCTCGCGAGCTTGCCTCAAACACTCGATATCGGGAAACCCCGAATTGAAGATCTCGGCCTCGATGGCGGGGGCCAGCGCGGAATCGTGAAGATTGCTCCACTGGATTCCGATCAATGCAGTCGCGTCAGCCGGTACGTACGGTTGCCAACTCGGGCCGCCTCCGGATGCGGCTAGCGCGGCAGTTGCCGAAACGAGGATCGAGAGCCAGGGTTTCACTAGAACTTGATCGGAAGAAGTACTCCTCGGAATTAGGGCCAGCCATCCACGGCTACCCCCCATTGCGGCCCTACCCCGGTACGATTCAGTACTTTAGCAGGATTGAGGCAACCGTCCGCGCATTCTAAGATGCGGCCATAGAGGGGGCGGCATGCAGCTCTTAGCAGCCCGGAATGGACGCCCGAGCCAAGCGAAACCAGCTCAGCGCCGCCCTCTCGCCAATCGCCGAGCGCCTTTGCGATCCAGCGCCCCGTCAATTCCATGAATGAACGTCAGTGGGAGCTTTATCGTTTAAGCGTCGCTGAGCAGTGGCCGGACACGCCACTCAAGCGAGCCGTGATCGCGGCGATTAAACACCGGCTTCGCGAGATAGACTTGCAGACCGGGATTCAAAGAGAGAAGACCCTCGCTGCCAGTGGTTGGGCCGGTCGGCCCTAGCTAAACAGGAAATACTGGCAAACGCCTACCAGCACGCCCACCGCGGCCGCCGCTGCACGATACTTCAGGTGCGAAGAGCAATTCAGCTCGCGATATGCAAAACGGTGGTAGCAAGCCTGACAGCGTTCGGCCGTTTTCGGCGAGGAACTCCGGCATTCTGGGCAGGACCGAACCATGGCAGATTCAGTATGCGAAGGACCCGGGAACGCGCCTATCCCCCGAAAGTAGCCCGGGTCCCAAAGCGGTAGTAGTACCGGCGATCCGGGCGAACCCTGCGAATCTAAACTCTTGTGCGCCCAGCGCCGATTCGTATTTTATGCGCGATCGACGCTTCGACGCCCGCTGGACCATCGACGAAAGCGTGGACCTTAAGTGGCAGGACCCCTCCGGCGCGGCCGTGAAGGGGACTGGGATGATGCAGGATCTGTCGGCGTCCGGGGCTCGGCTCCGCGTCAACTACGCCATACCGGTGCAGTCCTCGCTAGCCGTGAGCTTCAACGGCAAAGAGGTCCAAGCCACGGTCCGCTATTGCGTTCGCAAGCATGGCGAATTCGTCGCGGGGATCGAGTTTCTGCCGGAGTATCAGGGTATTCTGCGCCCGCCCGCCAGAACTCGGGATACGCAGGCACCCGTACGCGGCTGACACGACACCGGGCCCGAATCAACGCAGGTAGGCAATCAGCGGCGTCAGGGTCAACGGACTCGCGACGGTGGACAGAAATACCGCACTCGTGACGAATTCCGGCGACAACTCGAACTCGAGCGCAAGAATCGTGGTCACGACGGCCACTGGCATCGACGAAAGAATCACCGCAGCCTGCCTTGCCGCTCCTGAAACTCCCAAA
>Ga0335078_10010146_pt1 | contig 13950 bp, 11 predicted proteins | sample Lox_Sample_32_FD_206711 | JGI IMG/M metagenome (GOLD analysis project Ga0335078, IMG submission 206711) | Soil microbial communities from Loxahatchee National Wildlife Refuge, Florida, United States - Lox_Sample_3.2 | ecosystem: Environmental > Terrestrial > Soil > Wetlands | place: USA...
GCGCCTCCGCGGTGAAACCCACCGCTTGCGGCTCCCGAAGCAGTGAGCCAGCCACGTGGCCCGAATCGACGGCGTTTGCAAAGGGCCGCCCGCAGGCGGCCGACTCCGTCTGCTCCGCCACCTCCGTGTCCTCCGGTTTTGATTTTGACCTTGGTTTTTCTCCGTGGCTCCGTGCCTCTGTGGTGAACGTTGTTTTCCGTCTTTCCCCGCGTCTCCGCGCCTCCGCGGTGAAACCCACCGCTTGCGGCTTCGCCCCGCTGTGCCTTCTCTGAGAACTGCTTTCTTTTTGCTTCCCCGAAATCCGATACACTAAACCCCGAGGACCGGGCCATGAATCGTCGTGTATTCCTCGAAAGCGGGATCGCCGCCCTGGCGCTCTCGGCCGCCGACCTGCCTCCCAAACGCGTCGGACTGATCGGCTGCGGCTGGTACGGCAAGTCCGATCTCTTCCGCCTCGTGCAAGTGGCGCCCGTCGAGATCGTCTCGCTCTGCGATGTCGATCAAAAGATGCTGGCCGAATGCGCGGAATGGGCCGCCGCTCGCCAGGCATCCAAAAAGAAACCTCGCCTGTTCACCGACTACCGCGAGATGCTCAAGGAAAAAGATCTCGATCTCGTCGAGATCGCCACCCCCGATCATTGGCACGCGCTCCCCATGATCGAAGCCGCCAGATCCGGCGCCGACCTGTACGTGCAGAAGCCCATCAGCGTCGATATCGTCGAGGCGCAGGCGATGCTGGCGGCGGCGCGCAAATACCGCCGCGTCGTGCAGGTCGGAATGCAGCGGCGCAGCACCCCGCACCTCATCGAAGCGCGCAACCTGGTGCGCGAAGGCAAGCTCGGCACGGTCGGGCACGTGGAGATTTATTCCTACGGCCAGGCGCGGCCCACTCCCGCGCAACCCGCGCCCGTGCCCGAATCGCTCGACTGGAATTTCTGGATCGGCCCCGCGCCCATGATGCCCTACAGCCCCGACATCCAGCACAACTGGCGCGCGTTCATGGAATTCGGCAACGGCACCATCGGCGACATGGGAATTCACATGCTCGATATGGTCCGCTGGTTCCTCGGTCTCGGCTGGCCGAAACGCGTCTCGTCGTTCGGGGGATTGCGCATCTTGAAAGGCGGCAAAAACGACATCGCCGACACCCAGACCGCCATGTTCGAATTCGATAACCTCGACGTCGTCTGGCAGCACCGCCGCTTCGGTCCTTCGGTGGATCCGAAATATCCCTGGGGCGCCACGCTCTATGGCGAAAAAGGCACGCTGCAAGCCGGCGTGTTCAGCTACGATTTCATTCCGGCGGACGGCGGCGCGCCCATCCACAAAGACGTGACCTACGAGCTCGACCGCTACCCCGAAGACCGCACCGAACCGCGCCTCGAAAAGCACGTCGCGCCCGCCATCCGCGGCCACATGCGCAATCTGCTCGAAAACATGGCGACGCGCGGCAGGCCGGTCTCGGATATTGAAGAAGGATACATTTCCACCTCCTGTTGCGTGCTGGCGAATCTTTCCATGCAACTCGGGCGCACCCTCGCATGGGACGCGAACGCCGGAAAAGTCGCCGGAGACGAAGCGGCGAATCGCCTGCTGCGCCGTCCGTATCGCCAGCCGTGGATCCACCCCGAGGCGGAAACCGTATGACGCGCCGCACCATCCTCGCCGCCGGCGCCGCGGCTCTCGCCAACTCCGCCATGAGCGCGGCCGGCGATGCGCACAAAGTGAAATTCGGGCTCGATCTCTTCAGCCTGCGCTCGCAAGGCTGGACACCCTTCCAATATCTCGATTTCGCCGGCAAATGGGGCATCCAGGTAGTGCACTTCAGCGAGGTTCGATTTCTCGGCGGCCTGGAAGAGCAGAACCTCAAGGCGGTCCGCGCGCACGCCGAAAAGCTCGATATCGAAGTCGAGATCGGAATGCTCTCCATCTGTCCCACCTCCACCATCTTCGACAAATCGAAAGGAACCGCGGAGGAGCAGCTCACCCGCATGGCCGCCGCCGCGACAACCGTGGGATCGCGCATCGTGCGCTGCGTGCTCGGAACCGCGGCCGATCGCTCCAGCTCCGTGCCGCTCGAGCAGAACATCGAAAATACCGTCCATGTCCTCCACAACGTCCGTTCGCGCTTCCTCGATGCCGGCTTGAAAGTGGCCATCGAAAATCACGCCGGCGATATGCAGGCCCGCGAAGTGAAAATGCTGATCGAAGAGGCCGGCAAGGATTTCGTCGGTTCCTGCCTCGATTCCGGCAACCCGCTGTGGACCATCGAAGATCCGCACCTGACGCTCGACACCCTCGCGCCCCACGTGCTCACCAGCCATGTGCGCGACACCGCCGTCTGGAACACGCCGCAAGGCGCCGGCGTAGCGTGGACGCGCATGGGCGAAGGCAATATCGGGATCGAAGATTACATTCGCGAGTTTGCGGCCAGGTGTCCCGGCCGTCCGCTGTCGCTCGAAATCATCGTCACCGGTCCGCGCTATTTCAATTGGCGCGACCCGAAATTCTGGGACGCCTATCGCAAAGATCCCGCCTGGGAATTCGCCCGCTTCCTCGCGCTGGCCGATAAAGGCAAACCGCGCGAAGCCCCCGCCGCCCCTCAGGAACTTGCGGACGTGGAGGCTAGCATTCGCTGGACCAAAACATTCCTCGAAAAACTATGACTCGGCCGTCACCCGCGTTGCTTCTCGCCCTTCTTTCCATTCCGTACTCCGCCCTCGCTCTCGGGCAGCAGCCGTATATTCTCACCACTCCCGCGCCGGGCGCGTTTCCCATCGTGCAAGCGAAAACCGCCGCATCGATTTGCGTCGATACCGCCGATTGGCCCGGCGTGGCGCGCGCTGCCGCCGGCCTCCAGGCCGATATCGCCCGCGTCACCGGAATCGCACCCGCGCTCGCTCACACCGCCACCGGCAACGCCATCGTCGTCGGCACCATCGGCAAGAGCGCGCTCATCGACCGGCTGATCCGCGAGAAGAAGATCGACGCCGCGGGCGTCGCCGGCAAATGGGAGGCGTTCGTCATCCAAACGATTCCCGGCGGGCTGGTCATCGCCGGCAGCGACAAGCGCGGCACCATCTTCGGAATCTACGACGTCTCCGAGCAGATCGGCGTCTCGCCCTGGTATTTCTGGGCCGACGTGCCTGTGGTCCACAGAGACGCGCTCTTCGTGAAGCCCGGCCGATACGTGGAAGGCGAACCGGCGGTGAAATATCGCGGCATCTTCCTCAACGACGAATCCCCGGCGCTGAGCGGATGGGTGCGCGAGAAGTTCGGCATGGCGCCCGTGACCAACAATCCCGCCAAGCCGCCCGACGTGGTCAACATGAACCACGAGTTCTACTCCAAGGTCTTCGAGCTCATTCTGCGACTCAAGGGCAATTATCTCTGGCCCGCGATGTGGAACAACGCCTTCAACGAGGACGATCCCCTGAACGCCCGGACCGCCGATGAATACGGCATCGTCATGGGCAAATCCCACCACGAGCCCATGCTGCGCGCGCAGAAGGAATGGACGCGTCACGGCACCGGTCCGTGGGACTACTCCAAAAACGCCGACGCGCTCAAGGCGTTCTGGACCGAGGGCATCCGCCGCAACAAAGATTTCGAGACCATCACCACCATCGGCATGCGCGGCGATGGCGACATGCCCATGGCCGGCCCGAACCTCGACGACAACGTAAAGCTGCTCGAGCAGATCGTGGCCGACCAGCGCAAAATCATCGCCGGGCAGACCGGCCGCGATGCCGCCAAGGTGCCGCAGCTTTGGGCCCTCTATAAAGAGGTGCAGGGATATTACGAACACGGCATGCGGGTCCCCGACGACGTCACCCTCCTGTGGAGCGACGACAATTGGGGCAACCTCCGCCGCCTGCCCACCCCCGGCGAACGCCAGCGCTCCGGCGGCGCCGGCGTCTACTACCACTTCGATTATGTCGGCGGCCCGCGCAATTACAAATGGATCGACACCAATCCCATTCCCAAAATCTGGGAGCAGATGAATCTCGCGCTCCACTACGGCGCCGACCGCATCTGGATCGTCAACGTGGGCGATCTCAAGCCGATGGAATTCCCCATCGACTTCTTCCTCAACTTCGCCCGCGATCCCGAGCGCTGGCCGAAAGAGAATCTCGGCGAATTCACGCGACTCTGGGCGCAGCGCGAATTCGGCGCGCGACACGCCGCCGAAATTGCCGATCTCGTCTCCACATACCTGAAGTACTCCGGCCGGCGCAAGCCCGAGCTGCTCGATCGCGGGACGTTCAGCCTCACCAATTATGGCGAAGCGGAGCGCGTGGAAGCCGAGTGGGATTCCCTCACCGCGCGCGCCGAAAAAGTGCAGGCCACGCTGCCGGCCGACGCCCGCCCGGCGTTCTTCGAGCTCGTCCTCCATCCCATCAAGGCGTACGGACAGGTGGCCGAGATGTACATCGCCGCCGGCCGCAACCAACTCTACGCATCGCAGGGCCGCGCCGGAACCAACGACCAGGCCGCGCGCGTGAAAGCGCTCTTCCAGGCCGACATCGATCTCACCAACTACTACAATCACACCCTCCTCAACGGCAAGTGGGATCACATGATGGACCAGACCCACATCGGCTACACCTACTGGCAGGAGCCGCCGAAAAACACCATGCCGGCGGTACGGGAAATCGAACTCCCCGAGGCCGCTGCCATGGGCGTGGACGCGGACCCGCAGCGCCGCTTCATCGATGTCTACAACAAAGGCAAGGCGCCGTTCGAATTCACCGCCACCAGCAGCGCTCCCTGGATCGTGCTGAGCGCGTCCAAAGGCACCGTCAACAAACAGGAGCGTGTGTGGGTGAATGTCGATCGGGCAAAGGCGCCCGCCGGCGCCTCCGAAGGCGAAATCAGAATCACCGGCACCGGATCGAGCGAGACCGTGAAGTTCACCATCGACAATCCGCGTGAAATCCCGCATGGCTTCGTCGAGGCCGATGGCTACGTCTCCATCGAGGCCGAGCACTTTTCGAAAAACCTCGCCGCCGGCGGCGCTCGCTGGGAAAAGATACCCGGCTACGGCCGCACGTTGTCCGCCATGTCGGTCTTCCCGGTCGATAGCGCCAGCAAAGAGCCGGGCGCCGGTTCGCCCTCGCTGGTGTACGACATGTACCTCTTCCACGCAGGCGATGCCGAAGTGAACGCCATCCTCGCGCCGTCACAAAACTTCGTCCCCGGCCGCGGACTCCGCTTCGCCATGGCGTTCGACGATCAGCCGCCGCGCCTCATCGACACCCTGGAGCACAACACCAATCGCGATTGGGAAGAGACGGTGAAAGACAGCGTGCGCTACGTAAAAGCCGGCTTCCCGATCGCCCGGCCAGGCTATCACACGCTGAAAATCTGGATGGTCGATCCCGGCATCGTACTCGAAAAACTGGTGATCGATCTCGGCGGCCTCAAGCCCAGCTATCTCGGCCCGCCGGAAAGCGCCAATGTCAAATAGACCGGCCCGTCCGTTTCGGCGAGTGCAATTTCGTTTTTCTTTACCTTGATCGGCTCGCCGAACAAATTCGCCGCGGCAGTCGCGCCGGCCGGCAGGCGCATCGTCATCCGCGCATCCGGCTGATCGTTCCACACGGCAAACACGCGATCGCCCGCGCCGTCGAACCGCATCGCGTGAACGCCGCCGGGCAGCCCTTGCGCCATCCCCGCGAAAGCGCGCTTCGCCGCCACATGCATCAGCGTCCGTATCGCTGCCATCGCCGGCTTGTCGCGATACTCCCGGTCCAGCAGGCCGAAATTCTTTTCGCCATCGCGCGGATCGTCGCCATCGTCGCGGAGATCGTACCAGACCGCCATGGGCAATCCGAGAGCCCAAACCGTGAGCGCCTCGCGCGACGCCAGCACGGCCTGCCGCTTGCGCCCCGCCGCGCTGTGGCCGTCGCCGCCCAACTTCTGCGAGAAGTAATCGTACGATGCGTAGCCCCACTCCGTGTCCCAGATCTCCACGTTGGGACCGGTCATCCGCCGCAGCAGCGGCAAATCCGCCGCCACCGTTTCCGGAGGCGCGGTGCGATACGGATGTACGCTCGCCGCGTCGCCCGCGCCGCCCGCCGCGAGCACCTGCGCGAAGAACGGCAGATCGAAGCGCGCCAGCGCGCCCGTCGCCACGCGCGCCGCGGGGTCGGCGCGATGAATCGCCGCCACCGCCTCGCGCGCCAGCGCCGCGTATTCCATGGCGTTCGGACGCGGAGGCCAGAAGCGCTCGATATTCGGCTCGTTCCAGATTTCGTAGCGCGCGTTTTTGCCGCGAAAATGGGCGGCGACCGCTTCCGCGTAGCGGGCGAACGCCGCCACGTCATCCGGCCGCCGCGGCACTTCGCCGCCATGCTGCGGATGGCCGTAATCCAGAATCCACAGCACGCCCATGGCGCGCGCTTCGAGAGCGGCCATCAAACCATCGGCCGCCACGAACCGGTAGCGGCCATTTCGCTCCACCGCCCGCCACAGCAGATCGGCGCGCACGAACGTGAATCCGGCATCGCGTGCCAGGTCCAATTGGCGCTCGTCGTCGATGCCATGAAGGTTGACGCCGAACCGCGGCGACAGGCGGGACGCGGGGGCAAGCGCCGCCCCGAAATCGAGCGGGAACTTTTGATCGGGAGATTCGAGAATGCGCACGTCGTCAAACGCCATGCTGCCGCCCACCGCCTGAATTTCCAGCGAAGCGATGCGGCCTGCCGCCGCCAGCGGAATCACGACGTGCCGCCGATTGCCGCCGGGATTCTCGAGCGTCACCGCCTCGAACCCGTAGCGCCGCGTTTGAAAATTACTGTCGCGCACCACGGCGGCGAGCTTCACTCCCGGGTCCGCCCGGATCCACAGCGAGAGCGCCGCGCGATGTTTCACCGCTATCGGCCTGGCTGGCGTCCAGACTGCGATGCCCGACGCGCCCTTCATCCAGCCCGCGGCCGGCACGATGATGTCTCTCGCCAACAGGGCGCCGGTCAGAAACCAGGCACATACCACCACGCGCACGCCTCATGATCGCACGCGACTCGTGTGAGAATTGTAACTTGCGCGAGTTTCCATCGATTCTGGTGACCGGAGCCGGCGGCTACATTGGGTCGGCCCTGGTGAAAGCCATCGCCGCCGGCGACCCCCGCCACCTGGTTCTGCTCGACGCCTGCGAGCAGAACCTGTTCGAGATCAGCCGGTGCGTTCCCGGGGAAGCTATTCTGGGAAGCGTCACCGATGCGGACCTGCTCCACGACATCTTCGAGCGCTTCCGCCCGTCCATTGTCTACCACGCCGCGGCGTTCAAACACGTGCCGCTGCTCGAACGGAATCCGCTCGCGGCCATCCAGAATAACGCCATCGGCACCTACACGCTGGCGCGGACACTGTTGCGCCACGATCCCGCGCGGCTGGTGCTGGTCTCCACCGACAAGGCGGTCAACCCGTGCAGTTTCCTGGGCCTTTCCAAGCGCATCGCGGAACTCGCCGTGGTTTCCCTCTCCACCCGGCGTCACCCGATGAACGCGGTGCGCTTGGGCAACGTTGCCGGTTCGACGGGAAGCGTGATCCCCATTTTCCGGCAGCAGATTGCGGCGGGCGAGGCGCTGACTCTCACGCACCGCGATGCCACCCGCTACTTTGTCTCGCTCGAAAAGGCAGTCGATGCGATTCTGGCGGCGGGCGCGGCCGATTGCGCCGGCCGCATTTTGTTGCCCGGCCTGGGAGCGCCCGTGCGCATCGAGGAGTTGGCGCGGTCGCTGATGGGAGAATCGCGGCTTCCCATCCGCTACATCGGGCTGCGTCCCGGCGACAAGCTCTCCGAAGACCTGCTGTTCACGAACGAAGAGAGGGAAGGCACGGCCGGACAGCTCGAAATCATCCGCACTCCCGCGCCTGACGCCGCGTCTCTCGATGCCGTGATCGATCGGCTGCGCGCGGCCCGCACGCGGGAAGCTCTGCTCGCCGCCGCGAGGGTGCTGGTGTCTCCATGAAGCGCACCATCGCCGCCGTTACGTCGTCGCGCGCCGATTTCAGTCATCTCTATTGGCCCTTGCGTGAACTTGCGGCGCGGCCGGAGATCGAATTGAAGATCATCGCCATGGGTCCGCATCTCGCGCCGGAGTTCGGCCTTACGGCTGCCGGAATCGAGCAAGCCGGTTTCTCCATCGCCGCTCGTGTCGAGTGCCTGCTCAGCTCCGATACCGATATCGGGATGGCGAAGACCATCGGCGTGGCTGCGCTCGGTCTCGCCGATTGCCTCGGCCAGATGCGTCCCGATCTGCTGCTGCTCATTGCCGACCGGTACGAGATGCTCGCGCCGGCTTCCGTCGCGCTCGCGCTGCGCCTTCCGATCGCGCACATCGAAGGCGGCGAAATCAGCGAAGGCGCCATCGACAATGCCGTTCGCAATGCGCTCACCAAGCTGAGCCATCTGCATTTTACGTCCACCGAACAGGCGCGCGCCCGCGTTGTCGCCATGGGCGAAGCGGAATGGCGGGTACACCGCGCCGGAGCGCCTTCGCTCGACCACCTGCGGCGCAGCCTGCTGCCTGAAATCGCCGTCGAAAAGCCCGCCGTCCTCGTCGCGTATCACCCCACTACCATCGCGCGCGACACCATCCGCGAAGCCGGCGCCCTGTTCGCCGCTCTCCAGCGGATCGAGGGACACCTCTGCTTCTGTTATCCCAATGCCGACGCCGGGAGCCGCGCGTTGATCGATCGCGCGCGGGAATGTCTCGACCGGCGCGGCAACGGCCAGGTATTCGTTAATCTCGATCCCCTGGCATACTGGAGTCTGCTGCGCCAGGCCGATTTTCTGCTCGGCAACTCGAGCAGCGGAATCATGGAGGCCGCGTCCTTCGCGATTCCCGCGGTGAACGTCGGAATCCGCCAGCGGGGGCGCGAGCACGGCCGCAACGTGCTTCATGCCGAAGCCTCCGTGGAATCGATTCTTGCCGCGGTCGCCATGGCGACCGATCCGGAATTCCGCGCGTCGCTCGCCGGGATGGAAAACCCCTATGGCGATGGCCACGCGTCGGAGCGGATCGCCGAGGTGCTGGCCACCGTCCCGCTCGGCGAGGAGTTGCTGATCAAGCGATGACCATCCCCCTTTCCGCGCCCGACATCGAAGCGGCGGATATCGACGCTGTGGTCGAAGTCCTGCGCACGCCGCGCATCAGCCTGGGGCCGAAACTGGAGGAGTTCGAATCCGTCTTCGCGCGCTTCATCGGCGTGCCGCACGCGGTGGCGCTCAGTTCCGGCACCGCCGGACTGCATCTGGGTCTGCTGGCGCTGGGCATTGGCGAAGGCGACGAAGTGATCCTGCCGGCCTTCACGTTCATCGCCGCGGCGAACGCCGTTCTCCACGCCCGCGCGCGTCCGGTGTTGGTGGATGTCGATGCGCGAACGCTGAATCTCGACCCCGAAAAAGTCGCACGGGCCATCACTCCACGCACGCGCGCGATTCTCGCGGTCCATACGTTCGGAGTACCGGCGGATATGGAGCCGCTCCTGGCGCTCGCGCGCAGGCGCGGCCTTCGCGTGATCGAAGATGCGTGCGAGGCGATCGGAGCGGAATACGACTTCCAACGCGTGGGCGGGCTGGGCGATCTGGGAGTCTTCGCGTTCTATCCAAACAAGCCCATCACCACGGGCGAGGGCGGAATGGTGACCACCCGCGACGTCCGGATTGCCGATACCATCCGCGCGCTGCGCAATCAAGGCCGCAGGGCCGCGGATGGCTGGCTGGATCACTCGCTGCTCGGGTACAACTTCCGCATCTCCGAAATGAATTGCGCGCTGGGGATTTCGCAGATGCGGCGCATCGACGAGATTCTCGCGCGGCGCGCCGCCGCGGCGGCAAGATATGCGGCGGAACTCGAGTGCCTTCCGGGTTTGACGCTTCCGGTTCAGAGTATCGAGAACGGCAAGCTCTCCTGGTTCGTGTTCGTGGTGCGCGTGGAGAAGCCAGATGAGATGGCGCGCGCCCTCGCCGCTCGGGGCATTGCCACCGGAAGATATTTCGCGCCGCTTCACCGGCAGCCGCTGTTCGCGCCTTATGTCAATCCCGCGGATGATTTCAGCGTCACCGAAAAAACCTCCGCGCAAACGTTAGCCCTGCCGTTCTTCACCCGCATTTCCGGCGCTGCAATCACTGCCGTGGCGGAGCACATAAAGAAAGTGCCCCTGCCAGTTCCAGCGCCGTAGTCGGCCGGTGGCGTAATCCACCACGAACCGGCGCTCCATCGCGAGCCCGGCGGAGCGGCATAATTCCCCGAATTCCCGATGCGTGAACACATGCCCCGCTGTGGTGACGCCCTGCTCGCGCCACGTCACGACCACGTCTCCGCCGCCGCGAAATAAGCGCCACACTCCGTAGTGGCGGACGTTGTAGCCATTGCTGACATCGATAAAGATGCGTCCGGCCGGAGCTAAAAGCCGCGCCAATTGCCGCAGCACTTCGCGCCGGGCGCCGGCGGGGAATATATGGCCGAGCACGTTCCACACGCAGGTAATGGCATCGAACCGCCCGCTTTGCGAGCCCAGTTCTTCGGCCCGAATGGGCCAACCTGTTACATTGGCCGGCCAGGCCTTGCGCATTTGCGGACTTGGCTCGAGCAGAACGACCTTTTGAACCCCGGCAGCCTGCGCGATGCGGAATGCGCGCGCGCCATCGCCCGCGCCGATATCGAGCAGCGAGGACGACCCGTTCGGAATGGCCGCCACGATCAGCCGCTCGATCGCTTCCAGGTATGCCCGCCGCGCCTCGGAGAGCTGCGCGAAGGAACTCGCAATCCGGTCGTATGCCTCCACCGGATCAAGCAACGCGCCATCCCACCTTATTCAGCACGTCGCGCGCGACTTCGGCCGTGTTGGCGTGGATCGTGACCGTATCTTCCACGCTTTGCGCGTAGCCGCCGGCGAGCACGATCGCCACCGGCGTGCCATGCGTCAGCGCGGTCCAGATCACCAGCCGGTCGCGCTCCTTCAGGCCGTCGAAGGTCAGCGAGAGGCCGCCCAGTTGATCCTCCATATAAGGATCCGCGCCCGCCACATAAATCAACAGGTCCGGCCGGAACATGGCGAGCGCCGCGCGATAGCCGTTGCCCAGCCGGTGCAGGTATTCGGCGTCTCCGATCCCATCGGCAAGGTGGATATCGAGACTGGAGGGCGGTTTCTCGCTGGGGTAGTTGTTGAACTGGTGGATGGAGAGCGTGAACACCGAAAGATCCCCGGCGAAAATGGCCGCCGTGCCGTTGCCCTGATGCACGTCGCAGTCCACCACCATGGCCTTCTGTATGGCGCGATCGTGCTGGAGCTTGCGGATAGCGACGGCGATGTCGTTGATGGCGCAGAAACCCTCGCCGTGATCGGGAAAGGCGTGGTGGAAGCCGCCGCCCACGTTGAATCCCACGCCGCGGGTGAGCGCCTCGCGCGCCGCCAGGATGGAGCCGCCGGCCGCCAGCCAGAACGCTTCCACCATCTGCCGCGAGTAGGGGATCTCCAATCGCAGAATGTCGTGGTAGCCGAGCGTGCCGTTGCGCAAACCGGACACCCAAGCAGGCGTGTGGACGCGGAGAATATCTTCATCGGCCGCCGGATCGGGCTCCAGGAAATCGGCCGCGACGGCGAAGCGGGTGCGCAGGAATCGGTCGCGGATCCAACGGAATTTCTGGGAGGGGAAAACGTGGACGCCGAGATTCAGATCGTACCGCTCGGAATAAACCAGCGGAAACGGCAGCATGACATCATCCCCGCTCCGATTGCAGCGCCGTCACTACTGCGACATTGAAAATATCTTCCGCCGAACAGCCGCGAGAAAGATCGTTCGCCGGTTTCGCCAGGCCTTGCAGGAACGGGCCGATGGCCATGGCGCCCCCGAGGCGCTCCACCAATTTGTACCCGATGTTGCCCGCCGAAAGGTTCGGGAACACCAGCGTATTGGCGCGGCCGGCCACCTTCGATCCCGGCGCTTTCGATTTCCCCACCACTTCGGAAATCGCGGCGTCCGCCTGGAGTTCGCCATCCACATTTAATTCCGGCGCGCGCGCCTGCACAATCTTCAGCGCTTCGACCACCTTATCTACCTGCTCGTGCTTGCCGCTTCCCTTGGTGGAAAAGCTCAGCAGCGCCACGGCGGGCTCGGCGCCCATCAGCACGCGCGTGCTTTCCGCGGTGGCGATGGCGATATCCGCCAGTTGGCCCGGATCGGGATCGATCACCACGGCGCAATCCGCAAACGCCATCAGGCCATTGTGTCCGAGCGAGCGATCGGCCAGCGCCATGATGAATACGCTCGAAACGAGCCGGACCTTGGGACTGGAGCCGACGCAATGCAGCGCCGCGCGCACGGTTTCCGCGGTGCTGTTCACGGCCCCACCCACGCTGCCATCGGCATCGCCCGCGCCCACCATCAACGAAGCGAAATACAGCGGGCGGCGCGCGATCTCCCCCGCCTCCACCTGTGTCACGCCCTTGCTGCGGCGCCGCTCATAGTAGAGGGCGGCGTACTTATCCCCCGCCGGAGACCTGGCCGGATCGACAAAGCTGACGCCTGCGATCGGGCTCGCGGGCGCGGCGCCGAGGAGGACCGGTTTGACCACGCCCTCGGCAGCCAGCCGCGCCGCGGCGTTCAGCACGCGAGGGTCGTTGCCCTCCGGGAAAACGATGGTCTTTTTGAGTTTGCGGGCTCGCGCGATAAGTCCCGCCATGAAAAGCTGGGCAGATTCGGGAATGGCTGGTACCTCTCTTCGAAAACCTGAGTCTAACAGGTATTCCTACGTTGAGACCGCACGTGTTTTCTATGGCTTGATCGGGTGTCCGCGCGCCACGACGGACAACATCCAGCGCTCCTCCGAACCGAAGCGCATTTTGCTGGCTGAGGACAATCCGATCAATCAGAAGGTGGCTTCGCGACTTCTTCAGAAAATGGGGCACCAGGTCGATATCGCGGCAAACGGAAGGCAGGCACTCGAGGCCGTTGCCGGCAAGACCTACGACCTGGTTCTAATGGATTGCCAGATGCCGGAGATGGACGGCTACGCCGCCACGGCGGCGATCCGGCAACTGACCAGTTGCCGCGGCCTTCCGATTGTTGCCATGACCGCACATGCCATGGTGGAAGACCGCCAGACCGTGGCTAAGTAACGCGCCGCTCGCCCCAGTGTGTGCCTGCGACCGTCGAACCCAGAGCCGCGAGTGTCTTACGGCTCCAGAAACATCTCGCCGCAGACGGCGTCCCAATCGGCGCCGGGGCAACTGGCGGCGAGATCGGCCACCAGGACGCCGCCATCGGCCAGCGTGGCGGCGCCGGCGGGGGCGGAAAGCGCCAGTTGCAGCCGCTCCAGTTCGCGCAGGATCCAGGGGCGGATCTCGGCGCCGCGCAGCAAATGGCGGAAGGCCGGCTCGCCCGCCACCGCCGGGCGGATTTTCAGATACCAATCGGCATCCGGACCGCCGGTGGCCACCACTTCGCCATCCACCGGAGAGAGCACGCGCACATCGGCATCGCCCTTCCGCAGGCGGAATGCCGTGCCGTTGACTTCCACGGGCGCGCCGGGGAGCGGCAGGTCGATCGCGTCCGGCTTTCCGATCAGCCGCGAGCCCAGATCGTCGAGGCCCACGGTGACGGCGCCGTCGCGTTCCGGATGCACCCAGGTGTGGCCGCGATGATAGAACCGATCGAGAGGAAATGCCATTCCGAACACGTCCTCTTCGGGCTTTTCAGCGGGCTCGGCGGGACGAACTTCGAGGAGCGCGGCGTGCGTCTGGCAGTGCCGGCAATCGAATGCATGCGGGCACTCGCGGCGCTGGAGTTCGCCGGTCAGAACGTGGCGGCAGACGCGGTCGCGGAGGGGCAGATCGTGAAAATCAGCGTGCCAGGCGATCTGCTCGACGCGATGGCCGGCGATGGCCTGGCGCGAACGGCGCAGAGCGCCGATGATGGTCAGCGCGACGGTTGCCAGC
>Ga0335078_10010147_pt1 | contig 13950 bp, 12 predicted proteins | sample Lox_Sample_32_FD_206711 | JGI IMG/M metagenome (GOLD analysis project Ga0335078, IMG submission 206711) | Soil microbial communities from Loxahatchee National Wildlife Refuge, Florida, United States - Lox_Sample_3.2 | ecosystem: Environmental > Terrestrial > Soil > Wetlands | place: USA...
TGTCGTTCAAACGCGCCGATGTCACAGCCGCCGGTGTCGTACTTGCCGGGACGCGGCCTACCCCGTTGATCCGTCGTCAGCAGATTGCCATTGCTATCGGTGCAGCCGCTCGGGTTGCCCGCGTCAATTGCCGGGCTGCCGGGGAGTAGCTTCATCGTCTGGGTTGGACCCCCGTTGTTCTGCAGAGGGCCGAGCTTGGGGTCGGTGTTGTTCATATCGCCGGGGCCGTTGAAGTTGCAACTATTGTCGCTGCTCAAGTTGTAGCCGGCTGAGATAATGGTGCCGGAGCAACTGCCGCCCACAATGCTGTTCTGAAGTGTCGTGGGCTGGCCGTAAAAGCTTATGATGTTTCCACCGTCGCCATTTGCGGCCCAATTCCCACTAATCGTACTGTTGTTGATGTCTAGCGTCCCGTAGTTGCAGATGCCGCCGCCATAGCTCGGCAAGAATCCCAGCGCCGCATTCCCACTAATCGTACTGTTATTGATCGTCGTCCGGGTTCCAATGTTGCTCCAGATGCCGCCGCCATATGACCAGTAAAACTGCTCTGATGTCCGATTTCCACTAATCGTACTTCTATGGATTGTCAGCGAGCTCAGGTTGAAGATGCCGCCGCCGTTGTTTTGAGCAAAATTCCCGCTGATGGTACTTTTGTTGATCGTCAGCATCCCAGAGTTGTAGATCCCCCCGCCGTTGTCTGCAGAGCGGCCATTGCGGATGGTTAGCTTTGAAAGAGCGACCTGGGCAGTGCTGGAAACAGCGATCGTAGTACCGACACCTCCGCCATCAACAATCGTTGTCGCGGCATCGGAGCCGATGATGTTCAGGCTCTTGCTGATGGTGAGATTCTCCGTGTAAGTCGCGGGCGAGACCCTGATTGTGTTGCGCGGCTTAGCTAGCGAGATGGCGTGCCCGATGGTCTTGCAGGCAGTCTGGAGCGTCTTGCAGTCGTTGTCATCATTCCCGTTCACCCCATCGACATACCATATGCAAGCGAAAGTGCTTGGAACCAAGAACAGAAACAGAGGCAAAAGTGCGAGACTGATGAATGCCGTTCTGTTTTTCGTTGTCGTCTTTTTCATGTTGCACCTCGGTGCCCGCATTTCCTGGGCACCTTGTGAATCTTTCCGGTCTGGGTTTTTCCCCGCACCCTGGGTCGGAAACATACTGCAGCGGGGCAGACAACTCAGTCGGGAAGAGAGTTAGATTGTTCCCGGCTTTCTGGATTGGTCTATCACTCGTAATTTATCCATGTTCCCTGTCAAGCTGACAAGGAAGATGGTCACTATTGGTTGTGATGAGGAAACCGGAATCTGGCCTTTGCGGTAGTTGGCGAAACATCGCCACTCAATCGCCCCGGAAGAAGCCTTTATGGGATGGGTTGTAGAATCGTGGCTTGCTCCTCAGCGTAGAAAAACTTGTCTACGGTGGTGATGGTCTGGCCCGTCTTCCCGCCGATGAGCAGGGCCGGGGCAAAGCCGTCTTCCTGCCCTTCGTGCTCCCCGGCGAAAAGGTCGAAGCTACGCTGCTCGAGCAGAAGCCGGGATTCGCGCGGGCGCGAGCCGATACTGTCGTTGAAGCCTCAAGACATCGCGTCCAGCCGCAGTGCCGCTACTTCGGGGAATGTGGAGGTTGCCACTACCAGCATGCCAGCTATCCGCACCAACTGGAGATCAAAGCGGCGATCTTAAAGGAAAATCTGCGCCGCATCGCCAAGCTCGACCTGGCCACGGAGCTCATCGTCCATCCCTCGCCGCCCTGGAACTACCGCAATCGGACCCGTGTCAAAGTGCAGAGCAAACCCGAATTCGCCTTGGGATATTACAAGCTCAACTCCCATCAACTGCTGCCGGTGAGGGAATGTCCGATCAGTTCGCCGATCATCAATCAGGCGATTGCCGGGTTGTGGCAACTGGAGCCAGCAACCGCCGACGGCATCCAGGAAGTCGAATTCTTCGCAAATGCCGAAGACACCGAACTGCTGCTGGAAGTCGAATGCGCTTCCGGCATTTCGGCACAGGCGGCCAGGCAAATTGCAGAGCGAATAAAAGAGATTCTGCCCGGGATCGTTGGAGTAACCGTGCGAATGGCCAACCAGAGACAGCATGGACACCCGGAACCATCGAACGCAGTTACAGTTGGCGCAACTGAGCTTACCTATCGCACCAGGCACTTGCCGTACCGCGTGAGCGCAGGAGCCTTTTTTCAAGTCAACCGTTTCCTGGTCGACGAATTGATCGACCTGGTTGTGGAAGGTGCCGAGGGCGAGCTGGCACTCGATCTGTACGCGGGAGTGGGACTTTTCTCGACCGCGTTGTCACGAAGTTTTGCACAGGTGATCGCGGTCGAGTCGTCACAGACCTCATACGGCGATCTTCTCTACAATGCCCCATCGCAGGTGAAGGCTGTTCGTTCCACGACCGAGCAGTTCTTAAAAGCCGCGGCAGGTCCAATGCGACCTCAGTTGGTGGTCGCGGACCCGCCGCGGGGCGGACTGGGGGAAGACGTGGTTCGAACCTTGGCTGGTTTGCGGGCGGACCGTATCAACTATGTATCGTGCGATCCGGCTACCCTCTCGCGCGACCTGCCGGGGTTGCTTCAGGCCGGATACCACATTCGGCACGCGCACCTGGTGGACCTCTTCCCCCAGACCTACCACGTAGAGAGCGTGTTCCACCTGGTCCGTTAAGCGATGCCGGAGGCCTGGTCCGCCGTGCGGAGCCTAGAACGAAAACCGCCGCGTCAGCCTTTGCTGTGGGCCTCTCTGGCTTATGTTGCGGGGACCCTGGCAGGCATTCTCATCTGGCGTCCAGCCTGCTGGTGGCTAGTCGCGGCGGTGGCGTTTGCCATGGCGTCCGCCTATTGGCACCGCCGGGTGTCGGTTGCGCGGGGGCTGGCGCTGGCTGCCATCTTCGTTCTGGCGTTGCTCAGCTATGAAGTTCGATCTGGTGTGGGCGAAGTTTATCTATCGCCGTTCGGACAGGATGTCGTAGTCACTGCGCATGTAACCAAAGAGGGAGTTTTGCGCGGCGGCGGTAGCGAGGTGCAGCAGCGTCTCGATCTCGAAACCGAAGAGGTGGCCAGCGAGACTTGGGCGCGAAAAGAACAGGTTGGAGTTCGCGCTACCTTTTACGGCCAGGGAAATCACGACCAGCCGGAGCCAGCCCAGGCGACCGCTCGCCAGTTCCACTACGGCCAGCGCCTGCGGTTTTCTGCCACACTCTCGCGTCCCAGGAATTTTGGGAATCCCGGAGCTTTCGACTACCGGGGATATCTCGCGCAAAGTGGAATCGTGGCGCTGACCTCTGCCAAGGCAGCCGGTGTGGAGGTTCTTCCGGGCTTTGCAGGCGCTCGTACCGAACTCTGGCTCACCCGCATTCGCCGGGATGTGGTCCAGCGAATTCATCGGCTTTGGCCGGCGCCTTCGGCGGCGCTCGTGGAGGCCATGCTGCTCGGCGATAACGCTCTTCTCGGCCGCGACCTGCTCATCGATTTTCAGCGCACCGGAACTTACCACGTTCTGGTGATCTCAGGGCTGAAAGTCGGCGTCCTGGCGTTAGTCGCGTTTTGGCTGTTGCGCGAGTTCAGGGTGGGAGATTTCATAGCGGGCATGGCCACGGTGCTGCTTACGGTTTTCTACGCTCTCCTCACCGATGTCGGAGTTCCGGTGTGGCGCGCCACCGGGATGCTCGCGCTCTACTTCTGTGCGCGGGCTCTTTACCGCAAAAAATCAGTGCTCAATACAATTGGAGCCACCGCTTTGATCTTTTTGTTGATCGACGCCAGAGCGTTATCCGGGGCCAGCTTTCAGCTTAGTTTTCTGTGCGTGTTGATCATCACCGCCATCGGCAGTCCGATTCTGGAGCGCACCACGCGGCCCTGGTTGTCCGCGCTGAAAAACCTGGAAGCCGCAAGCTACGACTTTGCTCTACCCGCGAAACTGGTGCAATTCCGGCTGGACTTGCGTCTGATTAGCGGGAGGCTGCAGCGCTTCCGCGGCGGCCAACATTCTCTGCCGCTGCTGGCGGCATCAGGCCGCGTGCTCTTGTGGTCCTGCGAATTCTTATTCATTTCGCTGGTCTTGCAAATGGGCTTCGCATTACCCATGGCCTATTACTTTCATCGCGCCACTCTGGTCGCGTTGCCGGCCAATCTGGCGGCCGTACCATTGACCGAGATCGCGTTGATCGCCGCCGTGGTTGCCTTGGCGGCGAGCTACGGCTCGCTTTGGATAGCTCAACTGCCAGCCGCAATTGCGGCGTTGTCGCTGAGAGCGCTGGCGGGCTCGGTTCGCTGGCTGGGCGGTTTGCGGATCGCTGACACTCGCGTGGCCACCCCTGACTCTTTCGTCATTCTCATCGGCGCGGCCGCCCTGCTGCTGGCTATGCTCTTGGCCCGGAGACGGCCGCTGTTCATGCTGGCTGGGCTGGTTCCTCTAACGGCGTGTGCTGTGTGGATCTGTTTTGCTTCTGCCCGCCCGCTTTTTCGTCCGGGCGTTCTTGAGGTTACCTCGATCGACGTAGGAGAAGGCGATTCGATTCTGGTGATGTCGCCGCGGGGCCAAAGTCTGCTGGTGGACGCGGGTGGCATCCCCCGCTGGATGCATTCCGACCTCGACATCGGCGAAGACGTGGTGTCCACTTATCTGTGGTCGCGCGGGATCGATCATCTGGACGCAGTGGCGGTAACCCATCCTCATGCCGACCACATCGGCGGAATGAGGGCGATTCTGGCGAACTTCCATCCTCGCGAATTATGGGTTGGCCGTGCGCAGCCCAACCCGGAGATGGAGCAGTTGCTTCAGCAAGCGAGGCAACTTGAGATCCCCGTGTTTGTGCACGAAGCAGGAGATGATTGGGCATCGGGCGGATTAACCTTCCGTGTGTTGGCCCCCGCATCGAACCCCTCCAACCGAACCCCCAAGACCAACGACGATTCCTTGGTGTTGAGCGTGGTCTACGGCGAAAGGGCTGTTTTGCTGGAGGGAGACGCGGAGAAAGCGACCGAGCGGCAGATCGTGCCGCGGCAACCCGCAGCCGATCTCCTGAAGGTGGCTCATCACGGGAGTGCAACCTCCACCATTCCGGAGTTACTGGCCGCAGTTCACCCTCGCTATGCTGTTATTTCGGTGGGCTGGCGTAACGTGTACGGACACCCGCGTCCGGAAGTGCTGGCACGCCTTCAGGCCTCACAGGTTAAGACTTATCGCACCGACCTGGACGGCGCGGTTACTTTCTATCTCGATGGGGAAACCATTACTTCTCATGTGGGGAATCATCGATGATGTTGAACTCGGCGGTTTCCATCTCGTCCGGAGTTCGCCGGTACTCCTCGATTACGCGCCGTGCTTCGTCAGCATCTTCCGCACGCACCAGGATGACGGTTCCTCCCACCCCGGGAAGAATGTCCTGTTGGGCGTCCAGGGAAGTGATGTCGTTGTCGATCCCGGCGGAATCCAGCAGTCCATGAACTACCATAGCCTCGGACTCCTGTTCGGTGTCGAAAACCCGCACCAACTTCTCGTTGGGATTGGGGGCTTGTCGCTTCTGTGCAGAATCCGGTTGTGCCATCGAGTCCTCCAGGCGTTCCCGTATGGAGATTCTACCCCCCGAAGGGCCTCTGCGGGAGCCTCTTCATGAGTTAGGCCATCGCCTGGAACCGCAGGTAGGCTGTCGAACGTCGTTCGGCCTGATCGGCGAGGGCGACTTTCGCTGGTAACTTCTGCCCAGGTGGTGACCGAAGTCTTACACCGTAGAGCCATTGCGTTGCCGGCAAATTGGCTACAGAATACCTTACAGAATGGGCGCAACGCCCAATTTGGGGGCGCATCTAAACCGAAACCGCAGCGATGCGGAAGTGGGGACCCGATGGAAAGCGCAGAGGCGGCTGGGCAATCTGGAAGTTTGAACGAGAAGGACCAAGAGGACCGCAAAATACGCCGTCTGCAGATCATGATCGGCATGGTCATGTCGGTCATCGGTCAGGACCCGAATTTGACGGTGGAAGAAGCCTCCGAACTGGCGGCTGGGGCTAAGCGCGCCGCCCTGGCTATGTTCCCCGACAAAGAGTTCGCCTATGACATCTTGTATCGGCCCCGTTTACAGCGCCTGATGAACGAGCGCTTTCGCCTGCAGTAAGCGACTTATACCTTGTTTGACCCCTGCTTCTGTTCCAGACTACACTCGCACATTCGGGGGAACATCCCATGAAATGTCTGTCCTGGTGCCTGGCAATCCTGACCCTTCTCACCTTACCTTCTTTTGCTGACGACGAACCGCAACATCACGAGGACTTGAGCGCGGCTCAGCTCGGGTCGGTGCATTTTCCCATCTCGTGCGTGACCACGGTGCAGAAGCCCCTTGAACGCGGGGTGGCGTTGCTACATTCGTTCTGGTACGAGGAAGCACAGAAGCAGTTCGAGCAGGTTGCCAGCGACGATCCCCATTGCGCCATGGCCCGTTGGGGACTGGCGATGAGCTACTGGCACCAACTCTGGAACCGGCCCGACCGCAAGACCATCAAGAAGGGCGAGGCCGAGATCCGAAAGGCCGAAGCCCTTCATCCCAGCGATGACCGGGATCGCAGTTATGTAGCCGCCATGGCTGCATTTTACGGAGGCTCCAGAAAGCGTACCTATCACACGCGCGCGGACGCTTACTGCAAGGCCATGGATACGCTGCATCAGCATCATCCCGAGGACCGGGAGGCCGCTGTGTTTTATGCGCTCTCGTTACTCGCTTCAGAGCCGGACAAGGATCCCAACTTCACCAATCGGAAAAAAGCGGCCGCCGTGCTGGAGCCGCTATTCGCCGTGGAGCCCGATCATCCCGGAGTGGCTCACTATTTGATCCACAGCTACGACAGCCCGCAGATGGCGCAGCTCGGTTTGCCGGCGGCGCGCCGCTATGCCCAAATCGCGCCCGCGGCGCCCCATGCCTTGCACATGCCGTCTCATATTTTTGCCCGGCTCGGGCTGTGGCAGGACGACATCGACTCCAATCTCGCTTCGATTGCCGCCACGCGCAAGACCGCTGCCATGCACATGGGAGGCGAGGGACATCAATTCCATGCCATGGACTTTCTGGAGTATGCCTTTCTGCAGTCGGGCCGCGAGGCCGACGCCCAGCACTTGATCGAAGAAGTCCGGGCCATGCCGGCTATGAAGGATATGTATGGCATGGGCTTCGATCCTCGTATCTATGCCATGGTCATCTTTCCCGCCCGCTACGATCTGGAATTGCATCATTGGAGTGATGCCGCCGCGTTGACGTTGGTACCTGACGCGGATCTCGGGGATAATTCTGTCACCTATTGGGCGCGAGCCATTGGTGAGGCTCGCAGCGGCAATGTGGCCGCGGCCCGGCAGGATATCGCCACCATAGCCTCGATCCACACAACCCTGGTGAAGGAAAAGAAATCGCTGTACGCAGAGGGTGTGGAGGAGGAACAGCGGGAGGCATCAGCATGGGCCGATCATGCCGAAGGTAAGAATGATGCCGCACTCCAGACCCTGCGCAGCATTGCGGAGAACCAGGAAGCCAATGGCGACGAACCCCTGGCGGTTCCAGCCCGCGAGATGTTGGCGGACATGCTGGTTGATCTGAATCGTTCGGAACAGGCGCTAGTCGAGTACGAGACCGATTTGAAATTCAACCCCAATCGATTCGACGGCTTGTACGGCGCTGCCCATGCCGCAGAACTGGCAGGGAAGAATGCGGAGGCAAATACTTACTACGCCCAATTGGTGAAGATCTGCGCCGGCTCCCCTTCCGAGCGTCCCGAACTGAACCGGGCGAAGTCTCTGCTGGCACAAAAATGATTCGGCTGCGCTGGGGGTTACTGCTTCTCCACTCTCTGCAATCGGAACAGCAGCGTTCCCCACCCCAGTTTGGATCGCATTTGCACGGGGGTGTGATTAGCGTCGTCGGTGAACCAGGACCAGACGGTCCCTTTGCCCTTCATCGCTCCGGAGACGGCCTCCACTTTCACGCGTACAGTCTGGAATGCCCCGGCCGGGACCTTCACCTGTTCTCGGGCTTCCACATGGGCGGTCACTTCCGTGGTTTTACCACCGTCGTTGATCTGGAATGTATTGAAATTGCCCGATTGCAGCGGCAAGGACGCCAAATAGTAGAAGCCGCTTACCACATCGCTTACGCAATGAGGAATATCGTTCTCTGCGTGTTTGTTTTCCCCGCTTTTCAGGTTCTTTTCATCCAGAACGGTCTTGCCGCGCGCGTAATCAAAGTGCAATTCGGATTGGCGGGCATGAGAGCCCTCCTCGATATGTTTGGATACGCGTAGAGAACAAAATGTCCGAGGGTCAAAAAAAGCCTCAAAATGATCGCTGACCTTATACAGGGCATTGACCACACCGGTTGAAACTGCGGTTGCAATGACGTGCTGCTCGCCACCATCCGCTTGCAAACTGACTCGGGCGGTTCCTGCCGTGAACAGATGCCACTCCACGGTGTAGACGTACACCTGTCCGTCCGGGAAACGATAGTTCGGAGGAGGAGGAATAAGTCCGGCGGAGGGCCCGGCAGAGAAGGTAGAGACACTGCTCTGGCTCGACACTGCAGGAGTTGACTGCGCCGCGGACAACCAACAGCAGAACGCGGCAAGCAAGCCGTATCTTGATTTTGGGATCGAGGGAAGGTTCATCGTGATTGGACCGTAACCATGACTCCTTCAGAAGCCAACCATCTCCCTCGCGTTGTCTCGGGTGATCTCATCGGAAAGCGCCGCACAGTTTCGCAACCAGAGCGGCCAGGATTGCAATAGAACCTAGTGTTGCATTGTACTCGCGGTGCTTCCAGTAAAGGGTCCATGAAAACGCGCCGCCGGCGTCACTCCGGGCACTGATTCGTGGAAGCAGACGGGGCACTCTGCCCGCATACTCAGCAAACTCAGGGAAACGCTGCGCCAGATATTGTTCCTCGGTGCGAATCACGGGCAGGTAAATTGCCAGCAAAAGCATTACCAGAATCAATCCCACCCAGAGGCTTCTCGCGGCAATGGCAAAGCCGGCGGCGAGGATCAGCGAACCGAGGTAGAGCGGATTCCTGGTATAAGCATAAGGTCCTGTCATTGTCAGCTGCTCGTTTTTCTGTACATGCCCCGAAGCGAGCGCCCGCAATACCAGGCCCAGCACAACCAGCACGGTACCGAAAAGGAGGGATCTCACGACCGGGTGTGCCAGCCAAAGGTAAAGCGCGGTAAACACGAATCCCAATGGGACCCGGATGCGGCGTGCCACTCTCGCCCAGCTAGCCACGGCTTACCCCTAACAACTGTCTTGCTGCGCTTATGACCTGGTCAGCGCTGATTTCGAGCAGGCCACGATCGGGCTCGGCGCGGCGGGCGTGGCTGGTAGGACTGGAAGGGCTGCGAAGCACCACGCTGCGGGTTGCGAAAGGACCGTTACGGGCAGGACTCGTGGGGCCGAAGATCGCGACTACAGGAACTCCCAATGCGGCCGCCAGGTGCGTGGGACCCGTGTCACCGCCGATAAAGAGCCTGGCACGGCGGGTAAATGCGATCAGTTGGGCCAGCGAAGCATTCAGGACCCGAGCCGTTCCCCCACTCGCACCTTCCACCGCTCTCGCCAGCAATTCTTCCCCCGGGCCAACATTGATCAGTGAATGCAAGCCATCCTCGCGCAGCTGCCTGGCTACCTGCCCGTAGCGCTCGGCCGGCCACTGCTTGGCACCCCATCCTGCCCCAGGGTTCATCAGCAGGAAATTCTCGATTGACTGACGCCGCAGCCAGTCCTCGCCATATTTTTCCGCAGCGTCATCCCAAGGCAGCTCGATCGGGGACAATTGCAACGGTCGGCGGGCCACGGCTTCTGCAAGCGATAGATTTTGCTCAATAATGTGGGTTCCACGGGCAACAACCCGGTGGGTGTAGAGAATGCTCGCGACCGCTTCTCTGGGCTGGGCGAAGCCGTAGATGATCGGCGCTCCCGACCAGTAGGAACAGAGAGCGGATTTCACCGCGCCTTGGTAATCGAGCGCAACCTGGTAATGTCGCGCGCGCAGTTCGCTGCCGGCGACAGCCACGCGCTCCCAGGTTTGCAGCGACAGCAAGGCGGTGCGCCAACGTTTGGTATCGAGGGTGTGGACGCAGTCCACCAGCGGCCTTCGCGGTGACCGTGGGCCAAAACGCGGCTCGGCCAGGGTGCACAACAACTCCGCCCAGCGCTCTTCGATGGCCCAGCCTATTATTGCCTCGGGATTGGCGCGGCGAAGCGCATCAACTGCCGGAAGTGTGTGCAGAATATCGCCCATCGAGCCCAGACGCACGACCAGCAGGCGCCGCGACTCCGGCACAGACATCGAGGAAGCAGCGGTGACCGAAAGGTCCATGCTCAAGAGCGCTGCGGCTTGAGGAGCGAATGGATCATCTCGCTGACGGAATGATTCTTCGCATCCCCTACGATTTCCACCCGTCCACCAAACTCGCGCACCACATCGCCTTCGGGTACACTGTCGGCGGTGTAGTCGGTGCCCTTGGCTTGCACGTCAGGGCGAATTTCGCGGATCAGGGCGCGTACATCCCGCTCCGGAAAAATGACCACAGCGTCGACGTCTGCCAGCGCCGCCAGAATCTCGGCGCGCTCTGCTGCGGGCATCAGCGGCCGGCCCTCGCCTTTGAGCTCGCGCACCGAGTCATCCGAGTTGATCGCCACAATCAGGCGTCCGCCGAGCTCCTTGGCCGCGTGAAGGTAACGCACGTGACCCACGTGGAGCAGGTCAAAACAGCCGTTCGCCAGCGTGATGGATTCCCCCGCACGCCGCCACCCCGCGACCTGGGATCGCAGCTCCTCCCGGCCGACAATTTTACCCGTATGCACTAGTGAGGCCTTGTCATCGGAGGAGCTTGGGCGAGCGCATGCAGTAACTCCTGCTGCGAAACGGTTGCCGTGCCTCGCTTCATGACCACCAGCCCGCCGGCATAATTCGCCAGCTGGGCTGCCTCCTCGGTGGTGGCGCCAGCCACGAACGCAGCGGTGAAGGTGGCGATCACCGTGTCTCCAGCCCCCGTCACATCCGCCACCTGGTCCGATCCAAAGATGGGAATGTCCACCGGCTTGTGTTTCCCGTTGAACGCTACCATGCCATCACGGCCGCGCGTGATCACCAGGGATTGCAACTTCATGCGCTGCATCAGTTCCTGGCCGGCCGAACATACTACCGGCCAGTCCTGGCCGATCTTCACGCCCAAGGCGGCTTCCACCTCCGGTTCGTTCGGCGTCGCTGCGGCGATGCCGGAATACTCCAATATGCGATAGCGAGAGTCCAGCACCACCGGGATCCGGTCGAGTCTACCGCGCTCCGCAACCATCCGGAGAATCGCTGGAGACGCGGCGCCATAGCCATAGTCCGAGATCAGCAGTGCGTCGGAGGCGCGGGCATACTGCCTCGCAGCCAAGATCAGCTCCCGCTTCAAATGCGCGTTCGGTTCCGCCTCCGGCTCACGATCGATGCGCACCACCTGTTGCCGTGCAGTGTGGGTCATGCCCGCCAGAATGCGAGTCTTGGTGACTGTGCTGTAACTCCTATCGTGCAGGACGCCGCTGACGGGAATATGCTTGTGGCGAAATCCGCGCATCAGCAGCCGGCCGGGTTCGTCCTCGCCCACCACACCTACCGGCAGCACGTTGACTCCCAGGTCCGCAAGATTGTTGATTGCATTGGCCCCGCCGCCCGGCACCACGGTGCGCTCGCGATGCTTCAAAATAAGGACCGGGGCCTCGCGCGAGACTCGCGAAATTTCTCCGAAGACGAATTCATCCGCCACCAGGTCAGCCACCACCGTGACCGTGATCTTGGGGAAAGACTCGACGATTCTTTTTAAACGGTCGGTTTCTTTTGGATGCCGGGTCATGGCAGGTAATGGAATTCTCTCATGTCTGCCCGGTTCGGTTCGCAATCACACGCAGCATAGTATCCACGGCGTTAGCGGCATCAATCAACTCCATTTTGACTGGTACGATCGCGATGGGCTCAAGCGCCGGCAGCCGGCCGCCAAGATTCACCGCATCCTTCTCCGTGGTGACAAAACCATTGCCCTCGCTCTGCTCCCGCAGCCGCAGCAGGTCTGCTATGTCTTTTTCGCTGTAAGCGTGGTGGTCGCGATAAACGGCTTCCGCGGCCGCTTCGATGCCCGCCGCCCGCAGCTGCAAAAAGAAGTTTCTCGGCCGCGCGATTCCACAGAACGCTACCGGTCGGCTTGGCACATTTCTCGGAGCTATGCCTCGGCGCGCCCGCCATACCAATCCACTACTTACATGGAACTGCTCAGCTGAAGCGCCACTCGTCAGCACAACCGCATCGGCTCGCGATAAAGAAGCCAGAGGCTCACGCAGGCGCCCGGCGGGAAGCAGACCGTCGCGAGCGTCCTCGGGCGTGACCAGCACAATGTCAAATGCCCGCCACAATGCCCGATGCTGAAAGCCGTCGTCCAGCAGATGAAGCTGCGATGGAAACCGCAGCTCGGCCAACCGTCCGGCCTGTGCCCGGTCTTCGCCTACCACTACCGGTACGCCCAGGCGCCGGGCCAGCAGCAGGGGCTCATCTCCAAACTCGCTGGACGAACCTCCCGGATCCACCACCCTCACTCCCTCAGTCTTTCGCCCATAGCCGCGGGACAAGATGTCAAAAACAAACCCTCGGCCTTTCAGCAACTCCCCCAGCAACAGAACAAAGGGAGTTTTGCCCGAACCCCCAACTGACAAATTCCCCACGCTCACCACCGGCTTCCGAAGCCGGTGCTGGACGAATGTGCCGCGATCATAGAGGGCATTGCGCGCCCGCACCCCGGCTCCGTAGATGGACCCTAGAAGGTTCATGGTGGCGTGACGGCACTTACAGAGACGGGATCGAGCAGTCCCTGCAGCGCATCGGCGGTTCGCTGGGCCGCTCCATTTTGGGAGCGCAGGGTTTGGGCGGCGCGTTGACCCAGAGCTTTTCGCGCGCTGTCATTCGAGATAAGATCCAGGAAGAGCAGAGGTAGTTCGGCGGGAGTTACCACGCGAACCGCATCGTTACGCTGAAACAGGCGCACAATATCTCGAAAATTCTCGGTGTGTGTTCCCACGACGATGGGAATACCATGCTGGGCCGGCTCAATAATGTTGTGTCCGCCGCGAGGAACCAGGCTGCCCCCGACAAAGGCTATATCCGCCAGCGAATAGAGAGCCGCGAGTTCGCCAATGGTGTCGACCAGCAGGACACCACCGGTAATAGGGTCTCCGCTCCATAGAGATCGCCGCCAGAAGCGGATGCCGAGTTGCTCCAGCAGGCGGGCGACCTCGGAAAATCGTTCCGGATGCCGTGGCGCGAGAATCATGACGGCGCGAGGATGGCTGGCCAGCACATTCTCAAAGGCGCGCAACAGCAGAGGCTCTTCGCCCTCCACGGTGCTTCCGCATACCAAAACCGGGCCCGCGTCCGACTGCCGCAGCACCGCCTGCAGGCTGGCCACCACTGCTGGCGCTGCCGGAGCAGGAACATCAAACTTGAGATTACCGCTAACCGAGACTCGTTCTGCTGGAGCACCAATCGCTACCAGCCGTCTTGCGTCTTCATCCGTCTGCGCCACGAAGAGATTGCGGCCAGGAGCGGTCCGAAATTCGGGCATTGACGATGGCAATTTGCGCCCCGCTGGCGGACGCCAGACGCAGGAAATTCGGCCAGAATTCGGTTTCGGCAATTACGATCAGCTGCGGCCGTAGCCGTCGCAGATAAGGCCGGATGGCAAAAGCGAAATCCAGAGGAAAATAACAAACATTTTCGGAGCCGAACAGCTTTCGGGCCAGTTTTTGGCCAGTGTCGGTCGTGGTCGAGACTACGACCCGGTGCCGAGGAAACTTCCGCTCCAGCTCTGCGATCAAGCGGCTGGTTGCGACCACCTCGCCAACGGAAACCGCATGCACCCAGATGA
>Ga0335078_10010148_pt1 | contig 13949 bp, 4 predicted proteins | sample Lox_Sample_32_FD_206711 | JGI IMG/M metagenome (GOLD analysis project Ga0335078, IMG submission 206711) | Soil microbial communities from Loxahatchee National Wildlife Refuge, Florida, United States - Lox_Sample_3.2 | ecosystem: Environmental > Terrestrial > Soil > Wetlands | place: USA: Florida...
ACACCCAAAACGCCGGGAGATCAGCCCGCTTAACGCGGGACCAGCACCCCAGAAAACCCCAAAAACCCCAGGTCACCGAGTTTTGTCGTTAGCCCACCCGTCCTGACCTGGCCTTATATCGATTTGGGCTGCCCTGAGGCGGCCCGTTTCTGGGCCATGTTTGCTCCACGTTTGCTCGTCAGTCCGGACCTAGTCGATCGGGCCGCCCCCGGCGGCCTCACGCGCACCCGGTCAGGCCGCCCCGGTTGCGTGCTGGCCGCAGGGTTCTGCCTTGAACGGCCCCTACCGATGGCATTACACAGCGTGATGTCTACCGGTTGACTACCGGTTGACCCGCACGAAGGCTCGCGCTCCGGGCTTGCGGGTACACGGGAGGTCCACCGGAGGTATACGCCAGGTACATCGGGCTGGCGGCACCAGGGTGCCGCGCGGACCGGAATTCAGGTCAGCCGGCTGAGGTCGCCGTTGGCGCGCAGCGCGTCGACGTGCTCGGCTGCCCGGACGGGAGCGGTGCCGCCGCGGATGAGCAGACCTGCTTCGATGTTCTTGGACACGCCGGACTGGGTGAGGTTGGCGCTCGTGATCAGCAGAACGCGCCGGTCGGCGACGGCGAGCTTGGCGTGCATCTTGGCGCCCGGCTCGTTCCGGCGCGCTGTCGGCCAGTGCCATAGCTCGATGCCGTTGATGCCGGTGAACGCCTGGTAGGGCTCGTCGCCGGACAGGGCGCTGCCGGCGCCCTCCAGCGTCTCGACGACGACGCCGACGGCGACACCGCGGCCGATGGCTGCGCGCAGGGCGTCGGTGAGCGGCGGGTGGGGCTTGGCGGAGTAGGTCATCAGCAGCAGCTCGTGCCCGGCCTCGCCCACGATGTCGGAGAGCACCGCGGTGGTCGCCCGCACGGGCACGTGATGGGACGCGGGTCCGCTCCAGACCGTTTCGATGCTAACCTCGCTAGCGCGCTGGGCGTATCCGGCGGCAAGGCCGGTCAGGTAGGCCAGCGCGGCGGAACGGTCGGTGCCGGCGAGCGCGTCGAGCAGATGCTCGGTGCCGGGGATGTCGCGGAGGATCGCCTCGCGCGGCCAGCCCGCCATGGCGTGCTCGGTGACGGCGCGCAGCGCGGCCGGGCCGAGTCGACGGAGGAGGTCGCCACCGACTTCTTCCAGCCGCTCCCAGCTCATGTCTCCGGCCTAGCCGACGCCGGGGATGAGAACCAGGGCCGGATCGTCGATCGGGACGATGAAGCGCCGGTCGAGGAACCGGTTGCCCCGCTCGCAGGTGGTCTCAGACACGAACAGGCAAGCGTGGCAGGCGGCGCCGTGCAGGAAGTCGGCGGGTGCGCGGGGCAGCCGCTCAGCGCACAGCGGGTCGGAGGAGCACCGGTTGGCGCTGTCCAGGGCGCGCTGCATGATCTGGGTCAGCGGCCCAGCCTCGGCCAGGGAGACCAGCCCACCGAGGGTGCCTTCAGCGTCGGGGACGGCGGTGTAGATCAGGATCCCCGCCCGGCCAGGTCCGGAGTAGATCCGCTCGGACAAGCTGGCCGAGCTGTATCCGCACTCGAGGCCGATGGTTCGGATGAGCAGGTGCGACAGGGTGTGCAGAACGATGTAGCGGGGCTCGGGCCAGCCGCGCATCGGGTCGAAGTCACCTGGCAGCCGGTCGGAGTACCGGTTGGTGCGGAAGCGGGCAAACGCATCCCTGTGCTCGCGGATCACGTCGTGGTCGCGGACGCGGTCCTCCCACGCGGCTATGAGCTGTTCGCTGACGCGCAGGAAGATGCCCTCGCCGCGGACCTCGCTGGCCGGAACCCAGGTAGGCCGGTCCCGGGACAGCGGGGCGCGGGTCACGAGGTCTGGGTCGTCGGGGTCGGGCGCGTCCAGCCGGGTGAACCCGGCCAGGGCGCGCACTTCCCGCAGACGCTCGGCCTGCACGACATCGGCGAGGAAGCTGGCCAGCGGCGGCGGCACGCCGTCCGGGTCACGGCGGATGGTGAAGTCGTCGGACGGCTCAGGCGGAACCGGAGCAGTGAACACCTCCCATTCGGGGGTATGCAGGTCCGGCGCCGCCGCAGGCCCAGGACCGGGTCCGGCGTCGAGTTCCTTGCGGTGAGCGGCGATCGCGTCGAGCACCTCGTCCTTGCCCCACTGGTGGAGGACCTGGAACTGGGGCAGGCCCCACGCGAAGTCGAGGGTCTCCGGGCTGGTCACGTTCTGCAGATGCTCCCAGAGCTGCTCCACCTTGGCCTGCAGCGCGCTGGCGCCGACCTGCGGCACCGCCAGCGCGGACAGCGTCTGGGCGAACCACGTGTTGGACGCGCCGACCACGACCACCAGCGGCCGGGCATCGCAGGGCCCGAAGGTCCCTAGGTGCGGGTGCCGGCCCCGGCAGGCGGGCAGCGACGTCTCGCCACGCCGACCCATCGCCTCGCGGATGTTCCGCGTGGCCGGGCAGTTGAGGCAGCGGATCTGCACGTTGGCGCCCTGGTTGCCGCCGTAGTCGGCCATCCGCAGCTGCGGGTGGCTGACCGCCGGGCAGGCGCCGCCGTGGTGCACGAACCCGGCGTAGGGGAAGTCGTCCAGGTGTCCGTTCACGCAGGCGAGCACGAACCGGGCGGCCACCGCGAGCGGCCGGCGCCGGCGGCGCGGGCAGTCGTCGTGGTAGAACTTCGCCTCATCCGGGCGGCGGGCCTTGTCGTTGACGAATCCCCAGATCCCCGCGTCGAGTGAGGCGAGCCGGCCGCACGCGGTGCAGCGCAGCCACTGCGGGAACGGGATCACCGGTACGCCGACCCGGCTGGCCTGCCCGTTCGGGTCGGCGTCGAAGCCGTCCATCCATGGCGGCGGGCGCAGCTGCATGGCCGGGGCGGCCAGCAGCCTGGCCACCGCAGCCTGCAGCCGGGGCTCGGGCAGCGGCACCCAGTCCGGCACCGTGTCGTACCGCCAGTCATCCAGGCCCCGGATCAGCACCGGGAAGTTCGGCAGGTCGATCAGCGCGCCGACCCCTCCGGTGAACATCAGGTGACTGGGGCGGACCGTGCCGACCCGGCGGCGGTGCTGTGCGGCGGGAGGCATCAGCGGTCTCCGTCCGCCGGGTCGAGCGCCGACTCGCCCAGCTCGTCGGCATCCGGCATGTCATCAGCGCCGGCCGCGTCCTCGTCCATGCTGGCGGCGGGGGCCGCGAACGACCAGGTGGGCTGGCCGAGCACCGGACCGAGCAGTCCTACTCCGGGGACCAGCAGGTTGATCTCGTTCTCGGTTTCGCGCATCGACATCGGGACGGTCAGCTCGTGCCAGCCCGCGCCGGTCGCCGGGTCCAGCAGGCCGCGCAGCGGCCGGTTCCCGGGCCGGTCACGGTAGCCCAGCCGCGCCGACCCGGAGCCGGTCTTGGCCAGCTCCCAGCGGTCGCGCAGCGCGGCGATCCGCTCGGCCAGGTAGTCCCGGCCGCGCGGCCCGCCGGCCCGGCCGGCGCGGTCGAGCATCCGCCCGGTCACACCGGCGACGGCCGGGCCGTCCAGGGGCACGTCCTGAGCGTCGGCGTCACGGGACCAGGTCTCGTCGCGGTTGCGGACGGCGGCGATGAACGTGGCGGCGGTTCCCCGGTCCAGCGCCCGCCGGGTGTAGGGGGTCACCGACAGGGCCTCGACCTGGCGGTAGAACGTCGCGTGGTGGTAACCGAAGTCCTCGTAGTGCGCCAGATCCCGGGGCCGGGACCAGTTGTACAAGGTCACCACCAGGCCCGGCTTCTCCTGGACGCGGCCCACCCGGGAGGACGCCTGGATGTACTCGGCGGTGTTCTTCGGCTGGCCGGTCACCACCATCAGCCCGAACCGGGACACGTCCACGCCGACCTGCAGCATCGACGTGGCCAGCGCCACGTCGACCGGGGCGCGGCCAGCCGTAATCCGCGCCACCCAGCGGGCCGCGACCGGGTGCGGGTCCCGCTTGGCCTTGTGGGCGTCGGCCAGCTCGGCGGTGATCGCCCGCCGCCGCGCCGACGTGTCCAGATCGGGCGTGAACTCGGTTTCCAGCCGCTTGAGCACGGTGCTGATGTCGGCCGAGGAGATCCGGGAGGTGAGCTCCTCGATCGTGAGCATCCCGGCGGTCGAGGTGATCCGGTCGGACAGGCCGCGCCTTCGGCCGTGCGAGCGGACCCGGGTGGTCACGTCGTCGTCCAGGTAACGGCGCATCCCGGCCAGCTCGCGGATCGCGTTGAAGTAGCCGACCACGGTCATGTACGGGTCAGCTGCGGCGCCATGGGCGTCGAACAGGGTCTGCCCCGCGATGAGCAAGATCTCCGCCAGCCGGATCTCGGCTGATTTCAGCCGCACCCCGTGCGCGCAGATCCCCAGGTACCGCCGCCCCGGCGTGGCCGGGGTGACCGGCACCTGGCGGGAGAAGAATGTGTCGGCGATGTCGAGCACCGGCGGTGGGAACACCGCCAGGTCCCGGCCGTAGACGGCGCGGACCTGCTCGCGGGCCCGCTTGGTGGTCGCCGTCGACGCGACGATCTTCGGCCCGGTCAGCACCCCGTCGGCGTCCCAGGTGCACAGCTCGTCGACCGCGGCCTCGAACAGGCCGATCGTCGTGCCCAGCGCCCCGGAGATCAGGTGCAGCTCGTCCTGGATGATGAGATCCGGCGGGCGCAGCGGGACCGCCGGCTGGCTGGTCACCGCGGGCAGCCCGAGCTTGCTCGCGTTGTGCGAGGAGCGGCAGCCGGTGCGCTCGTCCAGGTCGCCGTGCCGGTAGCCGTGCCGCGGGCACCGCGACCCGACCCGGCCGAACAGCATCCCGGCGTACCCGCGCCAGGGCAGCTGGGCGAGCTTGTCCACCGTGGCGACCAGCAGGGTGGGCAGGTACCGGTAGATCTCCTCGTCGATGGTCAGGATCGGCAGACCCTCGGCGGGCGAGCCGGTCTCTGAGAACGGGCACGCGTCCGGCCCTTCGCCGGCAGGGCAGTACAGCAGGATCCGGCGCCGCTCGTCGTCGGCGCGCAGGTCCCGGTGCGCAGCCAGTGGCGTCCCGCACCACGGGCAGACAAGTGTCTGCAGCACCCCGGTCCGCTTCGTGCCGCCAGATTCCCGGACGTCCGACACTTCCTCGGCGGCGTCGTCGAACCAGTTCGGCGACACCGCTCCGCCCACCCACAGCCCGATCCGGAACGGCTCAGCCCCCCACCGGCCGTCCCCATCGCTCGCGGCGTCACGGCGGATCATCTCCGCAGCGCACACCAGCGCCGCGGCACGCTGGAACTGCTGCGCGGTCAGCAGCCGCAGCGTGTAGCGCATCAGCACCGCCACCCCCGCCTCGCCGCTGCGCGCCCGCGCCCCGGTCCCCACCGTCTGGCCCAGGCGGCGGGCCGCGAACGTGAACGCGGCCAGCCCCAGGTACGCCTCCGTCTTCCCGCCACCGGTCGGGAAGAAAAGCAGATCCACCAGGGGGCCACTCCCAGAGCCGACGGCGGGCAAGGCACGGTCCGGATGCGCCGGGTCGGTCAGCGCCGGCAGGTTCAGCAGGATGAACGCCAGCTGGAACGGCCACCATGACGCTGCCTTGGGACCCTCCTGCTCCACCTTGGCCGCTGCGCCGACGTAGTCCAGGCCCTCGGACTCGCGCACGCGGCCGATCGCGGTGTGCCGCCGCTGCAGGGCCATCGCCTGGTTCGCGAACCGGAACGCCGCCAGCGCCATCTCGTGCCCCGGCAAGGCCGGGTTGGTCAGCAGGCGGATCCCCGCCTCGATGCGGTCCGCGCACTGGCGGGCGACGAACACCGCCGCCTCGCCCGCGGGCCGCAGCGCCTGCGGCAAGGCGGCGATCGCGGTCTCCTGCTCGTCCAGCCACGCCCGGTATCCGGACGCCAGCGGCCCCAGCCCAGCCGCCAGGTCAGCGTCCGGGCTGGCCAGATCGTCCATGGACAACACGACACCGGCCAACGGCGATGTCGGCCCGGCCGGCGGCGCTTCCGTAGAGGGCACGTCGAAGGTGGGCAGCCACGATGTGCGCAGCAGGTGCGCCCTACGCTCGCCGTCACCGACCTCGGCGCGCACGGCCACGTTCCGGCCCACCGCGTGCCGCAGCTGGTCCCGGTACAGCAACCGCAGGTGCCGGTCCTCCGGGTCGGCGTCCGCCTCCGCCAAGTCCTCCACCGGGTCGTCGATCGGCAAGAACACCGCAGGCGCGGCCTCATCGGCGGGCGCCTCGTCGCTGGGTTCACCGGCTGCGCTCCCGGCAGGCGCGGCGCGGACCGTGAGCACCGGCTGGAACAGCCATGCCGTGTCCTTGTTCACGGCCGGCTCCTCCAGCGCGTTCACCAGCCCCAGCTCCACCACACGGCCCTGCCCGGCCGGCCGCGGCCGGACCTCGACCGCCAGGTGCACCCCCGGCTGGCGGGGGTCGGTTCCAATCAGCTGGATGCGCTGGGACGCGTCCCCGTCCAACCGCACCGGCACAGTGAACGTGAGTGGCTCCCGCCCCCAGACCCGGCGCGGGTTGCCCGCCTCATCCAGCTGCTCAGACTTGGAGTACCGGCCCCACGAGGCCGTGACCGACAGCTCGCCCGCGCCCGCCGCCACCACGAACGACAGGCCCATCGATGACGCCCACATCCGGCCCGCGTTCTGCATCGTCAGCAGGTCCGGCAGCTCCCCGTCGCTGGCGTCCCCGCCCGCCGACAGCTCCGCGTCGACCGCATCCGCAGCCGCTTCCCGCGACGACGCCACCTCATGCTTCGGCCCCAGCCGACCCACCAGATACCGCTCCAACGGCCCCGGCGAGCGCGGCGGGAACACCTCAAGCTCACCGTCCCACGGCCCCAGCAGGTCCCGCTCGATCAGGCCGACCAGCTCATCACGGACCTGATATGAGGAGGCCTCGGCGAACTCCTGCGGCAGGTCCAGCGGCGACACGAGCGCATCCTGAGCCGACATCCCGGACCCGGTTGCTTCGGTCATCGCCCTCCCTCTTCTTGCTCACAGCTGGTCTGGCTGGCTGCCCCTACCGTAGCGGCAGACACCGACATCGAGCGGCGCCCACAGTAGTCCGGCGTAGGCGCGTAGCTGCCGCTGGGCACGGTCTCTTCGTGGGATCAGAACAGGGTCGCCCCGTCGCTGTCCCGCGATACCCGCTGCCGCCCGCGCCCGGTATGCAGCCCAGCCGCCACCTCCGCCGTGTACCGCTCCTGATTCAGCTCCAGCAGCCGGTCCAGAACCTCCTGCCGCACCGCCGGAGCGATCGTGTAACGCGGTCCCTGCCGCGTCTCATGAAAACAATGATCCAGCCCGGCCACCAGTAGATCGTCCCACCCGTAGGCCCGCACCACCGCCTCATCGATCGCCCGGTGGATCTCCCGCAGCTCCGCGATGTCCGCGTCCACGCACCCCTGATCGTGGACGAGGTTGTAGACATCGGTCAGCCCGAAGGTCCTGGCCAGCATTAGCTCCCGCCGGAAGGTGTCCAACCGACCGCCACACTCTCGCATCTCGGCGGTCACTTCTGGCAGCGGCAACGTCTCGAATACATCAGATGGCGTGTAGCGAATCCGCGTCTCCAGGGTCGAAGCCCGGCTGATCGCCCACCAGTAATGTGGTGCGCTGGACAACAAAGCGAACATGCCGGTATCGCCGGACGCGAAGACGACGGTCGCGTCGCTCATCACTTGACCTGTCGGCACCATGACCGGCATAACCGTCTTCGTGTGCCGCGTGATAACGATCACCCGTTCAAGTCCAGTGATCGCGGCATACAGTTCCGGCGTTGGCCGCGTAAATCGCCACCAAATCTCACGGCGACGTCGGTCGCCGTTACGCGCCCGCTCGGGTTTTACTTCGCGATATACCTGGGCATAGGGGTCCGGGTAAGTCTTCGCTTTCTCCTCCGTCCACTCATGAAAGTTGATCACCCAGCGTGTGGCCGAGCAGTCTGGCCGGGAGTTAAGATCCCTGCCGTTGAGAAAGGGAAATAGCACTTCGGCGTTTCGCGGGTCCCTGGCGATCAGCTCCTGTGCTCGCTCAGGATCCATCGTAAAGCCCAAGCCAAGTATGTTAGAGCCCTGGAATGAAATATCGGCGTTGGCCGCGAGTCGACTGGGATTACCGGATACACGCGAGGCTGGGTCCAGCGACGGCGTAATCTTGGTGACGACTTCGTCATCAGCACGCCGCTCTGCTGTGTTATCAACAGGATGACAGCTAGTCCAGATAGCGGCGTATTCGAGCACCGCGCTCCTCGACGGCCAGGGCCTGCTCTTTATCGCCTGCCGAATCTCCGTGCCCGAAGCCACGACCTGATCAAGGCCGACCTCGCGGGTGTCGCCCTGGGCGAGGGTGTTGGTGGCGATCAGGCCTGTTTGGCCGCGCGAGTTAAGCAGGCTGTGGACGCGGAGCACGAAGTAGGCGATCAAGTCGGCGCTTCCGCGGACGCCACGCCCGATCGTCTCGACCAGGTACTCCCGATAGGCGGTTCCTAGGGCGCCGGTCAGCTTCTGCCCACCAAGAAACGGCGGGTTGCCGATGATGGCGTCGAAGCCGGGGCCGCGCGAGCTGGCAGAGTCGTAGACCTCAGGGAAAACGAGGGGCCAGTGCAGGGGCTGGCGGCCGAACCCGCCCGAGGGAAGGTCGGTGGCCAGCCACTCGCATGCCTGGGTCACCGCATCCTCGACGGCACCCTGGGTGGCCGCCTCACTGGCTGTCTCGGCGGCGGCCATCCAGAGGCTTCCCCGCCGCACACCGGCCAGGGCTGCTCCGACGATCAGGTCGGCGTAACGTGCCAGCTCTTCAGTTCTGGCGTGAACGCCGACGAGTATCTGCCGCTTCTTGTTCACTGCCTCGATGTCGCTGTCGACGATGTCTACCAGGCCGAGGCGGTCGGTGGCGACCTCGGCGAGCAGCGTGCGTACTCCGGCGGTGAAGTCGAGCAGCGTGCCCTCGTGGAGCTGGCGCCCTTCGCGGGGGCTGAGGTGCATCCATTCGAGCTGCTCGACGGAGGTTATGCCGAGCAGGGAGTCCCCGCAGTCGAGTCGGTCGTCGAGGAAGGTGAACGGGCGGCGCGGATCCATGGAGACCAGCCACAGCGACAGCTTGGCCATCTCCACGGCCATCGGGTTGATGTCCACGCCGTACAGGCAGTGCTCAATGACCTGGCGGCGGGCCTCGATCACCAGCGGGTCGGCGGTCGCGTCCAGGTCCAGCAGCGAGTCGGTCTCCGCATCAGCGAGCTGCTGCACGGCGCGCGGATCACCTTCGCCGGACCAGGCTTCGATCAGCTTGCCGGCCAGATACCGGCAGGCGGCTACGAGGAACGCCCCCGAGCCCATGGCGATATCGGCGACCTTCAGACTCAGGATCTCCCCGGGCTTGCGGAGCTTCCATGCCGAGCGGTCGGCGGTCTGCACCGGCCCCGGGAAGTAGACCAGCGGTTCCAGGGCGCCTTCGGCGACCTCCTGGGCGAGAAACTTGGGCGTGTAGTGCGTACCGGAGCTGGCCCGCAGCGCCGATTCGGTGACGTACAGCGCCCCGGAGAGGATGACGACCGGGTCGCCGCGAAGGTCCTGACGGATGATTCGGTAGAACGGCAGCAGCCGCCGAACCAGGTTGTGGTCCTGGGTGACGGCGTACAGCCGGGCCTCAGCCTGGGCCTGCTCGTCGCCGGTGAGCGGGCCGAGCCGCACTGCCAGCGCCCGCGCCGAGCCGATGCCGGAGTCCCTGTACGCCTCGGCGAGCCGGGCGGCGAGCGCCTCCGCGCCCGGATGCGCGGCGGCGAGCCGCTCCAGCTCGGCGAGTGGCACCTCGTCCTCGCGGCCGTCCCTGCCGGTCAGCCCGACGACCACCTCGGCGGCGCGGAACCCCTCATAGGAGAGCAGGCCCTCGTAGGCGTAGCCGATCTGCTCGACGGTCAAGGTGCGGAACGAGACCGTCCGCAGCTCCCCGCCAATGGTGACCGTCTGCACCGCGCGGAGCATGTGCAGCACGGTCCGGTCATCGACAGCCAGCGGGATGCCGGGCGTGTCCTGGCCAGCCTGGCGGCCTTCCAGCCAGGCGTGGGCGTCCGGGTCGAACAGGGAGCCGTCGTGGGCGATCAGGTCCAGGTCGGGATGGTCGACGCCCCGGTAGACGGCGGTGAACAGGGCGAGCAGCCGGTGCCAGGCCAGGTAGGTGTGCTCCAGCTCGCCTTCGTTGCCGCGCGCGTCGGTGACCCGCTGCTCCAGCTCGGCCGCCAGGTTGCCGACGGAGTAGGCGCGAGCATACAGCTCGCTGTCGGCGGGCAGCAGGCCGCTTTCCTCGGCGAACAGCAAGAAGATCACCCGCATCATCACCGCGACCGCGCCGCGGTAGATCTCCTGGGCAGTGACCGCGGCCAGGCCGGGCTGGCCGCGGTCGCGGGCGTAGGCGTCGGCACGGCCGAACGCGGCGACCAGCAGCTCGACGGCCTGCCGGACCTGGACGCCGAGCCGGTCAGTGATCTCTTCCTGGTTGTTCAGGCTCTCGCGCAGTAGCGCGGGCAGCCGCCGGGCCTCCTGCACAACAAAGAACCGCCGCCGCTGCAGCAGCGAGAGCAACGCGCGGACCACGTCCCGCTCAGCTGGTTCCTGCCAGGCGATCGCGTCGAACACCGCGGTCGTGGTCACGCCCTTCGCGGGCGCCCATATCAGCGCCCACCAGCGGCCGTCGGTGGCCAGGCCCAGCTCGATCCCGTGGTGCCGACATAGCATCGCCAGCCGGTCCGCGGGGGTGGCCGGCCAGTCCGACCCGGCGATCCGGGCGACTGGCGAGCCGTCGCTGACCAGCCCCAGCAGCGCCGCCTGCCCTGTCCCAGGGTCAGCGAGAGTGAAGGACGGGGTGAGCGTGACCTCGTGCTCGGGGACCTCCAGGGCGAGCTGTTCCTGGCCGGTCCACTGGATGGCTTCACCCCAGCCGAGCAGTTCACCCAGCACGTAGCCGATCCAGCCAGCACGGTTGCGGGCCAGGTCTTCTTGCCACTGGCGGTGCTCCTGGCGGAGCCGTTCCAGGGCGCGGGCGTCGAGGGCCTCCAGGTCGGGCCATTCGGCGGTAAGCACCGGGACGGACAGGAACGGCCCGGAAACCTCGATCAGCTTCAGCCAGTCGATGTGCGCCTGGCGGCGCTGGCCCGCCGTCACCCCGCGGCGGTGCGGGTAGCGGGCGGTTCGGCGGCGGGTTCCGCCGCGCGGCGGAGTCACCGGGTCGCCTCCCGCCGGGGCACCGCGAAGATCACCGCGACCGGGAAGGAGTGCGGCCGGACGTCGCGATAGCGGTCGGCGACCCGTTCGATCTCGCGGTCCCGCCTGTCCTCCACCTGGTCCAGGCGATCCTGCCAGGAGTGGCGGTCCCGGCGCCACTGGGCGATCTCCCGCTCATCACCCCTGGCCTCAGCCATGCTGAACAGCGTCCCCTCCTCCGCCTGGCTGTCGGCCAGCGCCTTGCGCAAGGACGCGGCGAACCGCTCGGCGCTGGTCACGATCCGGCGCCGCTCGTCCTCCTGCCGGGCGGCGAGCTTGGCGCGCAGCGAGGCGATCCGGTCGTCGGTGCGGCGGTCGATCGCGGCCAGCAGCGGGTCCCGGGCCCGCGGCCACCAGCCGGCCAGCCGGTCGCAGATCACCGGCGCGGCCGGGGTGCCCGTGGTCAGCGCCCGGTCCAGCAGGCCGCCGAGCACGGTCAGGTTCTCGATCCGCCGGAACCGGCCCGTCTCGGGCAGCCACCCGCCCGCGTACAAGATCTCCTCGTGCAGCCGGATCCCGTCCGCGCCCACAAGCACGAACCGGGAGTACGCGCCGACCAGGACGTGCTCCAGCTCCGGGTCGTCGCTGACCACGGCCGCTACCCGGTGCAGCCCGACGTGGCCGCTCCACACCGCCGCCCGCAGCAGCCGGGCCGAGGCGTCCACCAGCGGATGGCCCAGGTGGGCGTACACCACGTCGTGCCGGCCCTTCGCCGACGCCGCATCGAACGTGACCGGCCGCCGGCGCGGCGGCTCGCCCTCGCGTTCCAGCTTCTCGGTCAGGCCCTCGGTGGCCCGCGCCCAGGACTTGGTCAGCTCCGGCACCTCGAACAGGCCCCCGGCGAGCAGCCGCTCGTCGAAGAACGGCCTCAGCGGCTGCTCGCCGTCCAGGTCCAGCGCGGTGTCCACAAGCCGCTTGACGTGCCCGGGGGTGACCCGAAGTTCGGCGATCGTTTCGTCCAGGTCCCGGCGCAGCCGCTTGACCTGCTCGGACACGTCCGTGTCCGCGGCGACCCGGCGGCCGCCCCGCCGCCCCGGCTGTTTCGCCGGGGCGGCGTGCTCGATGTCGTAGTCGGCGATCTCGCCGAGCATCCGCCGCTGCACCACCTCGGCGAGGACCGCGTTGACGCTGCCCAGGTCCTCTTCCATCCGCGCGACCTTGGCCGCGATCCGGGCCAGGAAGTCCAGGTCATCCTCGAACGAGGTGGCATGCTCCCACCCCGCGCCGACGAAGTGCCGCACCTCGGGGACATCCGGCTGGCCGTACCGGTCGATCCGGCCGATCCGCTGCTCCAGCTTGTTCGGGTTGAACGGGATGTCGTAGTTCACCAGCCGGTGGCAGTGCTCGTGCAGGTCGATGCCCTCGCTGGCGGCGTCGGTGGCCAGCAAGATCCGCACAGGGTTATCTTCGGGCGGTTCCTGGAACGCCAGCCGCAGCTGCTCCCGGTGCCAGGCGTCCATCCCCCCGTACAGCAGCGCCACGCCGTCCCCGCCCAGCCCTTCCTGGGCGAGCAGCTCCTTCAGCCAGATCTGGGTGTCGCGGTACTCGGTGAACACCACCACCCGCTCGTTCGTCCAGTGCTCCCCATCGGGCATGCACACGGCCTTGAGGTATGTGATCAGCTCTGCGGCCTTGGCGTCCGGCGCCGCCTCGTACCCAGCCGCCCACGCCTCCAGCCGCCGCAAGATCGCGATCTCCTGCTCGGTGGTGTCGGCCAGCTCGGCCTGGATCCGGCCCGACCGGGCCGCCGCGTCGTCCTCGGCCGCGGCGAGCTCCTCGTCGTCGAACGCGGCCACATCCTCGAAGAACCCCTCCATCCACTCCGGCACCTTGTCGCCGGACGCCGGGACCTGGGCCGCGTGGCCGACCCGGGACGTGATCGTCTCCAGGTACTTGGCGACCGTGCCGGCGAACGCCCGCGGGGAGGAGAACAGCCGCTTCTTCAGCAGCAGCGTCACCAGGTCCACCGACGCCCGGCCCCGGCGGGACGTCAGCCGCCTCCGGCGCAGCGCGGCGAACTCGCCCAGCAGCGCGTGCGCCTGCCGCTCGGCGTCCGGATAGGTGACCGGGATCGCCCTGGCGTCCCGCTTGGCAAACTTCGGGGTGATTCCGTCGTCGAGGGTGATCTGGCTCTTCATCCGCCGGATCACGGTCTCCCGCTGCGCCACCGGATCCGGGTCGACGCCGCGGGCGAACTTCTGGTCGTCGATGATCTCCAGCAGCGCCGTGAACGACTCCGGGTAGCCGTTGTGCGGGGTCGCCGACAGGAACAGCCGGTGCTCGAAATGCGGCGCCAGCCACCGGATCAGCTTGGTCTGCTGGGAGTCGACTGCGTACCGCTGCCTCGGCGCCGCCGGCGCGACATGATGGGCCTCGTCGAGGATCAGCAGGTCGAACGCCCGCCTATCGCTGTCGGGGTCGAGGACCTCATGCAGCAGCCGCTCGGCCTTCGCCCCGCGCAGCCAGGACAGGCTCACTATCGTCAGCGCGTACACCCGGAACGGGTTGGCGGCGCTGCCGTGGCTTCGCCGCAGCGCGTTCAGCTGCGCCGAGTCGACGATCACGAAGTCCAGGCCGAACTTCTCGGCCATCTCGTCCTGCCACTTGACCATCAGCCCCGGCGGGCACACGATCATCACCCGCTTGGCCCGGTGCCTCAGCAGCAGCTCCAGCGCCACCAGCCCGGCCTCGATCGTCTTGCCCAGGCCCACGTCATCGGCCAACAG
>Ga0335078_10010149_pt1 | contig 13949 bp, 8 predicted proteins | sample Lox_Sample_32_FD_206711 | JGI IMG/M metagenome (GOLD analysis project Ga0335078, IMG submission 206711) | Soil microbial communities from Loxahatchee National Wildlife Refuge, Florida, United States - Lox_Sample_3.2 | ecosystem: Environmental > Terrestrial > Soil > Wetlands | place: USA: Florida...
CCGTGCCCACGAACACGCACTTGCCGCCGGCGTAGTTCACCACATCTTTGTAGGTGACCCAATAGGGCACCGGAATCACCACCTCGTCGCCGGGATTGAGCAGCGCCTGCGTCAGGTTGAAGATGATATGTTTGCCGCCCACCCCGATCAGGCACTCGCCAGTCTGGTAGTTGGTGCCGAAATCCGCCGCGTGCTTATCGCAGACGGCCTGCTTGAGCTCCAGCGTGCCGCCCGCGTTGGTGTATTTCGTGAAGTTCTGTTCCAGCGCCCGGATGGCCGCGCGCTTGATATTGTCGGGCGTGGGAAAGTCGGGTTCGCCGGCCCCGAAGTCCACTACGTCCACGCCCAGCGTGCGCAATCTCTCCGCTTCGGCCGCCACTCTCATGGTGGACGACACGCTGATCAAAGAAATACGTTCCGAGATGTCTTGATTCGTTTGCACTACCAGATTCACTCCTTGGTCTCCAACTGGCGGCGGCTAACTTCGTCCGAACCGCTTCCGCAATCTTACTTCGACCGGCGGCGGCACCAGTCCGGCAATGTTGCCGCCCAGCCCAAATACTTCCTTCACCAGGCGCGAGCTGATGAACGAGTGCGCCTCGCTGGCCATCATGAAAACCGTTTCGATGTCCGGACGCAGCCGGCGGTTCATCAAGGCCATCTGCAGCTCATATTCGTAGTCCGAAATCGCGCGTATCCCGCGCAACAGCACGGTGGCGCCGTTTTGGGCCGCGTAGTCCACCAGCAGTCCCTCGAAGGAATCCACCGCCACGTTCGGATAACAGTTCACCACTTCGCCCAGCATCTCGATGCGCTCTTCCACGCTGAACAGCGGCTGCTTGGTTTCGTTGCGCAGAATCGCGACAATCAGCTTGTCGAACAGACAACACCCGCGCACGATGAGGTCCAGGTGGCCATTGGTGATCGGGTCGAAAGAGCCCGGGTAGATGGCGGTCACTCGCGGCGGCTTCGTGGCCGCTCGCACGCGTTCGGTCTCGTTGGCTATTCTTAGATTCTACCCGAACTTCGGCGCGGCTGCTGGGCGGGGCTCGACGGCGAGGCAGCTATGGCTTGGGGACCTCGGGCGGAGGCGGCGGAGGTGGCGGAGGCGCATCAAAGCGGATCGTCGATTCACTGCGGTACTCGTGGCACCGCGAGAACTCGATCACATCGCGATTGGTTACACCGGAGAGATATGTCACCGACAGTTCCGACCGTTTGGGCAGCAGGGCGTCTGAGTTTCCGATCTGGGTGCGGGTGTAAGAAGTCCGGATGAGGGATTCTTCGACGTTGAGGTCAACGGGCAGCGCATCGGCGTGTGCCTCCACACGCACCAAGTCCAAAGAGACGGGATCAAACCAGAACGATCCCTTGAAGGCCAATGGCTCCAATTTATCGTATACCTGGACTTTGAAGCCGCTCTCCTGCCGGGTAAGCCGGAAACTGTATCGCACCGAAACATGCCCGTCCTGGTTTTCCTTGCCCTTGTACCTCAGCGTTCCTTTGTCCTTAACGAACAGGTTTCGCGCCAGGCTCGCAAACATCCCGGAGCCGATCAAACCGTCAGGCACCAAAGACGTTACGTCCTGGTTGTCGAAGCTGCGGGCGCCGGGGCGGGCAAACATCTCTTTACCGGCCACGCTAGAGACTTCCAGGCGAACAGTATCGAGGGGCAAGAAGTCGGTTAATGGGGGCGCACGGCGCGCGCGCGCGATAGTCTCCAGGCACGTATAGTTGGGAATGCCGGTGAAGTCCTGCCGGACCTTTTCCTTAAAGCGGGCCAACTGGCCTTCGTTGGACGATAAACCGGCCGCGCGATTCGCGCCATCGTTCGCCGGCGGGCTAGGCTTCGGAATCTCGGTGACCAGGCTGGGCGCCCGAGCGTTCCCGGCGAGTGTGTAGGCGATGCTACGCTCCGTCGAAACATCTCCCTCGACCACCGTCGCCTTCACTTCATAGCGGCCCGGATCATTGGCTTCCTCAATCACCACCGGGATCGCGCCGGATGCATCCGGCGGGGGCAGCGCGGGCGCGCGCGTTGAGACCACCTGGCCGTTTCGCAACAATTGCACGCGCACATCCGCCTTCGCCGCGTTGCCCGGCCGCGGGTAAACCACGAAATACACGAACGGCTGAGCGCCGGCGGCCAAATCGGTCGAGACGAGCGGGAGCACGCGCTTGCCCGTGAATTCAAACGGATCGGCGGCGTCTGGTGGGCGGCTCAAATTCTCCAACCGCCGCACCAGCGCGAGGTCGCTAAGTCCCGACTCCCGCCGCTCCCGGTTGTCGACCTGCACTACGCTGGTGCTGGCCCGGTGGCCCTCGTGGTCCACCACGGCCGCCTCGACCGTGTACTGTCCCGCCGGCAGGCTGACCGCGCGTTCGTAGGTTATGCGCTCCGCCTGCACGGCGGCCAATTGATCGCCGGAAACTTCCGACGAGATGTCTTTGCTCACGCGGACCACGATCTGGCCTTGTGTGTCCTTCACCAGCGCCAGCAAGGAAGCGTGCAGCCGATACTTGTTTGCGGCTTCCGTGGGCGCCGCAGTCAGGGTGGAGATAGGCAGCTCAAAGGCGATAGCATACTGTGCCGTGCCGCCTGACTCGCGGAAACGATAGGCCCGCGAGAGGAACTCGAAGGCGTGCGGCCGGAGCGCGGTGTCGAGCGCTTTCAGTCCTGCCATTTCCCCGGGCGTCACCGGGTCTGCGCCGGTATCGGGCACGGCGAAATAGCCGCCGCGGGTGGCCGCCTGCAGGCCGGGCCGCGCCAGCTTCACTTCGATCTTCCGGAAGCGCCCGTCGAAACGCTCTGAAGTTGGCGGATACGCGATTTCATAATGCGTATCCACCTCTTCCATCACCTGCGCCAGCAGCTTGTCCGTATTGTTGGTGTTGGCGATCAGAAATCCGCCGGTGCGTTCAGCCAGCTCGCGAATGGCCTCCTGACGGTTGGCGCTCGCCACCATGAACTTGAGATAGTCGTCCTGATGCGCCATTTCCATGGCTTGAGCCGTGGACGTCGCGGGAGGCGGCGCCTGGACGGCGGCCGATGCAGCGGCTGGGTTGGCGGACGCGGCGGGCGGCTGGATGTTACCGCCCGCGCCGACGCTCGCGGGACCCTGTTGCTTGCTCATGCCCGCGATGTACGGCAGCATCACAGCCGACTGCGCCATCGCGGAATGCGCCACGCAGTCCGGATCGGTATCGCCCTGGCAGACACCCAGCCCGTAGACATCCATCGCATAAAAAGTCACGCCGCCCGTGGTGGCGGCGTGGATCAGCGAGTCCCAGTATTCCAACTGGTCGGGCGGCCGCGTGAGTCCGGTGCCGAGGAGGAGCACGGTTTTTTGAAAGGGTAGCGGGCTGAGCTGCCGGACCAGGCCGATCAGCGCGTCAATCTCGCGCAGCCCCGCGTTTGCCGCGAGACCCATGTCTCCACGCATGCCAAGCGGGTCTTTGACGCTGGAGCCGTCCGCGAATTCCACCGCGCTCACCCCCGGCAGAGCGCTACCGACCGCCGACATGCTCAAGCCGTCGAACATAGCCGAGGAACTCAGATTGATGGACGGTAGTTGATTGACGGCGGCCAGTCCTACGGCCTTCAGCAGACGCCCGCGGTCGTTCGAAAACGGATAGACCGGCCGCAAGCCGCTGGCATCCAGACTGAACACGCCGATGAAGGTGTTGGGGCGCAGTTCCTGGTCCACGAACTGGCGCGCCGAGCCGAATGCGAAAGTCCGCGTCTCCGGGTTCAGATCGTTCAAGATGAGGCATACCGCATTCACCGTGCGCAACGGATTTAGCGGCGGGTGCGTGGCATTTGACGCGGAGATGTGGGTCTCGGCCGCCTGCGCTTCAGCCGCCTGCTTCCGGTCTTCGATGCGGACTTCACTGCCCGCCACCAGACGGAATGAGCGCACCTCCTGACGGATGCCATCTTCGTATACGGTGACTTCGCCGGGCTTGAGATTGGTGATCAGGCGGCCGTGCGCATCGCGCACCACGACGTCCAGCAGCACTTCACGCGCGGAACTCCGGATTACCACGTCCGGCGTCTGGCCCAAGCTGGTTCCAATCAGCAGGGCCGCGGGCATCAGGAAGCACAAACGCATATTAGCCCACGTTCATTCTAGCCCTGTTTCACCGCAGCAAATCGGTCGCGGGAACGGGAGGCGCGAGGGTGCGCCAGACCATTCGGAAGCCGGGCGCGATGCGAAACGCCGCGGCGTGGATATAGAAGACGCCAACGCCTTTGATTTCGTTGTCGATAAGCACCTTGTTCCGCTGGCCGTCGTAGTACGTGACCGGCTGGCGCGAGCCGCCGGACTTCCGGTCGAGGTCCACAAGCTCCGCATAAAGCAGCGCCCGCGCCCCCTGCCACTCGATTTCGGAAAACTCGATTCCCACCGCGAAGGCCGCCGACGAAGTGCTGCGGTCCAGATTGCGGATATGCCCGGTGACTGCGGCGCCCCGCGGCACGGCCAATTCGCCCTTCTGCCTGACATCCTGGACCACCCGTGCATGCAGCGTATCTCCCACAGAAGCGGTCTTCGAATCGATGGCGGTCTCTAATTCGACCGGGACCAGCAGGCCGGCCGGCAGAGCAACTTCGCGCACCGGCGGCTTGGGAACCTCGGGCACAGAAGGGGCAGGCGCGTCGAAACGGATGGTCGATTCACTCCGGTACTCGTGGCACTGGGAAAACTCGACTGCGTCGCGGCTCGCCTCGCCCGAGAAATGCGCCATTGTCAGTTCCGATCGTGTGGGCAGCAAGGCGTCGGAATCGCCGATATGCGTGCGTGCATAAAAGGTCTGGATGGAGGTTTCCTCGAGGCGCAGGCTGTACGGGATGGCGTCGCCGTGGAGATCCAAGCGGATCAGGTCCAGAGATGCAGGATCAAACCAGAAGGAGCCTTTCGCGGCCACTATCTCCGAGACCTCGCCGACGCGTATTTGAAAGCCGCTCTCCGCGTTGGTCAGATAGAAATCGTAACGGACGGTCGAACGCCCGGCCAGCGTTTCCTCGCCCCCGTATTGGCGAGTGCCCTTGCCCGTCACGAACAAACTGCGCGCGAAGTTGGCGAACATGCCAGTACCGATCGTGCCGCCGATCACTAAAGACCTCACGTCCCGATCTTCAAACTGGCTGGCGCCGGGCCAGGCGAACAGTTCTTTTCCCGCCACGCTGGAGACCTCCAGGCGAACCGTATCGACCGGCTTGAAGTTGCGGGAATGCGGCTCGCGGCGCGTGCGTTCGATGGTCTCCAGGCAGGTGTAGTTTGGAATGCCGGCCATGTCCTGCCGGACCTTTTCCTGAAACCGTGCCAATTGGCTTTGGTCGGGCGCCTGGCCGCCAGGCGCCCTTGCGGTCATCACGAGGGAGATCGCGAACAGCCGGGCCCATGGTTTGCCTTTCATCTGCCGCTATGGTAACGCCCTTCGGCGGGCCAGGAGGCTTGCGAATCTGGCTCCGTTAAGGACGCGAACCGCTGCCGGCCTGCGCCCGGTGGACCGGCGAGGATGCCGGTCCCAGTGTGGCGGGCCGCAGACCCACACGGCACTCCCTCTCTAGTGGTCAGCGCGGCTTGCGAACCGCATTCCGGGGACGGGCGAGCGTGCGCCAGACCATATGGAAGCCGGGCGCAATGCGGAATCTGGGCCCGTCGATATAAAAGATGCCTACGCCTGGGATCTCGCCGTTGATCAGGACTGTATTCGTATAGTCGATGTGGTGTATACGCACCCGCGGCAGGTCGAGGTCGACGAGCTCCCCATAAAACGTTGCCCGGGCCCCCTCCCATTCGATTTCGGAGAGTTCGATTCCCAGTGCGAAGGGCGTCGACCAGGTGCTGCGGTCCAGTAGGCAGATACGTCCGGTGATTTTAGCCCCGTGCGGCACCGCCAGCCCTCCTTTGCTCCAGACTTCGCGCAGCACCCGCCCATGCAGCGGATCGCCGACTGCAGCGGTCTGGGAATCAATGGCGGTATCCGACTCGACGGGGACCAGCAGTCCGGCCGGCAGATCCACCTCGCGCACCCGCAGCGTGGAAGCCTCTGGCGGAGTAGGGGGAGGCGTATCGAAAGTGATCGTCGATTCACTCCCGTACTCGCGGCACTGGGAAAACTCGACCGCATCACGGTCCGCCTCGCCGGAAAAGGACGCCATGGTCACTTCGGATCGTTGGGGCAGCAAGGCGTCGGAATCGCCAACGTGCATTCGGGCATAAAACGTCCGAAAGACGGCCTCCGCTAGCTGCAGGCGATAGGGCATCTCGTCGCCGTATACGTCCAGACGGATCAGGTCCAGAGAAGTGGGGTCAAACCAGAAGGAGCCTGTGGCGGCCACTATTTCCGAGGTATTGCGATTCTGAATCCTGAAGCCGCTCTCTTGCTGTGTGACATGAAAATCGTATCGGATGGCACGCCGCCCGTCGAGGCTCTCATCGCCCCTGTTTTGGAGAGTCCCTTTGCCCCTGACGAATAGATTCTGCGCAAAGGTGGCGAACATGCCGGTACCGATAGTACCGCTGCTCACCAAAGCCGTCACTCTTCGATCTTCGAATTGGCGGGAGCCGGGCCAGGCGAACAGCTCTTTCCCGGCTACAACGGAGACCTCCAGGCGAACCGTATCGCCCGGCTTGAAGTTGCGGGAATGCGACTCGCGGCGCGCGCGCTCGATAGTCTCCAGACAAGTGTAGTTGGGAATGCTGGCCATGTCTTGCCGGACCTTCTCCTTGAACCGCGCCAATTGGCCTTCGTCAGGCGACTGGCCGCCGCGCGCCGCGGCCATCGCGAGGAAGATCGCGCACAGCCCTGCCCGAATGATTCCGTTTCGCATGCCGATACTGCTAACCCACTAATATCAAAAGACTATTGTAAAGCCCCCGTCCGCGCGATAACATTCGAACTCAGGGGTTAGATAGAAACGGGTCTGAAATAGTGAATTCGCTGAGCCATGCCTTGCGCGGTTGTAACTTCCGATGGATAGGGGCCGCCGGAATCCTGTCCTGCGGGACGTTTCTCGGGCTGGCTTCCGGCGATGCCACCCGCACACCCGCGCACGTCTACACCGCGACGCCGCGATTCGATGCGGACGCCTGGACATGCGGCCAGGAGCGCTTTCCGCGCGGAGCGGCTATCCGTGTAGTCGCCGCGGGCGTTACGCGCGACCTCGCGCCCGGCTTCTTCGCGTCAGCCGATCCGGAAGTCTCATTCGACGGCCAGCGCGTGCTGTTTGCGGGAAAACAACGGCGCGGAGATCCCTGGCAGATCTGGGAAACGCCGGCCGCTGCGCCCGCAGAGCCGCGGCGCATCGCCGCCTGGCCCGAAGATTCCATTCGCCCGCTATATCTGCCCGATGCCAAAATCGTGTATGCCCGCAAGACCGCGCAAGGCTTTCAGCTTGAAGTACTGGCGCTCGACGGCGGACAGCCGCTGCGCATCACCTATGCGCCCGGCAATCGCCTGACGTGCGATGTGCTGCACGATGGCCGCGTGCTGTACGAAAGCCCGCATCCCTCCGCCGAATCCGCCGCGAACGACTTATACACGGTGTACCCGGATGGCAGCGGCGTGGAAGCCTACCGTTGCGATCATGGCGTGAGCCGCCACGCCGCGCGGCAGTTGGCATCGCGCGACATTGTGTTCAACACCAATAAAGGATTCGCGCGATTCACTTCAGCACTCGCCACGCAGGTGAACATGGCCCCTGTGCGCGCCGGGGAGTTCGCCGGACCGCTGGCCGAAGTATCGCCCGACGAATGGCTGGTCTCCTTCCGCCCGAATGCCCGGACTTCGTATGCGATCTATACCCTGAACCCGGCAAGTGGCGCGCTTGCCAAGATGACAGATGAGCCGGGAGTCGAGCCGATGATGCTGGCCGCACGCGAAGTCCCCCTGCGATTTCCTTCGGGCCTGCACGATTGGGCGGGCGCCAACGTGCTATGCCTCAACGCGTATACATCCAAGACCCATATCACGGAGGGCGCCATCGGCAGCGTGCGGCTATACATCCAGCACGCCGAGGGCCAGGCCGCGCTGCTTGGCGAGACGCCGGTGGAAAGCGACGGCTCGTTTTTCCTGCACGTGCCCAGCGAGCAGCCTCTGCGGATGGAATTACGCGACCGGTCGGGCCGGGTGATCGAAGCCGAGCACGGCTGGTTCTGGATGCGGCGGGGCGAGCAGCGTGTGTGCGTCGGCTGCCACGCGGGCCCGGAACGCGCGCCCGAGAATGCGGTTCCGAAGGTGTTGCTGCGCCGGGACGTGCCCGTCCGCATGGTCGGGGTAGCACAATGAAGCAAACGATCGGATGCGCCGCGTGGCTCCTGCTGGCCGGCCTGGCCTCCGCCGCCGACCAACCCGCCGCGACCATCCGCTTCGAAGACGTCACCGCGGCCTCCGGCATCCAGTTCACCCACAGCTTCGGGGCGCGCAAGCTGGGATCGCTGCTCGAAAGCACCGGCTCCGGCTGCGTCTGGTTCGATTACAATAATGACGGTCTGCCGGACCTTTACGTCGCATCCGGCAAGCCGCTGGGCGACGATATCCATCCTTACCCGCTGCGCCAGCCGCCTGCCACACCGCCGCACAATCATCTGTACCGCAACGACGGCAACGGCAGATTCACCGACGTCACGGAGCAGGCGGGCGTCGGCGCGGACCTGTTCAGCACGGCCGCCATCGCCGCGGACTTCGATAACGACGGCCTGGTGGACCTGCTGGTCACCGGCTACGGACACGCCACTCTGTTTCGCAACAAAGGGGATGGCACGTTCGAGGACGTCACCGCCAAGGCTGGCCTGAATGTGCCCGGCTGGTCGATTGGCTCCGCCTGGCTGGACTACGATCGCGACGGTTGCGTGGATCTGTTCATCGGCCGCTATGTGAAGTTCGATCCCAAGTACCGCGCCTATTACGCCGCGGACAACTATCCGGGCCCGCTCGACTACGCCGGCACCAGCAACATGCTGTTCCACAATAACTGCAACGGCACCTTCACGGATGTCAGCGAGAAGTCCGGTATCGCCAAGTATGTGGGGCGCACCATGGGCGCCACCGCGGGGGATTTCGATGGCGATGGCTATCCCGATATTTACGTGGCCAACGACAAGACCGAGAACTTTCTGTTCCACAATAATCGCGACGGAACATTCAAGGAAGTCGCCGTGCAGTCCGGCGTAGCCTATGGACAGAACGGCGAATCCACCTCCGCCATGGGACCGGTGTTTGTGGATTTCGAGAATACGGGCCATGTGGGGTTATGGGTCACCGACTCCCATTACAACCGGCTGCTGCAAAACGGCGGCAAGGACTTCAGCGACGTTACCGAGGCGGCCGGCATCTCGCAGTTGACCGCGCAGTACGTAAGTTGGGGCTCAGGAGTCTACGATTTCGATAACGACGGACTGCGCGATATCTTCATCGCGCACGGCGGCCTGATCCACATGGTGCCCCAGGAGCATTCGATCTTCCGCAACCTGGGCGGAGGGCGCTTCGCGGACGTGGCCGCCACGGCCGGACCATTTTTCCAGGTAAAGACTGTGGCGCGCGGCGCGTGCTTCGCCGACTACGATAACGACGGCAAGGTGGACCTCTTCATGGTCAACCTGGGCGCGCCGGGTTTCCTGCTGCATAATACCTCGCCCGGCGCCAATCATTGGCTGGCATTCAAGCTGGTGGGCACCAAGAGTAACCGGGATGGCATCGGCGCGAAGATCGAGGTGGCCGCCGGCGGGCTCAAACAACAGGCCGAGCGCGTCGCCGGCTCGGGCTATCTTTCGCAGAACGACGCGCGCGTGCACTTCGGACTGGGCGCCGCGGCGAAAGCCGATTCGGTGACGATCGCCTGGCCAAGCGGCAAGGTGCAGACGCTGCGCGATGTGACTGCCGACCGCGTGGTGACAGTGGAGGAAAAATGATTAGTGGGGCAGGCTCTCAGCCTGCGGCGGCCTCTCAGGCCGCCCCACACTCGACCAGTTGTACTCCTCTGGTCGTGCAACCAAACCCGCAGCCAAAGGATTGTGCTCAATATACCGCCGGATCCGGCGAAACTCTTCCCCATTGCGTACCAGGTGATCGTAGCTTTCATCCTGCCAAAACGGCAGACCAGTCCGTTTCGACGGCAGGTTCGCTCGCTTGGCGCTTGCGGCTTTCAATGAGCAGAGCAGCTTTGAGGCGTTGATATGCGGCGTGATCAGCAGATGAACATGGTTGGACATGATCACGAACGCGTGCAGGTCATAATGGCCAATTGCAAGGCCGTACTGGATGGATTCGAAGACCAGTTGCGCGATTGCTGGCTGTCGAAGGAACATCGGGCCGCTGCGGACATGGTCAAGCAGCCGATCCATGGCGACGAACGCTTCGCCGGAAGTCAGATTTGCGAATGGAAATCTTCGATTAGTGGGCAGACTGCCGTGCAGGGAGAAGGTGACGAACAGCGGCTGGCCGATTACGTAGAGATGCGGGAGGCGGCGTTCTTTGAGCATCGTACTCCTGTAGTGCGCCGGGCGCCTGAAGATTCTCCCGCAGGGTGGCCTGAGAGGCCGCCGCAGGCCGTGGGCTTGCCCCACATCCTCTTCGCACTGGCATTGCTCCCAACCCTGTCCGCCGCACCCTTACGCTATCCTACCCCCATCGAACTGGCCGTCTTCCCGGATGGCGCGCGCGTGATGGTACTCTGCGAAGGCACCGATGAACTAGCCGTCGTCGACGCGCGTACGGGCAAGATCGCGGGGCGCGTGCCCGTGGGACGCGTGCCGAAAGGCCTGTGGCTCAGCGGCCGCAACGCATACGTCGCCAACTCCTGGAGCGACACGGTGTCCGTGATCGATACCGATACGCTCCAGGTTACGCGCACCCTAAAGACCGGCTTTGAACCGAATGCAGTCGTCACTGACCGGGCCGCAGGCACAATCTACACCGCCAATCGCATCAGCAACGACATCTCTGTAATCGACCTGGCGAGTGGAGCCGAAACACGGCGGCTGGCGGCCGGACGCGGCGCCAGCTATCTGACACCAACGCCCGACGGTCGCTCGCTCTACTGCACGCATATCTACCCCAACATCGGCCCGCATCGCGCACCCCCGGAATCCGAGATCACGGTGGTCGATACCCAACAGCAGATCGTCCGCGAGCGCCAGCCGCTGCATAATGTCGCCGGAGTTTTCCACGTGGCGTTTTCAAGCGACGGCCGCTTAGGACTGGCTTGCCAGTTGCGCCCTAAGAACCTGGTGCCCTTGGCGCATGTCGAGCATGGCTGGGTCTTCGGCGATTCTCTCACGCTGTTCGGCGCCGATGTGGGCGAGCCGGTGCAGGTGTTGATCGACGAAATGGAGCGCTATTACACCATGCCATTCGGCGTGGCTATCGCACCGGATAAGAGCGCCGCTTATGTTTCTACTACGGGCGCCAATAGCGTGACCGTCATCGACATAAAGCGTCTGCTGGAGTTCGTGCGCGCGGCTTCGCCCCGCGAGCGGCGCGCGTTGGCCAACGACTTGTCCGCTTCGGCGCACTTCGTCGCCGCGCGCATTCCGGTGGGCCGTTCTCCGAAGGGCATCGCACTCTCTCCGGACGGCGCGCTGCTTTACGTGGCCAACCGCCTGGACGACACCGTTTCGGTAATCGACACCGCCGCGCGCAAGGTAGTGCGCACGATCGCGCTCGGCGGGCCGGCCGAACTCACGCCGCAACGCCGCGGCGGGCAACTCTTCTTCGATGCCCGCTTCGCTTTCCATAACGGGTTCAGTTGCGCAAACTGTCACCTGGAATCCACGTTCGACGGCCTGCAATGGGACCTGGAGCCGGATGGCTTCGGCATCGACATCGTGGACAACCGCTTGTTGGAAGACGTGGACGGCACCGAGCCATTCAAGTGGAACGGCGGCAATCCAGACCTGGAAACCGAATGCGGGCCGCGCACCGAAAAATACTTCTACCGCTCACAGAGTTACTCGCGCGAGGAGCTGAGCGATCTGGTTAGGTATATCAAGTCCATGCCCCTGCGGCCCAACCGCTATCGCCTGCCGAACGGCGAGCTGACCGCGGCCCAGGAGAGGGGTAAAGATATTTTCGAGCGTACCCGCCGCAAAGACGGTACGCCTATCCCGGAAACGAACCAGTGCGGCTACTGTCATTCGGGCCGTCACTATACCAATCAGAAGCAGGTGGACGTGGGCAGCGGTAAGTGGTCGGACCGCTCGCCGGTCATCGACGTCCCGCAACTGACTAACATCGCGCTCACCGCGCCCTATCTTCACGACGGATCGGCGGACAGCCTGGAAGAGATCTGGACCGTGTTTAACCCCAAGGACACCCACGGGGTAACTAATGACCTGGTTAAAGACGAACTCAACGATCTGATTGAGTATTTGAAGACGTTATGAAGCATAAGACCTGGTGTTTGCTCCTATCGCTTCTGCCGCTGGCGGCCTGGGCTCAGCCCATGCCGCGCTACCACTGGCAGAGTTTCACGACCGCCGACGGCCTGCCCGATAATCGCGTCTTTAGCGTGGTGGTGGATGGCGCGCGCATCTGGACCGGCACCGAAAACGGCCTGGGATTGTACGAGAACGGCAAATGGAGAGTCTTCCGCCCGCAGGACGGGCTGGCGCACCGCGTGGTGCTTTCGGTGGCCGTCGACAAGAGGACGCACGACGTCTGGGCTGCCACTATGGGCGGGCTCAGCCGCTACTCCGCGGGCCGCTTCGACACCTACACGCAACTTAACAGCGGGCTGAGTAACGATGTGGTCTACGGCGTCGGTGTGCAGGGCGATTACGTCTGGTCGGCCACCGCCGCCGGCGCCAGCCGTCTGAACACGCGCACCGGCGAATGGAGCCTCTTCAACGAGCGCAACACGCCCATGTACGAGATCTGGACTTACGCGGTCAGCCCCGGAACGAGCAAAGTGTATTACGCCGTGTGGGGCGCTGGAGTGCTCGAATACGACGTCAAGACCGAGCGCTGGAAGGACTATAACGATCCCGATGGCGAGAATGAAATGGTGCTGTTCAAGGATCAGGGTCTCATTCACGAAATCACGACCTCGGTCAGTTGGATGGAGCAGGAAAAGATCCTGTGGGTGGCCACTTACTTTGGCGCCAGCCGCTACGATGGCCGAAATTGGCACAACTTCTTGCAGAAGGACAGCGGACTGCCCAGCGACTTTCTGAACCAGGTCAAAGGCGTGGATGGCAACCGGGCGTGGTTTTCCACCGACAAGGGCTTGGCTTATTACGATGGCGAGAATTGGGCAGTCTACCGCCCCGCGCTCCAGACGGGCAAGCCTGAAATGCTGGTGCGCGACGCCGCCGGCAAAGTGACGCAGGTGGAGACCGATACGGCTCCCGCTCACAACTATGTTTTTGGAGTTGATTTTCAGGGCAAGGACATCTGGGTGGCGACGGCCAAAGGCCTCAGCCACGGGATGCTAATACAACAGGAGGTTAGTCAGAATGTTACTCGAAGAAGTAATCGATGAAATCGGCGGCGCGGCCGTCCAGAAGCGGGCCATAACCGAACTCGGTGTGCTCAACGAGGCCTACGACTATGAGAGGCCGAGTTCTTTTTCCCGCGGCATGCGCATCGACCTGAACGGCCTGGTGGTGCTTTTGATTTCCGGGACGGCCAGTATCGACGAGCACGGAGAGACGGTGCACGTGGGCGATTTCCGCGCGCAGTGCCGCCGCACTTTCTATAACATCACCGGACTGCTGGAAGCGGAAGGCGCCACCTGGCACGACGTGGTGCGCACCACTTTCTACCTGCGCGATATCGACCGCGACTATCGCGAGTTCAACGAAGAACGCACGGCGTTCTATAGGGAACAGGGTCTCGACCCGCTGCCGGCCTCGACGGGCATCCAGGCGAAGCTGTGCCGCCCGGAACTGCTGGTGGAAGGCGAAGCCATCGTCATGTTCCGCAACCGCGACACCGAGCCGCGA
>Ga0335078_10010151_pt1 | contig 13948 bp, 13 predicted proteins | sample Lox_Sample_32_FD_206711 | JGI IMG/M metagenome (GOLD analysis project Ga0335078, IMG submission 206711) | Soil microbial communities from Loxahatchee National Wildlife Refuge, Florida, United States - Lox_Sample_3.2 | ecosystem: Environmental > Terrestrial > Soil > Wetlands | place: USA...
CGGCGCTATTCTCCTGGATAGACACGCCGTCTCGCCGGCAATCGAGCTTTTGCAGCCGGATTATTTCTACTCAAATGCAAACCAAAGAATATTTGGGGCAATGCTCGGGCTCTATTCAAAGAATACCGAAATCGATGTCATCACTCTGAGAGAAGAGCTGAGGCGCACCGGCGACCTTGAGAACGTCGGCGGATCGGCCTACCTGAACGACCTCGTCTCCTCCGTCGTCTCTTCCGCAAACATCGAAGCCCATTCGCAGATAGTCGCGGAGAAATATATGCTCCGCAGTTTGATCACCACTATGTCGCAGAACGTTCAAAAATGTTTCGACAATCGGGAGGATGCATTCGGCCTCATAGATGAAGTTGAGAGGGATATCTTTAGGGTTTCCGAGGCGCGACTGAAGAAAACAATGGTTCCGCTGCAGCAGGCGATCCACAAAACCATGGAAGTCCTCGAGCGGCTTCATGGCTCGAAAGGCGGAGTCACGGGAGTAGCGACAGGCTATAGCGATCTCGATTCGATGACTGGTGGATTACAGAAATCCGATTTGATAATCATCGCTGCCCGGCCGAGCGTAGGAAAAACCGCGCTTGCCTTGTCGATTGCCCGGAATGCCGCCGTGAAGTTCGCCGTCCCAACCGCCGTGTTCAGCCTCGAAATGTCCCAGCAGCAGCTGCTGATCCGTTTGCTTTCTGCGGAAGCTCAGGTAAACGCTCATGCGCTGCGCACCGGCACTTTGCCCGAAGACAAGTGGGCACAAATCTCGACGCGAATCCACAAACTTGTGCCGGCACCGCTTTTCATCGATGATACGCCGGCGCTGTCCGTTCTTGAGCTTCGTGCACGGGCACGGCGACTCAAAGCCGAGCATAATATCGGACTCATCATGGTCGATTATCTCCAGCTGATGCAGGGACCTGCCCGCGCCGAAAGCCGGGAGAGAGAAATCTCCATGATATCCCGAAGCCTTAAGGTGCTTGCAAAAGAATTAGATATACCGGTAGTGGCACTTTCGCAGCTCCGTCGTTCGGTGGAAGAGCGAGGAGACAAACGGCCAATCCTATCCGACTTGAGAGAGTCCGGCGCCCTCGAACAGGATTCCGACGTCGTAATCTTCATACACAGGCCGGAGCTGTACGGGCTTCAACAATATCCCGATGGCGAATCCACCGAGGGCGTCGCGGAGGTAATGATAAGCAAGCAGAGGAACGGTCCGACTGGCGAGATCAAGCTTACTTTTATTAAGGAGTTTGCACGGTTTGAGAATTATTCACCGTACCAGGTTGGGCTGGCGAATACGACAATCGAGCCGGATGAAAAGGTTCCGTTCTGACACAAGCATACCCCAATCTCTACGCCCCTAAGAATTTCTTCAAAACCCATCTCGAAAAATCTAACGATGGCCGGTGTTCAGCTCGATAACTCCAGCTTGTGCCACCTTCTTTTGCATGTTGGCAGAAAATAAAAGCGGCTTCCCGAAAAATCAAACCTAGGCGGGACTTTTAGAATTCATCCGCAAGTTATTGAGTCTACTTTGCCAGCTCAAGCTCAAAAATGAAATTTGCCATGTCCGTTCGCTCAATCCAGCCGTGCTTCTGGTAAAAACCTCGCTGGTATGACTCGCGCCCTCGACTGTTGAGCAGTGAGAGCCTGCGGCAGCCGCGTCTTACTGCGTCTTCTTTCACTTTATCCACGAGCTGCGCGCCGATTCCATGCCCACGGTTCAGGTCGGCGACGACCAACTCTGAAATATATCCCTCCGGTCCTCTCAGAAACAAAAAGGGAATCCAGTGTACCGAGATGTACCCTTCTATCGCACCTCCCTCTTCCGCGACATAAACTGTGTGGCTCCCGTCGGACATGCAAAGTGCCAGATGACGGCGGATCTGGCCTCGCGCAACTTCCAACGGTGCAGCGGAAAGTTTATCGAACCAGCCGAGGTCTCTCAGAATATCGGTGATACCCGGAATATCTTCGGTGCTTGCGGGACGTATTGTTACGGACATAAGTTTCTCCTTGTGGTGCAAATGCATGGCTGAGTGAATTATTTCATTTCGCGAATTAATAAAATATAGACGCAGGCTTCCTAAGAAACAAACTCCGGCAACGCCGAGGAGAGCAGAGCGGCGGAGTACATCATCATCCACGGAATTATTGGGAAGTGAAAACGCGCTGCGCCAAAATACACGAGGTAAATCCCGATGAAATAAAATATCACGACAATGCCTAACTGCGGCCAGCCGTGACCTTTGCCGTACCACAGTCTTTTCCAGTATCCTAAGGCGACTGAAACGGCGAAAAGAACGATAATCGTTATTTCATATATCGCATTGATCTGATCGAGCAGCGGCAAAACACCCTGTGGCGACATGGATCCGTTCCCTGCGCCCTCGCTCGTCCAGTATATTCCATCACCATTATCGAAGAGGGCGACAAGCTTTTGGGGCATAAGGCTCAGAGTCCGCAACGGGTGAGTTTTTATATATTCGATCGCTTCCCTTCTCGCAATCTTGTTGACTTCGTACTCTTTCCATGTATTGTCACCGACATCAAACCATGGTACCGTGACAAATGTCCCGTTTGCTTCGGGGCCATTGCCGATGTAGAGATCCAGACCATCATTGTTTGAAAACACAAAGTCTTTGTAGAGCCCATAATTCCGCATCACCCATGGGATTAGTACCACGATCAATGCGGCATAAAGGATTATTATTTTCTTCAGCCGGTGGACTATGCTTGTCAGATTCCATGAAAACTGCGGGAACAGGGAGAGAAGCATCAATGGCAACATTAGAGTCTGCGCTTTGGAGAGCGTCGCAAATCCAAAAACGATTCCTGCAGCAAGCAAGCGCCATGGATGCACTTCTCCATTGTTCCCAATACTAGGCAGCAGAAGCGTCACACCGAGAAGCAGCAAGAACAGATGAAGTGCCTCCACTCCGACAAGGGCCGAGTATGCAACATTGTCCGGATAAATCGCAAGCAGCAAAATAGAAAGCCTACCTGTTAGCTCCGATCGGAAGAGGTTCCGCGCGATCCGGTAGGCGAGAAAAAGCGATGTGACGGAAAGAACGAGATTCACCGCCAGAGCCATGGTAACGGATATTCCGAAGACACGGAAAATCACACCGAGAAAGAGCGGATAGCCGACAGGGAAGTACGCAGTCGGAGAAATTCCGTTACGAGAATATCCCAGGCCCCTCGCAATCGATTCCGCACTATGGAAGTAAAAAGCAAAATCGCTCACAGGATGTGGATGAAAAATCAATAACCAGACAAGGCGGATGCCGAAGGCTAAAACAATTACGGAGGGAATGTACCATGACGAATAAAAGACCGACCGGACGGGTCCAAATTCAGCCTTGTTTGCGTTATGGTCGCCTTCCTGCCTCATTACTGAATTGGTCATCGAGCGATGCCTTCTTTCCTATCAATATAACACCGGATCGACTTTCAGAGGATATTTCTCTCAACCAGCCCTAAACCTTGTGTGAACACGAAGACAGCGATCCGATGAACAGGAGGCGAAATGTCGAGGGATTTCAAAATTCGATCCTTATATGAAGCAAAACCTCCTCATTCCAGCTCTGCTGGAAGTTCTCGAATGTCTCCCAAGATCTTGTACGCTCCTTTGAATTGCTGTGATCTCGTCAGACCCCTGGGAATGACAATGCATTTCAGTCCCGCAGCAGCCGCGGATATTAATCCCCTTTCGGAATCTTCCACCGCTATGCATTCTTCCTTCTTGAACCCGGTTTTCCCAATCGCAATCAGGTAAGGTTCAGGATCGGGTTTGTGTTTAGTGTAATCTTCCCCGGTCAGGACAAAAGCAAAAAATTTCAACAAACCGGTGCTGCGGTGAATGGACTCGAAGTGCTCGCGCCTGGAGCTTGTAACTACCCCCATCAGATACTTGCCGTGCAGCTCACTTAAAACTTCCTCGACGCCATCGATCACCCTCGCCTCTGTACTCACCAATTTGAGGTATAACTTGTTCCGCTCATTCCGAAGTCTGCCCACCTCATCCGGCCTTATTCCTTTCTCCTCCGCGAGATGCCAGCCACCCGCTCCCTGGACCAGAAACAATTCGACGTACATTTCTTCGGTAAGAATTATTCCCACCGACGCGAGAACTTGCCGGGTTGCACGGAAGTAGAGATGCTCGGTGTCGACGAGAATGCCGTCATTGTCCCACAAGATCGCTTTGATCATCGGCATTCTGACAGATAAGACGTTCAGGAAGAATGCTTGATCTGTCTCAGGTGGCCAATATGTTTCTCCGTGTGCTTGATCGTGCGTTCGATCAACTCTTTCATGTCCATGATACCATACCTCGAATGCACGGCCTCCTTGGAGCCGGACTTCCCCAAGTGCATTTCGACCGCCTCGATGATCGAGTCACGTGTCAACATGAAAACTTTCTTCGCCAGCTTTATGTCCTGCTTCATGTAATTGAGATTCTTTTGCCAATTATCTTCCTCGAAGTACCAGAGAATCGGCCTCCCTTCGGAGATTATTCTCCTCAGCCTATCGTACATCACCGTCTCGGCGTCTTTGAGGTGAATAAGTACTTCTTTGCCTTTCCATCCGCCCTTCCTGTATTTCTTGTCGTAAATTTCCTTCTTGTCGAAAAGGCTATCGAGAATTTTCTTCTGTTGTTTTAGTTTGGAAAGGTACTCCATGGATTTCATATTCTCCTCCGATTGTTTACATAGAGTTCTGATTTCATTATTTTAAACTTTTCCGAGCAGGTCGTGCGACAACGCCGTCCTCACTACGCCTCCCGTCGGAGTAAGGTTCTCCCAAAGCCAGTTGTGATATTCAATTATCTTCTTGGAATCCAGGTGCGGGCGATTCGCCGTCGTGTGGCAGTCTTTAACGACGACGACATTTAAATTTCGAGTCAATGCACCGTGGATCGTCGCGTTGACGCAGAAATCCGTCGCACAGCCGGTAATATAAACGTCATTGATTCCAGACTTCTTCAGAATCGATTCCAGGTCTGTTCCGTAAAATGAATCGTTCGCTGATTTGAATACGAAAGTATCGTCTTGACATCTAACCAATGACGGCAGGATTTCCCAATCCGGCGTTCCGGGGAAAAGATAGTTTTCCTTTGTTCCATCATGCTGGATGAAGATCACCTTGTCTCCATTCTGCCTGAACTGGTTCGATAACGAATTTATTCTCTTTACCACATGGTCGGCGTCGAAGCGCAGTGCAGGCGGTTTGAATGAGCCCGCCTGCATGTCGATTATTAATAATCCCTTCATCAAACCTTCCGGCATCGACTAAAACATCGTTTGAATAAGCACAATTGTTCCCCCAACAGCTCTCCTCATGCACCTGTCAGGTGATCAGGCAGTTCTGATCTCGTGTCCCGAAGGAACTCGTTCGAACATACGGTCGTAGTAATTCCTCAGCCAGGAATTCGACCAGCCGAAAAGTGTTGTGTCTCGTATGATTTTCTTTACTTCGCCGCGCGTGATCTTTGACTCGTGGAGTACTACATCGATGTTGTTTCGGCTGACCGCCAGCGTGCGCGCTGCGAATAGAAGCGGCCACATGCATGCGAGGCGTATCCCGTGGAGCCATTTCGGAATGCTCATGATGTAATCGAGTCCATAAAGCAGGTGAGTCTCGGCTTTGTCTGCGAGTCGATCAATTATTCTCAGAACCTTGGGGGCGTTTTCCCCGGCGAACAGGCTGTCGCGAGTCAATCCGAGCGGCTCGTAAAAGCTTCGTGGTACATATACCCATCCCCTCTCATAATCCTTTCGCAGCCCACGAATGATGTTCACAGTCTGCAATGCCAACCCAAAATGACGGGCCAATGGAAGCATTCTCTCCTTCCGTTCCCTGATGACGGGTGAATACCATGCAAAAAGGTCGGTCAACAAATAGCCGACACGCCCCGCTACCTGGTGCATGTAGTCGTCCATTTCCTCTTCATCGCGCACTTCCGGTCCTATCTCCTGCCACCTTGCCATGCCCAGTGAAGTTTCGTTAACATGGCTCGTGATGATCTCCTGGATCGGTCGCGGAAAACGGCGCAGTCCTTCGAGAAGTTGTTCGGCGTGTTGCGCAACATACACCTCAGGGTCACTTTGGTCAAGATGAATGATTTCACCGGTGAGCGAAGTCACGGGCATCGAATCTGTCAACACACGGGCCCAGAGACGCAGGAGCTCCGCTTTGTGATTCGATAAGAGTGATTCGTTGTCTTCGAGGCAATCGGAAACCCGGAAAAGAAGATATGCAGTCGCAACCATATCACGCAGTTCCGATGGCAGCCGCTCGATGGAAAGTGCAAATGTCCGGCTGACTGCACGCAGCATCTCGCTGTAATGCATCTTCCCGACCTTGCTCCTCGGCTTTTCCTGCAAGCTTTCGTCGTTAGCTGCCGCTGCTCCAACGAAACGATGATCCGATTGACTTATCATGAATGATGGAATTCTTGTTCTATGTAATATAACAATTTGCGAATTCTAATGCTTCTTGTCAAAAGAAAGGGTAAAGCAGACTCTTAATTAACTATAAGCCACGCTGTCAAGCTGGCGAAATATTAGATCCGTTGAGAAAGCTTATGAGCCGGCAATCGGGGTCTTCACAACTCCTTCCCTTGCCCCTCAACCATTTGTCCAGAATTTCACAAGCGCGATTCACTAATAGCCGCGCGTCCCCTTGCGCTCCTTCCGAGAGCCCGTTATGATATTCGAAAGATTCCCCGCTAACCGTCATTACCACCGCCCGCGGAGCGCTTCCGTAAAGCGCTTTGGAAAACGCAAGAAGCCCTGCAGGATCAAGATGATGAGTTGCTAAGGGTGGATATTCTTCTGAAGAATAGACTTGTTTTTCGGTGACCTTCCCTCTTTCGGTACCAACCGCCGCATCGAGGAACAGCACACGTTTGACTTTGCTGACCCTCTCGGAAATTTCAGGCATAAGCTCACGGCATTTCAGGAATTCAATATCCCCGGCCTCCGTCAATTCTGAGATTCTATCGACGGCGTACCATCCTATGCCGTCATCTCCGCGAAGCGGGTTACCGAGACCGATGACTAAAATAGATGGTTCATGGCTCATAGGTTATTTTCCATAGTCGTCGTCACTATCGGCTAACAGCTAACGAGTGATCCTATCAATGATCCTGCCATCGATAGATCTCAGATCGACTTGCAGCGGCATTTGTCCGACAGCGTGAGTTGAACAGCTCAGACATGGATCGTAGGCGCGAATGACCGCTTCGATGCGGTTAAGTATTCCTTCGGGAATCTTTGTACCACTGACATAATTCTTTGCAACCTGCAAGACTCCGCGGTTCATCGCAAGGTTGTTGTGGCCTGTTGCTATAATCAGATTAGCCCAGACCATCAGACCGTTGTCGTCGACTTTGTAATGATGTATCAGCGTTCCGCGCGGAGCCTCCGAGACCCCAATTCCTTCCGAACGGTTCGGTTCGGCGTAGGCTCTGATCCTCTTGCTCAGAATATCCGGACTTTCCAGAAGCTCCTTTATCTTCTCGAACCCGAAGACTATCTCGACCAGTCTGGCAAAATGGTAATGGAACGAGCTCAAAACGACATCCTGTCCAAGCTTGCGAAAATCTTCGAGCATTTTGTCCGCGGTTTCCGTGCCGCAGCGTTTCGCAATGTTCAACCTCGCAAGCGGTCCGACGCGGTAAATACCATCATCGTAGCCGAATGGTTTATAATACGGAAATTTCAAAAACGTAAACGGCTCGACGGCTTCCCCGATATACTGCTGATAATTCTCCGGTTCCAGCTTATCTGCAATGATGCTTCCGCTCGCATCCATGATCCTGATCTTTCCATCATAGTGTTCCAGATTGCCTTCGTCATCGACCAAACCCATGAATAAAGTCGGAAAATTTGCAAAGGTCTGAATTTCTTTCTGAAATTTATCGAGCACTCCGCGGAACCAATCGTTCGTTCGCTTTGCGATAAACAGTCCTTCCGGGATCATTGCAAGAATCTGGTCGCGTTTTTCCACGGTCAGTCTTTCATTAACTCCGCCGGGCACGATCCATGACGGATGGATTCGCTTTCCGGCAAGCCATTCGATCATTTGCTGGCCCATCTGTCGCAAACGCACGCCGTCGCGTGCGAGTGTTGGATTTTTCTTGAGCACTCCAAATATGTTGCGCTCCGCCGGATCGGAATCCATCCCAAGGAGCAAGTCAGGAGAAGCAAGATAGAAGAAGCTCAGCGCGTGAGATTGAATCATCTGGGCCAAATTCATCACACGTCTCAGTTTTTCCGCGGCGCTGGGAATCCGCACACCGAGGATTTGATCGCAAGCCTTTGCTGAAGCGACCAAATGGCTCACGGGGCAGATACCGCATATCCGCGCCATCAAGGACGGCATCTCGTAAAAAGGCCGACCTTCGCAGAATTTTTCGAACCCCCTTATTTGTGTGACGTGGAAGAACGCATCCTTGACGCCGCCATCCTCGTCAAGCTGGATGGTTATTTTACCGTGACCTTCAATGCGTGTAACAGGGTCAATAATGATTTGTTTCGACATAGCTCAGAAGAATTTAATTTTTAGATAACCACAACAAGTTAAGCCACGAAGCACACGAATTTTTTATTTGATTCGTGAAATCAGTGACAGAATATTTTTGCTTTCACTTCCCGAAGCGAGTTCTCTGTTCGAGATTCGGAGTACGGTTCGCCAATAGCTCGCTTAGCACATAGTATATTGCGTCAGCGGGCGGCGGGCAACCGGGAAGATACAAATCAACTTTAACGACTTCGTGGACAGGTCTTGCCTCGGGAAGAAGGGTGGGCAAGTCGACGTCGGGTATTTTCCCTCCGATCGTGGCATTCTCGACATATGCTCTTCTCAGTATCGCATTGACCTCGAACTTATTCCGCATCGAAGGAATATTTCCCGTAATGGCACAATCTCCGAGTGCAATCAGAATTCTCGTTTTGCTCCTTATTGACTGAATCTTCTTCAAGTCATCATCGCTTGACACCGCTCCTTCAACGAGAGTGACATCGACGTTCTTCGGGAAGATTTTGTTGTCGACTAACGGGCTGTAAACCACTTCGATCTTGCTTGCTAACTCCAGGAGCTTCTCGTCGGTATCTAAAAAAGACATGTGGCATCCGGAGCACCCGTCGAGCCAGACCGTTGCAAACTTTACTTTGCTCATTATTTGCTTTTCAGTTTTGATTTTCCATTTTTGACTATTCTCTTCCTTCTCTCATCGCCGTGAGGTAAGGTAGGAACTGTCTTCGCTTGGACATTTCTGCGACTGATTTTCCTTTCTCCGAGAGCGCACCTGTCGGGCAGACCTGGACGCATTTTCCACAGCTCGTGCAAGTATCGGAAAATCCCCACGGCTGATTGAGATCGGTCATGACCTGAGATTTTATTCCACGACCCATGATATCCCATGTGTGCGCTCCCTCGATCTCATCGCAAACTCTTACGCAGCGGGTGCAAAGGATACATCTATTCTGATCGATTACGAACCTATCGTGCGACGCGTCGACCGAAAGCATGGGGTAGCGATATGGGAATCTGATATGCGTAACGCCAAGCTCCTGGGTAAGCGATTGAAGATCGCAATGACCGTTTGTCACGCACACCGAACAAATATGGTTCCTTTCGGACATCAACAACTCGAGAATCATCTGTCGATATTTTATGAGGCGCTCGGAGTTTGTGGTTACCTCCATGCCTTCGTCAACAAAGGTGGTGCATGCAGGAATAAGCTTTCTTACTCCTTTGATTTCAACCAAACACAAGCGGCAAGCGCCGATGTCGGTAAGACCATCGAGATGACAAAGAGTCGGAATATGAATGTTATGCTCCTTCGCAACCTCCAAGATGGTTTGATCAGCTCTTCCGCCGACGTCGATGCCGTTAATCTTTAACGTCTTTACTTCTGCTGGCAGAGTCATTTCGAAACCTCCTTTGCCCATTCCGGACCCGACATTTTGCAGACCCCGGCCGGACATTTCTTGTGAAGAATATGCTCTTCATATTCCTTGGGGAAATACCGAAGAGTACTGAGCACAGGATTCGGTGCGGACTGCCCGAGTCCGCAAAGACTTGTGTCCTGTACCATGGCGCATAGCTCCTTCAGATTGTCGAGATCCTGCATTGTCGCTTCCCCGGAGGTTATCTTACAGAGGATGTCATACATTTGTGCCGTGCCAACGCGACATGGGACACATTTTCCGCAGGACTCGGTCATACAAAATTCCATGAAGAACTTCGCTACGTCCACCATGCATGAAGTCTCATCGGCAACGATCATTCCACCCGACCCCATTATCGAGCCGGCTTGTGCAAGCGTCTCGTAGTCAACTTTCATGTCCAATAAATCTGCCGGGATACATCCTCCCGATGGCCCGCCTGTCTGAACCGCTTTGAATTTCTTGTTGTCGGGAATGCCGCCCGCAATGTCATATATGACCTCTCGCAGCGATATCCCGATCGGAACTTCGATCAACCCGGTATTTCTTACTCGGCCGGCAAGCGCGAACACTTTCGTTCCTTTGCTTTTCTCAGTCCCGATCTTAGCAAACCACTCACCGCCGTGCCTGATAATCGATGGCACATTCGCGTACGTCTCGACATTGTTAATCAAAGTCGGCGCCCCCCAGAGCCCTTCCGCCGCTGGATAGGGTGGACGCGGCCTCGGCGTACCGCGCTTCCCTTCGATCGACGCAATCAGTGCCGTCTCCTCTCCGCAGACAAATGCACCCGCACCAAGACGAATATCGATTTTGAGACTGAAAGTCGTGTCGAGAATGTCGTTTCCAAGATAGCCGTTCTTTTCTGCCTGGCGAATAGCGGTTCGGAGCCTTTTGACAGCCAAAGGATATTCGGCACGCACGTAAATGTATCCATGGCTTGCGCCTGTGGCGTACGCCGCAATCGCCATCCCTTCCAGGACTCTGAATGGGTCGCTCTCTAGAACGCTGCGGTCCATGAATGCACCCGGATCACCTTCGTCGGCATTACAAATGACATACTTCTTGCCATCCGTTCGAGGTTTGGCCTTCGCAACAGTGCTCCACTTCAAGCCGGTCGGATAACCCGCTCCTCCCCTACCGCGCAATCCGCTTTTTGAGATTTGGTCGATAATGTCGTGCGGAGACATTTCGGTTAATGCCTTTGTCAGCCCGCTATAGCCATCTGCGGCAAAGTAGTCTTCGATCTTTTCGGGATCAATAAGTCCGCTGTTCTCCAAAACTATTTTTGTTTGGCGCTTGAAGAAAGGTGAATCGGTATCGCACCTTAATCTGTCTACCGTCTTACTGTCTAAGCTCTCGACGATCTCCTTTGCATCATCTTGCTTGACACCTTTGTAGATTACCTTTTGCTTCTCTATTGCAACCAGCGGACCCTGTGAGCAGAGCCCAAGGCAGCCGACTCCCTTCACGTTACATTTATGATCGAGTCCCTGTTCGTGGACTTCATGCTCGAGAGATTCTTTGACTTTGTCGCTTCCCGATGAAAGGCATCCGGCCGCTACGCAGACATTTATCGAATGACCAGTCCCGTTCGAGACACTTGAATCAGACTGATTTGAACTTGCATCAGAGCTCATTCTGGACCAACCTCCCAATCGTCTCGGATAATTTGGCCTCACTGACGTTTCCAAGCACCTCGCTGTCAACGACAACAGCGGGAGCCAGCCCGCACGATCCCACGCATCTCGCAGTCAAGAGTGAAAGTTCGCCATCAGACGTTGTCTCTCCCGGCTTGATCTTCATTTTACTTTCAACTGAGCTCAGAAGATTCTGAGCCCCCTTTATGTAGCACGCGGTTCCCATGCAGACGACGCAGGTATGTTTTCCCTGAGGCTTGAGGGAGAAGAATTGATAAAACGTAGCGACACCATACACCTTGCTCAATGGAACGCGAAGAGAGGCGGCGACATATGTCAGGGCTTCCGCTTCTAAATAGCCGAACGACTCCTGCACCGTGTGTAGAGTTTCGATGAGCGAATTAGGATGGTGGCCATGTCGACGCATCGTGGCATCCACTAATCTCCATCTTTTGTCCTCCGATGGGCGTTCTGCTTTCATTAGATCAATTGACATTTATGATTTCCTCCTCATGCCGAAGGAACCGCTTCGTGAGAAGAAGCCCTCCGAACAGAGATATTTCAATAATTAAGCTTTGACGGCTGGAACCAGAAGCGATTCGGGTAAACCTGATAGAAGGGAAATAGTCTTCGTGCGATCACAAATTGCCGAACCGAATCTCGGTCAGGAAGCTCCCCGACAGGATCTCTTCGGGAAAACTCCAAGACAGTCTATCTATTTATCGTAAGTACCGCGCAATTGACTTCTTAAGCCATTTACATTTGGCAAAGTGTGTGCCACCAAATTCGTCGCAACGTTAGAAGATTTGAGGCATGTTAAATCGAAAATTGTCCAATATTTACCCCGAGGAAAAAGTTTCCCCAAATCAAGACATAAAAGTCCGAAATTCTGATCGCCGAATCCCGAACGCTGCCTTGCGCGTTTCCCAAATACAACTTCCTTTGTGACGAGGTGAGAGCTTAATGAGTCGATCAAATGCAATTTTGGTTCTCCGGAAATTCCTGGAATTTCTGCCAGAGGATTCCTTCGAAGCGGGATTCGAGTCTCGATTTTTTCGCGATACCCTTCGGAAAAGCCGTGCGCTATTGCTGTGCCAGCTCGCGAAGCTTCTTGAGATTGGTAACGAATATTTTTTTTGAAACTTCTCTAATCACCCTTTCGTCTTTCAACCTCCTGAACATCCGTGAAAGAGTCTCGCCCGCAATGCCGAGATGCTGCGCGAGATCTTTCTTGGGAATCGATAAACTGAAAACGGGCTCCAGCATTTTGATTGAACTGTTCAATTGAATCTCATTAAGAAGATAACGTGCGACCCGTCCTTCGACTCCGTTTGCAAGTAAATCGAAGCGCTGGTTAAGCTCCATGAGTCTCACTGCAAATGCCTCCGATATTCTGATCGCAAGCGCGGGATTCTTTCCAAGTAGAGACGTGAACTCCTTGCTGGGAAAAAACATTAAGCTGGACTCTTCGATTGCCTGTGCACAAGCCGAATAAAACCGGGAGCCGGAGAAAAGCGACGACTCTGCGAAGCTTCTTAACGGTTCCAACTTATTCACCATAATCTCCTCGCCGCTGCGGCTCAGTTTATAAACCTTGACCGATCCGCTCAGGACGACGTAGAAGCCTGAGAAAGCTTCGCCTTCGAGAAACACAATTTGGTTTTTCTTATATCTCTTCGTCTTCGAAATGTTAGTCAGCAGCTTGAGCTCCGTCGGAGACAGCTTCTCGAATATAGGCACATCGTGAAGAGTGCGTTTGCTTTCCATCGGCATCAGATTGTCTTAGAGAAAAGTTAAGAGAGGTTAGGAAGATTTCAAACTCCATTTTCAGAAGAAATAGCACACCGCCGGCTCTGACGACACGGATTCCGACCGATCGTCTTTTTTAAATTAAAAATCCAAAATTAGAGACTAAAAATGTTCTTTGATCAGAAATCCCAGCCGAAGAAGAACTGGTAGAATAATCCGTGTTGAAGTTTTTGAAAGTTATCCTGAATTGTCTTCCCCACATCATACCTCAAAACCAGGACTCCTCCAAGATTGAATCGCAGTCCGACTCCGAAATCACCTAGTGTACCATCATAAACATCGTCCCACGCCGAGCCGGCATCGAAATATGCAGCGCCCCGGATCGCCGTGAACAACACTCCCCCAAATGGGAAATTGATGTTCAGTTCATCGATAAGAGGAAACCGCAATTCCTCACTCGCTAACCACAGTTTCTCTCCTCTTATGCTCCAAAACGGCCAGCCCCGCAAATCCCAGCTGCCACCCATGAAGAATTCCCTTGCCTGCGGTCCCTGGTTATACAGTATTGCTTCCCGTGTCGCAAACGCGACGGTCTGGCTG
>Ga0335078_10010152_pt1 | contig 13947 bp, 11 predicted proteins | sample Lox_Sample_32_FD_206711 | JGI IMG/M metagenome (GOLD analysis project Ga0335078, IMG submission 206711) | Soil microbial communities from Loxahatchee National Wildlife Refuge, Florida, United States - Lox_Sample_3.2 | ecosystem: Environmental > Terrestrial > Soil > Wetlands | place: USA...
ATGGCTCGCGTCTTCGATGCGCGGAGAAAATCCCGCCGCGCATTCCAGCAGCACCGCGTGCGCCGCTGTTTCGCTCGGCGGCGAACGCTGCGACATTCTCAGTTGCGGAACGCCTTCGGCTTCGAGCTTGGTCATGCCGCATTCGGCGCCGGCTATCCGCGCCTGCCGGTTCATGGAGCAGACAAACTGCTGCGGCGCTTTGCCGTCGAGCACAGCAACGGGTGCGGATTTCAGCTCCGGGTGCAGGCGCAGCAGCGTCTGCACGGGAAACTCCGGGGCATACACGCAGGCATACAAGGCGCCGCTCATGCGTGTTTCTCCACATCCCACGCACCGGCTGCCGACCACGTTGAGACTGGCGGCTTGCGCCTGACGGCATTCGCCTCGTCGACCGACCTTCCCTGTGGCGGAACGAAGAAGAGAATCTTTTTTGAGATTGATTCAGCAGCCTGACCGGGCTGCAACCCGGGAACACAGAAATCAGCCAGGGCTGGAGCTCCTGAAGAAGAACTTTCATTTCTTCTCTGAAACCTATGTTGCTCTTCTTCTTCATCGAACCCACGCGCGCGCTTGCGGCGGACCTCATAGGTAAAACCGGCGAGCACCGTCTCGCTGCCTGGAGTCACGCGCGCCGGCCTGCATTCGAGCACCACATCCGCACTCGACTGCGCGCAAGCCTTCTGCCCGATCACGACGAGCGAGCATTGTGTCCGCTGCGTCGCCTGACGAAAACGAAACCAGGTCGCCAGAGGAATCCGCCGCGCGTACTCCGCAGCCGTCCCGCCCATGTCGAGCACAATGGCCGAAAATCCGCCGGCCTGCAGCAGCAGATCGGTCGCTCGCAATGCCTGGTCGAGCCGGCCCCAGGGCTTTCCATCTTTTTTCTGCGAGCTCCGTTCGTCGCCGCAGCGGACCCACAGCAGTTGCTTCAGGCATACGCCATTGACGGCAGCCGACTCCGGATCGAGCGCATCCTCCACGTCGACCCACGCGCACACATGGCCCTCGCGCGTGCGCTGCCCCAGAAACGCCAGCACCAGGCTGGTGCGGCCCGAGCAGGCCGGCCCTGTCAATTCACTGACGGCCCCGACCGGCAATCCTCCACCTAAAAGCGCGTCGACTTCGTCGACTCCGGTCGACGCCACCTCAGGCCGCGTTCGCGGTACAGGTGACAGAGCGGCAGGAAAGCGGTGCTCGAGAGCGTGTTCGATTTGTAAGCGAAGCGCGGCGGCTGAGGGCATAGGAGATATTTTCGCCTTTTCTTCGCTATAATCGCTCGTGCTCGCCCTACTTGTCAAAGGGTGTTTTCGCAGCAACATAAATCCTTTATTATCAGTTTAATAGTCATATATCTGTCACCTTCAAGTTCAACTCGCCATGTAGGATGATTCAGTCGAGGGAGGATTGCCGCGTGAAACTCTATCGCACTACCGGCGGATGTTTTGTCGAGCACAACCAGAACCATTTCCTCATTCTGAATCGCTCCTGGGACGACCTGGTCGCCCATGCCGACCTGCACGCTTTTCTCGCGCACCTCATCGCCGAGGAGCCGCCTCATCTCGGATTCAAGCCGGAAGACCTGCTGGCTCCGATCGGCAGCCAGGAGGTGTGGGCCGCAGGCGTCACCTATTACCGCAGCCGCGGAGCGCGCATGGAAGAGTCGAAAGACTCAGGCGGCGGCAGTTTCTACGACCGCGTTTACTCGGCCGAGCGCCCCGAGCTTTTCTTTAAATCCACGCCCAGCCGCACCGTCGGCCATAGAGGCCGGGTCCGCATCCGCTCCGATGCGCAGTGGTCCGTGCCGGAGCCCGAGTTCACGCTGCTCGTCGGCCACACCGGCAAAATCCTCGGCTACACCATCGGCAACGATATGAGCTCGCGCGATATTGAAGGCGAGAATCCTCTTTACCTGCCCCAGGCCAAGGTTTACAACGGCAGTTGTGCTCTCGGCCCCGGAGTGCTCCTCAGCTCCGATCCACTGCCGCCCTCGACAGAAATCGCTCTCGAAATCCTTCGCGGCGGCCGCGTGGAGTTCTCCGGTTCCGTCGCTCTCACCGAGCTCAAGCGCCCGCTTGAGACCCTGGTCGACTATCTGTTCCGCGACAACTCGTTTCCCCACGGCTGCTATCTGATGACCGGCACCGGCATCGTGCCTCCCGGGAGCTTTACCCTGGCTCACGGCGATCTCATCCGCATCACCATCGACCCCATCGGCACGCTGGAAAACGAAGTCGCGTAGCAGATCGATCCGAGCAACATCCTCAAGCGCAGAGGCATTTCACTTCGGAATGCCGGCCGTCCTGACACGACCCCGTAACGAGCGCCGGCCGCTGCGAGCTGCCGATTTCAGGCTGGATCTCATTTTTTCAATTGACAATAATTAGATACTTATATAAGGTAACTCTTATGCAAGAGCGCCTGAATCTCGATGCCGCGTTTTCCGCCCTGGCCGACCCCACGCGGCGCGCCATTCTGGCTCGCCTCGCCAGCGGCGAACTCACGGTGATGGAGCTGGCCCGGCCGTTTGAAATGACCCAGCCGGCGATCTCCCAGCATCTGAAGGTCCTGGAAGACGCAGGCCTGGTGACCTCGCGCGTCGATGGAACCAGGCGTCCGCGCCGGCTGGCCAGCCCCGCCATCGAAGCCATGGACCAATGGCTGGAGATGCTGCGCAATGCGCTCGAAGCAAACTACAGCCGGCTGGACGCGGTTCTCGCCGGGATGAATCCATCGAGGAAAAGAGGAGGGAAGAAGAGATGAGCAAGCTGACTTTAAAGACCGAGGGAGACACACACATTGTCGGCACGCGCCGATTCGCCGCGCCTCCCGAGGCCGTGTACCGCGCGCATACCGAGGCGGAGCTGATCCAGAAATGGCTGCTCGGTCCCGACGGCTGGACGATGCCTGTGTGCATCAATGAGGCAAAGCCGGGCGGCAAATTCCGCTACGAGTGGCGCAACAGCAAGGGCGAGGGATTCCATATCACCGGCGAGTTTCTCGAACTGAAGCCTTTTAGTCGCATCGTGCACGTCGAGCGCATGTTTCTGCCCGAACGCACGCCCGACAATCATGTCGAAACCACATTCGAGGCCGAAGGCGGCGGCACGCTGATGACGATCCGCATGACCTTGCCCGATGAGCAGACTCGCGCGGCGATGCTCGCGACCGGCATGGAACGCGGCATGGAAGCCAGCTATGCGCGGCTGGAAGGGATGATCTAAAAGGATTCCTTGAAGAAGGAGTCTCTCTCGTTGACGCTATTCACCGAGGGTGCCCCATCCTTCACGCATCCGCCAGGCGGACGCGTGAAGGGCGGGATCGACTTTTGGGATCGAGAATCGCGCTCCTCAATGCTTCACCCAGCCGTGCATTCCGGCCTCGAAGCTGCGGCGGTCCAGGCGCGGCAGCGCGCGCGCCACCTTGTCGGGAAAGAGCGGATAGTGCCTGGTCTCAATGAGGAGTTCCGGCACGAACCAGACGTCGTCTTCGGCGGTCATCCAGTGCTGCGCGTCGAGGCGCGCCAGGTTCACCCCATGCGAGTAGGTGCGCAGGGTGCGCTCGCCGCGCAGGTTGTAGTAGTGCTCAAAGTAGCTCAGCGCCAGCTCGCGCAGCGTGCGGTAAACGGGCGAGCGAAAGCGCAGCCCGGCAAAGTTCGATTTGGCGATGCCGCCCCACAGGCCGTGTTCTCGATAGAGGGCGACCACGTGGTCGTCGTCGCGCACTCCCTCCAGGTCCATCAGCAGCGGCGGATGCCCGTTGACCCGCAGCGCGGCGGCGGCCAGCAGAGCTCCCTCCAGGCAGTGCCCCTTGCGTTCGCGCAGGGTGCGCTCGGGAGACCACGCCGTATTCGCGTACTGATATTCCAGCGAGTCAATGAGCTTTTGAATCTTTGCCGGTGTCTTCAGCGCGCGCAGCGTGCGCAGGTTTTCCGGCGCCAGGCCGAAGCCGTTGCGCCCATCGCGCCCGTTTCGGCTGCCTGGCGAACCCCCGTTCCGTGAAGGCAATTCTGCAACTCCCCTGGGAAATTGCGGAGATTATACCGAACCCTGTTCGCAGGCGCGCGGCGCGACATGCCGCCGGGAATCCTCTTCGATGGGAAACGGCTTCGGGAAACATCCAAGGCAGCCGGAACTGGAAATTGTGCTTGACTTTCCCGACCCGGGGTCTTGAGTATTTCCCGATCCGCCCCAATTCCCCCCTTTCTGGAACGAACCATGCAGGAGGTAGCATGTCTGCTCTTGGTCCCATGCGTCTGATTCTCGCTCTGGCGCTCGCAATCCCGTTCGCACTGAACGCACAAACCGCAACCGAAGCTGCCGCAACCACCATTCAGGTGCCGCGGCTTATCCGCATCAACGGAGTCCTGAACTCGCCGTCTGCCGCCCAGGAGACGCTCTCCTCAGCCTCGCCGGCGGCTGGACGAACGGCCGAACTCACCTTCTCTCTCTACTCTGAAGAGACCGGCGGAGAGCCGTTGTGGCAGGAAACGCAACGCGTTGAGCTGGACGCAGCGGGACACTACTCGGCGCTGCTCGGCTCCTCGCATCCCGAAGGCCTGCCCGATGAGCTCTTTAAAACCGCCGAGGCGCAGTGGCTCGGCGTGGCGCGCCAGGGAGAGGCGGAACAGCCGCGCATCATGCTGGTGAGCGTGCCCTTTGCTCTCAAGGCCGGCGACGCTGAAACGCTGGGCGGCAAGCCGCCGTCGGCGTATGCCCCGGCTGTGACTCGGGCGGCGCCTCCAAACGGCCTCGTGAACCCTCACCCCGGCGCTACGGAGGCAAAGGGCCGGTCCGATGCGCACTCTTTGGCGATCACCGGCAGTGGGACCGCGGGCTATCTGCCCTTGTGGTCGAGCGCCTCGGCGCTGGGCAGCTCGCCGGTTTTTGAGAACAAGACAACCCATAATCTGGGTGTGGGAACGACTGCGCCCGCGGCCGCGCTGGAAGTGGTGAACAACAAGGAGACTCCGCTTCTGGCCCAGACATCGGGTCCAAAGCTCGCCGCGATTCAAGGGTCGAATACCGCCACAAGCGGGTCGGGCTCGGGCGTTTGGGGTACGACGACGACGGCCACCGGCGCGGGCGTCTACGGCAGTACCAGCGAGGCAGGCGCGGTCGGCGTGTGGGGCGCCAACACGAACGCGACCGGCAATACCGCCGCTGTCTACGGATACATCACCAGCACCAATGGCTCCGCCAGCGCAATCTGGGGCAAAGCAACCAGCGGCGGGGCAAGCGGCGTCATCGGTTCTTCGGCCGGCACGAAGAACGGCACAGGCGTGTGGGGCATATCGTCAGCCACCACGGGATATGGCTACGGCGTCTACGGGCAATCCAACACAGGCACGGGCGTCTTCGGCAAAACCACCGCGGGTGGGCAGAATGGCGTGGTAGCCGTCAACAGAGCCACCGCCGGCTACTCGAATGGCATTTACGTAGACACCTCCAGTGGCGCCGGAGTGGGCGCCTGGATCGATAATGCCGCCGGGGGCTACATCCTCGTCGGAGCGGTGAAAAATAACGGCGTTCACCAGTTCCATGTGGACGGGGGCGGCAATGGCAGGTTTGCCGGCGATCTCGATGTGGTCGGGAACGTTTCCAAAGCCGGGGGCTCGTTCAAAATCGACGATCCCCTCGATCCCGCCAACAAATACCTGTACCACTCTTTTGTCGAATCGCCCGACATGAAGAATATCTACGACGGCACTGTCACGACCGATGCCAAGGGCCTGGCAACGGTGGTTCTGCCCAGGTACTTCGAGGCGCTCAACCGCGATTTCCGTTACCAGCTCACGGTGATGGGCCAGTTCGCGCAGGCGATCGTCGACAAGGAGATCGCAGGCAACCGATTCGTGATCCGAACCAGCAAGCCGAACGTCAGGGTGTCGTGGCAGGTCACCGGAATCCGTCAGGATCCGTGGGCCAATGCACACCGCATTCCCAACGAGGAAACGAAGTCCGCCAAAGATCGAGGCTATTATCTCCACCCCGAGCTCTATGGCGCCGGCCCGGACAAGAGCATCAACGTGCGGAATGCGACCCCGAGCCCGGCGGCGCGGGAACGAGACTCCGATCCGCCAAGGCTTACTTCCGATGCAGCGAAAAGCATAAACTGATTCAGTGCAGTGCGGCAGGAGGTTTGCCGATTTCCTGCCGCATCGAAATTCGTAGACTGCTCGATGGCGTACGTTGGTGCTCGAGCGAGTGATCGAGCTTTTGAATCTACGCCGGCGTCGTCCGTGCAGGTTGTTCTCATTCCTGCTGCGTCTCTATGCGGCGGCGGGTGCGCCGCTCTCCAGCTGTTGGCGCAGGCTTTCGAGGTCCCGTTGAATTGCGCTCTTCATGAAATAGAAGACAGGGATGAGAATCTGCCAGGGAAAGCGAAAGCGGAAGTCGGCGGCGCAAAAAACACGAGAGCCCAGCGCGTCGGGTTCGACCCGGAAGCGCCACTCTGCGTTTCGGAAGAATCGAGCGTTGCCGGTCCTGCTGGTGAGCTGAATGGTGCAACCGCGGACTCGATCGATCTCCGTGACACGGTACGACATCTTGCCCCAGTCCTTTTGCTTCGCGGTGCGGGGTGAGCGGGCCAGCGTGTCGAACTCGAGCCCAACTCCCGACGAGGTTGAGGAAGTGATTTCGGTGCTCGCCACGCCGCGATCCCAGCGGGAGACGTTTTTCACGTCGCCGAGGTAGGTCCAGACCTCATCGGCAGGTCGGCGAATCAAGATGCTGGTTTCGAGTACCACTTTATCTTCTTCCTCCGAATCTGCATTGTAGCGGACAGGAGATTTTCGCTGAGGGGAAGATTGTGACCGGGCGTCTTGGCAATGCTTTTCTTACTTCGCATCCACCACGCAGCGGAACCCGATTCCGCCGGAGCGGTCGTACCCAGACGACATGAGCAGATATTTGCTGTGCTCGTCGTTGCGGTAGGCCTGGGGAAAGTACCAGATCGAGCCCTGCGGCTGGTAATACTCGCCGCCGCGTAAAATGGCCGCGCGCGTGTGGTCGTCTTGGTACTCGTCGGTCCACTGCCACACGTTGCCCACCATGTCCATCACGCCGTAGGGGCTTGCGCCGCCAGGATGCGCATCGACGTTGTCCGGCCCGGTCATGGTGCGCCCCATGTCGGGCGTGGGCACGTACGCAGACGCCCACTGGTTGCCCCACGGATAGGCGCGCCCGTCCGTGCCCTGCGCCGCAAGCTGCCACTCCCACTCGTGCGGCAGGCGCTTGCCGGCCCATTGCGCGTAGGCGCGCGCATCTTCGAGAGAGACCCACGTCACCGGCTTCTTCTCCCATCCCGGCGGGAATGTCCCGTTCTTCCAGTCGCGCAGGAAATTGATGTTGTCGGCCGGCTCGTAGTGCGTGGCGTCGAGGAACTTCTTGAACTCGGCATTGGTGACCGGATATTTGTCGATGAAGAACGGCGCCACCTGCATCGTCTCTTCGTGGAAGCGCCGCGGCGAATCCTCCCACGGATACTGCACGTCTACTCCGTTCGCAGCGCCGCCTTCGATCTCGGTTCCGCGCACCCTGAAGACAAAACTCCCGCCAGGGATACGCGCCATGCCCTCCGGATCGTCGGCGATCGCCGCGGTCGATGCGATCTCTGCCGTCTTTTGCCTCAGCACCACGGGGTCGTCCGGCCAGTCTTTCAGCGGTTTGGCCGTCACTGCCGCCATGCGCGCCATCAGGTCGTTGATCTTTGGGCCGGGTTCGCCGGGCGTGGCCAGAATCGAGCCGTACCCGTTCGCTTCGAGGGAAAAGCTCAGCACCGCGTTCGGCCCGTCGATCTCCGGCTTCAGCTCCACGCCGTGATACAGGTCGAAGTAGCGCATGCCCGGCTGGTTGGGCACATCCATCTGCCGGCCGCCGATGTCATACGCGGTGCGATTCACGATCGTCCATACGGTCTGTTTGCCCAGCGGCCAGCGGCTGGCGAAGACGCCGAAGTTGTGCATGGGGTAGAACGGCTCCCAATCGGGACTGACCAGAAACGGCGCCACGCCGCGCTCGAGCGTGGCCACGCGCCGCGTGGCTTCGCCGTTGCGGGGAGTAATCCCGATCCAGATGCCCCACACGTTCTCCCAGCTCTCCCAACCCACGCCGTTGAAGAAGGCAAATTGCAGGTCGTTGGTTTTTTCCGGCGCCCAGCGGTCGCTGATGTTCACCATGTGCCGCGTCTCAAGCCACTTGTAGCGGTCCACCTCGGGCAGAAACGGAAACGTGTACTGTCCCCAGGTCATCACGTTCCAGGCCAGCCCCTCGTCGCTCGGCCCGTCTTCCGGTTCGAAGGCGAGAGGATGGCCGGTCTTTTCCGCGGCCAGCGAGAAGCCCAGAGGCACGCCGTCCTGCGTATCGCCGTTCACGCCATCGGCGTCGATCTCCTTCATGAGCTTCGCTACAGCGTCGGGCCAATCTCCAGCGGGCGGATGCGTCCCCTGGTCCCACATCATCATGGGAAAGAGCACGCGCACGCCGCGGCGATGAAAATCGGCGACCATTTGCCGCACGCCGTCGGTGCCGCCCGGCATCGACTCGACCATCTCCAGCTGGTTGCGATCGTCGATGCCCATATTGGGATAGGTCGCCCAGATCAGCACAGAGTCGATGCCGCCATAGCGCTTTTCCAGATCGTCGAGATAGCGGTCGACCGTGTATTTGCCCGCTATCGGATCGTAGAAATACCGGTCCTGCACCATCATTTGCGGCTGGATGAAACTCGATTGCGTCCACTGGAGCGCGGGCGACAGGTAGCGGCTGGGGTCGTAGGCGATGCGGATGCGGCGTTCGGCGCGCCAGTGCTCGAGATCGCGCAGCCAGTGCTCGTGCATGGCCGGCGGGCAGCCCGCCGCCGGACCCTCCCACGCAAAGTGCAGGTTCATGCAGACAGGAGCGGGGATCTGCTGCTCGTGGGCCGGATAGGTCGTATCCTGCGCGGCCAGCGGCAGGGCGAATGCGAAGCTGACTAAACCAAGGGAAATGCAGTGATTCATCGGACGACCATTTCGTATTCTTTCTATCGGCATTTTTTGGGGAAGCCTGTCAACCGGACCGGCCATTTTCCTGACGGGCGAGAAAATCCTCGACTTCGGCCCGTGTAGGCATAGATGCCTGCGCGCCGCGCCGCGTGACGGAAATAGCCGCCGCCGCCGAAGCAAAGCGGGCTGCCTCCCATGGATCGCGCCCTTCCATCAGCGCCACGGCAAAGGCTCCGTTGAAGCAGTCGCCGGCGCCGACCGTATCGACGGGCTCAACCTTGAACGCCGGCACCCACTCCGGTCCCTTTGTTGGGACCTGGGATGAATCGGGTGCCCCAGGTCTCGATTTTGAGACCTGGGAAGGAATGGGTGCCCCCGGTCCCTCTTTTGGGACCGGGGCTGCGACATACGCCCCTTCCGCGCCCCGTTTCAGCACCACACCCTGCACGCCCCGGCTCAGGAACTCCTTGGCCGCGGCTTCGGGCTCCATCGCGCCGCCCAGGTAAAGAGCGGCCTCGGTCTCGTTAGGCGTCATCCATGCAGCTTTCCAAAAGGCTGCTCCATGCAATGGGGCCGCGGGCGCGGGATCGAGCATCACCGGCACGCCCGCCTCGGCGCAGATCTCCATCACGCGGGCATTCGTCGGGATAGGAATTTCGAGTTGGAGCAGCACCATGCCCGCGCCGCGAATCAACTCCGCGTTCTTGTCGATATAATCGCAGTCGACTTTGCCGTTGGCGCCGGGAACCACCACGATGCTGTTCTCGCCGCTTTCCGCCAGCAGGATCGGCGCCACTCCGCTCGGTCCCTCGACGCGGTCCACGGCCCACACGCCGACATCGTTGTCGGCAAGGTTCTTGAGCAGCGCCTGGCCAAAAACGTCCTCGCCGACCATGCCCACCATCTTCACCGGATAGCCGAGCCTCGCGACGGCGACGGCTTGATTCGCCCCTTTGCCGCCCGGCGTCGTTTCGAATCCGGTTCCAATCACGGTTTCGCCCGGCCGCGGAATCGTGTGCGTCCGCGCCACTAGGTCCATATTGATGCTGCCGACGACGACGATGGGTTTAGTCATTTCTTCAATTCAGTTCTCAGTTCACAATTCAGAGTTCTCTGTTCGCAGGGCAGCTCGGAGGCTGACCATCGAGTTGACCCTAGATGCTCGACAGGAATCCAAGTTTCTCAATGGCTCCGCGCTAGCCGTGCACCGCGAACTATGAACTCCGAACTATGAACTGTCTCTCAATAGAGCGGCGCCAGCGCGATCGCTCCCAATCCAAGAATAAAGAACAGAAACATCAGCGCCAGCAGCGTCTTGGCCTGTTTCGGTGAGCCCGCAAACTCGCGCCACACAAAGACGCCCCAGCAGGCTGAAATCATCGTCGCGCCCTGGCCAATCGCGTAGGAGACCGCCGGCCCGACTTTGTGCGCGCCGGCGGCCAGAAAATTCGTCACCGCGCCCGCGCACCAGATCGCTCCGCCGATCACTCCCGCCATGTGCCACCGGTTCAGCGCCGACCAGTATCCCGAGCCGCTCACCGCCGGCTTGCCATCGAGCGGCTTCTTCATCAGCAGCCAGTTGGCCGGAATGGTCGACAGCAGCACGCCAAACGCGAAAAACATCGCCGTCGCGTAGGGACCCGGCCCGGGGCTCATCTCGTTCCCCTCCATCGCCTTGGCGACCAGGGGATAAAAGCTGCCCATGAGCACGCCGGAAACGAGGCTCAGAACAATGCCGCGCGTGGTCGCCGCCCGCGCCTTGCTCTCGCGTTTGCGATACGCCGCGGCATCGAGAACGATCGCCACAACGACCAGCGCCACACCGCCGAAAAGCAGAAGCGGATTTGCTTTGGGATTGACGAGATAGCTCGAAACCGAGCCGACGACCAGTGCCAGGCCGATGCCCACCGGAAATGCGACAGCCAGTCCGGCCACGTCGATGGCCGCGACCAGCAGCAGGTTCGCGACATTGAACACCGCGCCGCCGAGACCGGCGAGGACGATCGACTGCTCCGGCGACATCGCCATATCGCTCAGGAAAGCCGGCTGCACCGGGCCATGGCTGCCGGCTGTGAGCCCGAAAGCGGCCGCGGCCAGCGCGACGCCGATCGCGTAGTCCCAATAAAAGAGCTGAAAGCGATAGCCGGGGCACAGCTTGAGCATGTTGGCCCACGAGCCCCAGCACAGCATGCTCAGGATCATCAGCAAAAGCGCGGCCAGATAGGTGTGCGGAAGAAGCATTCTCGAGAGCCCTCATGCGCGCGGTTCACAATTTCGCGTGGCGAGTCCGCTTTCATCATGGGCTGAAGCCCCAATCGTTTTTGGGGCAGTCGACGCACGGGCCGAAGCCCGTACCCTCCCAATTGGCCCGCCAGGCGATTTCGAGGATCAGGGGAACGATATCGTCTGACCCATTGCCAGGGCAAATCGGCTCGCTTTCGTCATTCGGCACGCTCCGGCAAATGCTGCAAATCGATTCCCAGTTGCTGGCATTTCTTATACAAATGACTGCGCTCCAGACCCAGCGCTTTTGCTGTCTGCGTCACGTTACGGCCATGCCGCTCCAGTTCTGCGAGCACCTGTTCCTTCTCAAATTCGATTACCCTTTGCGCCAAAGGACCGGAGATACTCTGATCCATCCCCCGCGGTGGGGACCCCATCTCCGTTCGTTCCAACATGGAAAATGGGTGCCCCGGGTCCGTCTTTTCGGACCTGGGATGGGAACTCGCCGGCAATGCCATCTCTACCGTTTTTCCACCCACTTCCTCCGCCGCGAGCAGCAATAGCCGCTCCACCACGTTGCGCAGTTCGCGGACGTTTCCCGGCCAGGCGTATTCCTTCAGCGCGTCGATCGCCGCAGCAGAGAAGGGAATCGCCCTCCATCCGTTCTGCATGCACACCTGGTGCGCAAAATGCTCCACCAGCAAGGGCAGGTCGTCGCGCCGCTCGCGCAGCGCCGGCAGCGTGACGGGGAAGACCACCACGCGATGATAGAGATCGCGCCGGAACCCGCCCGACTCGACAAGCTGCTCGAGATTGCGGTGCGTTGCCACGACCACGCGCACGTCCACCGTCGTCGGCTTGTCAGCTCCGATGCGCTCCACTTCGCCTTCTTCGAGCACGCGCAAAAGCTTGGCCTGCATAGCCGGCGGCATGTCGCCGATCTCGTCGAGAAACAAGGTTCCGCGGTGGGCCTGCTCGAATTTGCCCGCATGCCGCTGCGCCGCTCCCGTGAACGAGCCCTTTTCGTGGCCGAAGAGTTCGCTCTCGATCAGCTCCGCCGGCACCGCGGCGCAGTTAAGGGTGACGAACGGTCCCGCGGCGCGATGGCTCTTTTCGTGGATCGTCCGCGCCGCCAGCTCCTTGCCGGTTCCCGTCTCGCCGTAGATGCATACGCGGGTTTCGCTCGCCGCCACGCGCTCGAGCTGCGCCATCACGCGGCGCATGGCCTCGCAGGCAAAGACCAGTGTGTGCCTGCCCACGCGCGTGCGCAACTCGCGATTTTCCGTCTCCAGGCGAGTCAGCTTCAGCGCATTCTCGATCGTGACCAGCAGCTTTTCGGTCGAGAGGGGCTTCTCCAGAAAATCCAGCGCGCCCAGCCGCGTCGCCTTTACGGCCATCTCGATGTGCGCCTGGCCGCTCATCATCACCACCGGCGCGGCGACGCCCGCGGTCTTCAAATCTTCAAGCAGCGCCAGCCCGTCGCGGCGAGGCATGACGACATCGCTGAAGATGATGTCGAACTTTTCGCGAGTGGCGAGCTCCAGCGCGCGAGCCGCGTTGTCGCACACCGTGGCTTCATGTCCGGCGAGACGAAAGGCACGCGCCAGCGACGCCAGCGTGTTGGCTTCGTCGTCGACGATGAGGATTCTCGCGCCTGGGCTCATCGAATTCCTTTGCAATCCAGGTTACATTTCCGTCTCAATGATTCTGCCATCCTGACGCGGAGTGGGTCGCGCGCCGCAACCCGCGAAGTCGAAGCATCTGAGGTTGCTCTTTAAAAGAAAACGTACGCCACGCGGAAGGCGCCTCGAAGGAGGCCTGAGGCGTTTTCGACCCCTGAGAAGTCATCGAAAGCAGCTTCAGTGATGCGAGCCGCTGCTCGAGCTGCCGGAACTGCCGGCCGGAGCGGTGCTACCGTGCGTGCCGCCGCTTGAGGCTCCGCTGCCATGAGAGCCGCTGCTGGAACCGCTGCCCCGCGATCCACTGCCCCCGCCCGCGGGGCGCGAGCCTCCGCCGATACCGTGCGCGCCGCCGCTGCGAGCGCCGGAAGAACCAACCCCGCTGCGCGCGGAAATCGGTCTGGACACGGTGACCATGCGGTTGCCCTGCATGATATGCACGGGCATGGTAAAGCTCTGCGATTTGCGGTCGAAGGTGATCGGCACGCCGGCGCCGGCGACGAGGGTCTTGCCGGCCATCGCATCCCTGATGGTGCGCGCTTCCATCCTGGGCTCTTCGGCGCGCGGTAACGGGCTCAGGTAGACGGTGCGAAACTCTCGCGGCGGCGAAGCAAGGAGCTCAGCGGGGTGTTCGGGGCCGAGCGTGACACGTTCGACGGAGACACCGTCTTTCCGGCTCACCGCAAACACATCGTCCTTGGCGTTGATCGGCATCTTTCCGGTCAGGTCGCGAGGGTGGATCGGAACATACGCCACCGTGCGGCCGCTGCGGATCCAGCGCACCGGCTCATGATGATGCCGCTTGCCCACAACCCAGCAGTAATGGCGATGGAGGTGAATCCAGTAGCCGGAGTGGCACACGCCCCATGTGTAGGGAAGCGGGCCGGCAAAAGATGCGGAGTTGACGACGCTTTCGCGCCCGGTCGCCGGATCGCGAGCCACGGTATAGCGTACGCCCGCCGGAGTGCAGGGAAAGAATTCTTCGCGCGCAAGGATCTCCGGCGGCTCCTGCGAACCCGCCGGCGAAGCCTGCGCTGCGGTTGCGTCCATGGATGCGAGAAC
>Ga0335078_10010153_pt1 | contig 13947 bp, 10 predicted proteins | sample Lox_Sample_32_FD_206711 | JGI IMG/M metagenome (GOLD analysis project Ga0335078, IMG submission 206711) | Soil microbial communities from Loxahatchee National Wildlife Refuge, Florida, United States - Lox_Sample_3.2 | ecosystem: Environmental > Terrestrial > Soil > Wetlands | place: USA...
TCGAATCTCGATTTGTAAACTTCAGACCGCGTTAAAACGACGCCCGCCAGGTCTCCGTGCCGAGTCTTAGAGCTTTTTCGAGTGGTGGCTCAACTGTGAATACTCGAGGGCCTGTAGCAAAGAGGTGGACACGGTAAATCCGCCAATCCGAAGGCCGTTCCCTTGCCAATTCGTATTCATTGCGTGTAATGAAGAAGGGCGTTCGGGCTGAGCCATTCGTCGTCTTCACCTCGATCAGGCGTATTTGGCCGGTGAAATCGAAGGATAAAATATCGTAACCCGCGCCATCGCCCTCCTCATCGGCAACCCAGCGAACTTTCTTAGCCAGGTCGGCACGCCTGGCCTCGGTTAACCTGCGTCTTTCGATTTCGACAACAAATACCTCTCCGGCTCTACCAAGGGCATGATTCCTGAGGTCACGTTCGACAGGATCATATTTTTTGACAAGCCGATTCAGACCCTTAGGAACACCCTCCTTTCGGGCCATGAAAGTGGGTTTCGGGACGAACACCTCTCCCGTCACGGGGGGCGGCGGTGACTCGCTTCTGGTCCTTTGGATTGAGGCAGGATGACGAATCAAATATCGATCAATCGCATCGAAAATCGCGTTTTGGTAGTTGCTCTTGGGCCTATACCCGGGGATCCAGGGCATCCCCAATTCTTCCAACACGGCAGAGATGTTTTGGTGCTTGAATTCTACGGAGCGGTGAGATCGTCCGATTTGCGCCATCAATGCAGCACTATGCCTGGATTTGGTGTATGGCTTGCCAGATAGCTCTGAGTCGAGCATGGCGAAGTAGTCGGCCACTATTACATCGAGTTCATCATCCGTCCAAGGCGTACCGCGCTTTTCTTCATTGCCCATCGGAGCAGGACCAATTAGGTGTCAGTTGGAAGGTATCGCGGGACCAAGTACGGAAGCGAGTCTACATCTTCGGCGTAAGGCTCACAACAAATTCCATTTTTAGCGATCATGCGATGGCTAGTATTTGCGAAGAACTCCCACCACCCGTCCCTGAATCTTCACGTCCGCTGCGGGAACGACGATGGGGGGCATTTCCGAATTGGCGGGCTGCAAGCGAATTTTCCCGCCAGCCTCGCGATAAAAACGTTTCAAAGTGGCCTCGTCATTGCCGACCAGCGCCACCACGGTTTCGCCGGGGTTAGCGACTTGCGTCGGCTCGATCACCACGTAATCGCCGTTCATGATGTGGTCTTCAATCATGGAATTGCCCTTCACTTGCAAGACGAACGATTTGTCGGAGCGCGCGAATTCGCCCAAGGAAAGTGTCTCGCGTTCTTCCACGGCTTCTAGGGGACGCCCAGCGGCGATGCGGCCGAGCAGCGGCAATTCGACCGTGTGCCGATCGAGAACCTGTTCGCGCACCGGCTTGGGAAGCTGCGTGACTTCGATCGAGCGGCTCTGGTTGTAGCCGCGCCGTATGAAACCCTTGCGCTCCAGTGTGGTGATGTGCTTGTGCACGGTGGCAAGCGAAGTGAGTTTCAGCGAGCGCGCCATTTCCTCAAAGCTCGGCGAGTACCCGTGCTTGTTGTGAAAGGCGACCAGAAAATCGAGCACTTCCTTTTGGCGTTTCGTCAGCGTCATGGCGCGCTCCTCCTGTACGACTCCATCTTAGGCGAAGTAAAAGCGAAATAGCAAGTCCTATCCTTCAGGAAATTGCGCTTCCGTTCGATGGCGCGTTTTTTTTCGGCAACGCAACGTTCCGACGCGAAGCTAAGCGAATGATTGCGTGGAGGCCGCCCGTTCCTCTTAGGATTTGTCACTGAAACGCGTGAAATGGATAAGGTCCGGCAATGCTTGGACTTACTCCAGTTCGAGTCATGGCGCATAAGCCACAAGCTTTTTGCTTCCCGATATTACATGACTCTTTGCATTGTGCTATGCTTTGTTATTGGAAGCCCTCTGAGGAACTCCGTCAAACGCAATTGATGGTCCTAGGGGCAAACCGGGCGGTCAAAAATCATAACTAGAGAATTGGAGCTTTTCTAAGCCATGGCTACGATTACGGACCCAGTCGTCCGCGCACACAAGCGCGAAGTCATCGAAAAAGCCGTTCTTCGCTTTTGCGGAGATTCGGGCGACGGCATGCAGATTACGGGCAACCAGTTCACCAATACGGTGGCCCTCTACGGAAACGACCTAGCAACATTCCCCGATTACCCTGCTGAAATTCGCGCCCCTGCGGGCACCCTTCCCGGAGTCAGCGGTTTCCAGATTCAGTTTTCCTCGGGCGACGTGTTCACCCCGGGAGACGCCGTGGACGTGCTGGTGGCGATGAATCCCGCCGCCCTCAGGACCAACGTTAAGGATTTGAAAGCGAACGGCATTCTCATCGTGAATAGCGATGCATTTACAGACGGCGATTTGCGTAAAGCCGACCTCACCACCAATCCGCTTGAAGATAGTTCTCTCGATGCCTACCGTCTGTTTCCAGTGGGCCTGGAGCGTTTGACGCGCACCGCGCTTCAGGACTTGGGCCTCGACGCCAAGTCCATGGACCGCTGCAAGAATTTCTTCGCGCTGGGCATGTGCTACTGGCTCTACAACCGCTCGATGGACCTGACCTACAAGTGGATCGAGGACAAGTTCAAGACCAAGCCGTTGCTGGTCGAGGCCAACAAGCTGGCCATGCGTGCGGGCTACAACTACTGCGAAGCGACCGAGGCCTTTCAAGTCAGCTACGAAATTCCTCCGGCCAAGCTGGTTCCCGGCACGTACCGAAATCTCAGCGGCAACCAAGCATTGGCGATCGGCTTCGTGGCGGCTTCGCAGAAGGCCGGTCTTCCGCTGTTCCTCGGCTCCTATCCGATCACGCCCGCTTCGGACATCCTGCACGAACTTTCCATGTACAAAAATTTCGGCGTGATGACGTTTCAGGCCGAGGACGAAATCGCGGCCATCACTTCCGCCATCGGCGCCGCCTATTCCGGAGCACTGGCCCTCACCACGACTTCCGGCCCCGGCATGGCGCTGAAAACCGAAGCGATGGGCTTAGCGGTTGCGGTGGAACTGCCCATCGTCATTTGCGACATCCAGCGCGGCGGTCCATCCACGGGCTTGCCGACGAAGACCGAGCAAGCGGATCTTCTGCAAGCGATGTACGGACGCAACTCGGAAGCGCCGATCCCGATCCTCGCGCCCTCGACGCCGGGCGATTGTTTCTGGGTGGCTGTCGAAGCCTGCCGCATCGCGCTCAAGTACATGGTGCCGGTCGTCATCCTGTCCGACGGCTATCTCGCCAACGGCGCCGAGCCGTGGCGCATTCCCACCGTGGACGAAATTCCGGGCATCAAGGCCAAATTCACGACCGATCCCAACGGTTTCCATCCCTACTCCCGCGACCCGAAAACCTTGTCGCGTCCGTGGGCGATTCCGGGCACGCCGGGACTCGAGCACCGCGTCGGCGGCATCGAGAAACAGGACGTAACCGGGAACATCAACTACGAGCCGCTGAACCACGAAAAAATGGTTCGCCTGCGCGCGGCCAAGGTTGAGGCCGTAACGCAAGACATTCCCGATGTGGTTCCGGCCGGCGATCCTGACGGCGATCTTTTGATCGTGGCCTGGGGCTCGACGTACGGAGCGATCACCGCGGGCTTAAAGACAATGCGCGCCCGCGGGCACCGCATCGGCCACGTCCATCTGCGGCACCTCAATCCGCTGCCGCGCAATTTGGGAGAAGTATTGGGACGCTATCGCCAAGTCCTGGTGCCCGAAATGAACCTCGGCCAATTGCTGATGCTCTTGCGCGCCAAGTATCTGGTCGACGCGCAGGGCTACAACAAGATCCAGGGGCAGCCCTTCAAGCAATCGGAAATCGAAGCGAAGATCGAGGAAGTTCTGGGCTGAAGCCCCCTGACGGGGGCAAGCCGAAAGGAATTTGGAGACAAGACCCATGACTACGGCATCGATTCCAGTACTGACCAAGAAGGATTTTCAGACGGACCAGGAAGTCCGCTGGTGCCCGGGCTGCGGAGATTACGCCATTCTCTCCGCCGTGCAAGCCGTGTTTCCCGAGCTGGGGATTCCGCGCGAAAAATTCGTGGTGATTTCCGGCATCGGCTGCTCCAGCCGGTTCCCGTACTACATGAATACGTTCGGCTTTCACACCATCCACGGCCGCGCTCCCGCAGTCGCGACCGGCGTGAAAATCGCTCACCCCGAGTTGGAAGTTTGGGTGGCGACGGGCGACGGCGATTCGCTGGCCATCGGGGGCAACCACACGATTCACATGCTGCGGCGCAACGTCGGCATTAAGGTGCTGATGTTCAACAACAAGATTTACGGCCTTACCAAGGGCCAGTATTCGCCGACCTCGGAGTTCGGCAAGAAAACCAAGTCGACTCCGTTCGGCAACGCCGACCGTCCGTTCAATCCGCTGGGCCTGGTGATCGGCGCAGATACTTCCTTCGTGGCGCGCTCCGTGGACGTCTTCCAGCAGCACCTGAAAGAAACGCTGCGCAAGGCGGCGGCGCACCGCGGCTCGGCTTACGTTGAGATTCTTCAGAACTGCAACATTTTCAACGACGGAGCCTGGTTCGACCTCACCGAAAAGGAAGCCCGCAGCGAGCACGTCGTGCAGCTCGAACACGGCAAGCCGCTGATCTACGGCAAAAACCGCGATAAGGGCATTCGCCTCAATGGCATGGAACTGGAAACCGTCCATCTCGGCAACGGCAATGGGCTCACCGAGAAGGATCTGCTCGTTCACGATGAGCAGCACCCGAATCCCGCCTATGCCTTTATGCTGGCGCAGATGGAAGAGAAGCCCGGCTTCCCCACCCCGATCGGCGTGCTGCGCTCCTGGGACCGCGACCGCTACGAGGACGTCATGTCCAAGCAGATTCAGGACGTGATCGCCAAGCGAGGCCCGGGCGACCTGGCCAAGCTGCTGAACGCCGGCGATACCTGGGAAGTGCGATAAGTTCACAAGCGCGGCAAATTTCAAATGAATGGGCGGCCCGAAGTTTGGGCCGCCCTTTTTTTTCCTGGGAGGCTTCTTGCGCGCAGGAGAAAGGGAGCCGCGCAATAATCTCAAATTCGAAATTTGAGATTGGAAGCCGGAACGGTAGATCGAGAACGAGAGGAGGCGGCTTGAATCTCACGCAGCTAGAGCTAAAAGCCTAAGGCTTGAGATCGATGGCTAGCGGTTAGTCCCTTGAACTTGCAGATTGAGCTTAGTGGCTGGGATTCAAAATCGGCGCGGACAGGACACGGTTCGCTACTGCCGCGCCCCGGTCGCCATGGCCGATATGCCCGATTCGTTGCCGCGCGTCGCAAAATAATTTTCGTCATTCAGACGGCGATAAATCCGTCCCGCGACTCCGGCGGCCATGGGCCCTTTGATGGCGGAGCTGTGTCCGCGCATCAAGACCACCAGGACGATTTTCGGATGCTCCTGGCCGGCATAGGAAACGAACCAGCCGAGGCGCGAAGCGTTATCCGAGCAGGTGCCCGTCTTGCCGAAGGCCTGTTCATCTTCGGAAATGTAGCTTAAGCGCGCCGTGCCGTAGAGCACCGCGGCGAGCATTCCGTCGCGCACTTCCGGCAGAAGCGATTCGATGTTGAGCTGCCGCTTAATGCGCGGCGTGAAATTCGCCCGCTCCTCCGCGCTGCGCGGATATTGCAGATAATAAAGCGTGCCCCCGTTGGCGATGCTCGATACCAGGGCGCCGAGTTGCAGCGGCGTCATCTGAATCCCCTGGCCGAAGCTGGACATCCGCGCCACGCCTCCGAACGAAGGCGGCTCGGATGGAAATCCCCCGGGATGCTCTTCCGGAATCTGATACCCGGCCAATTCACCGAGGCCCAGGAGGCGGCCGTAGTGCGAAACCGTGTCAAATCCCATGCGCCGACCAAGTTCCTCGAAGAAGGCGTTGTTCGAATGCGCGAGCGCCTCGGTGAGGTTCAAATATTTGCGGGGAGCGACGCGGATCATCGTGTCGCGCGTCACCACGCCTTCTTGCAGCGCCGCGACCGCGATCACCGGCTTGATCGTCGAGCAGGGAATATAGCCGGCGGAAAACGCGAGATTCTGGTTGACGACCGTGAGGATACGTCCGCTCGAAGGGTCGATGGCCACGACGGAACCGTTGTAGCGGCCCAGTCCGTCCACGGCCGCCTTGCGCACGACCGGGTCGTCATACGCCGAAACGTCGCCTTTTTCCGAATCCGTGAAGGTCGGCACGCCGTAGCGCGTCGATGAGCTTCTTCTAACCGAGGCGCGTGCTCCAGGCGCGGGAGCTGCCAGCGCGGGACTTCCTGCAATCGAAAGACAGAGGAAAATTGCTAGCAATCGAATATGGCTGGGCCGACACATCGTCATTAATTGTTCCAATCTGGACCGCTATAGCGCTCCCGATGTGGGTTTCGAGCTGAGGCCCTGATTCTAAGCAATTTGCCTGCCGAAACGCAATAGCAAATCTGGACAATTAAGTACTATCATGTAGGGGGCCAAACTTCAGTACCTTCGTACTAGGCTGAAAACACTATTCCTACGCGTGAAGCTCGTGTAGTAGGCGTGTATCCTCGAGGAACATTCGGTTCCACTGTAACCCAATGTTTTTCCGTTTTGTGGCGAGGCATGCTTTCGCGGCCCGGCACAGTGCCGGGCCGCGATGAGTGGAAATTATTTTCCGCATCCGTGAGGGGCGAATTACTTCAGCGGGCGCGGCTTGCCGGGCGCTGCCGAAGCGCCGGAAGCAGCAGCGGCTGCGGCGTGACTCGCGGGTTTTTCCGAAGGATTTTCCGCCTGCGCCGCCGGGGCCGGCGCGCCATTGGCCGCGCCGGGAATGGGAATATTCATGCTCTTGCGCAGCGCGTTTTCGATTTTCCCGCGGACGTCGGCGTGTTCCTTCAAGAAGACGCGCGCATTTTCGCGTCCCTGGCCGAGCCGTTCGCCGCCGTATGAAATCCACGTGCCTGACTTTTCCAGGATGCCCTTCTCCACGCCCAGGTCGATCAAATCGCCTTCGCGGGAGACCCCCTCTCCGTAGAGGATGTCAAACTCGGCCTCGCGGAATGGCGCGGCAACTTTATTCTTCACCACTTTGGCGCGGGTGCGCGAGCCGATGACGCGGTCGCCTTCCTTGATGGACTGAATGCGGCGGATATCGAGCCGGATCGAGGAGTAAAATTTCAACGCGCGCCCGCCCGTGGTGGTTTCCGGATTGCCGAACATCACGCCGATCTTTTCGCGAATCTGGTTGATGAAGATCAGGCAGGTGCGCGATTTCGAAACGATGGCCGTCAGCTTCCGCAGCGCCTGCGACATCAGGCGCGCCTGAAGGCCCATGGACGGGTCGCCCATGTCGCCTTCCAGCTCGGCGCGCGGCACGAGCGCGGCCACCGAGTCCACCACAATCACGTCCACCGCGCCCGATTGGATCAGCTTCTGCGCGATCTCCAGGGCCTGCTCGCCGTTGTCCGGCTGCGACACGAGCAGATTGTCCACGTCCACGCCCAAATTTCGCGCGTAGACCGGATCGAGCGCGTGCTCGGCGTCGATGAACGCCGCCTGCCCGCCCATCTTCTGCGCTTCGGCGATGATGTGCAGCGTCAGCGTCGTCTTGCCACCCGATTCCGGGCCGTAAATCTCGATCACGCGTCCGCGCGGCACACCGCCCACGCCCAGCGCCGCGTCAATCGAGAGCGCCCCCGTGGGAATCACGCTGACCGGCACCAGCACGTCGCGGCTGCCCAGGCGCATGATGGCGCCCTTGCCGTAATCCTTCTCGATCTGCGAAATCGCGGTTTCCAGCATTTTCGTCTTTTCGTCCGTCATCGCTTCACCTCGGAGGCTGAGTTGTCACGTATCGTGACTTTGCGGGTCCCGCAGAGTCTACTACAAACCGGCCCGCTTGGCGCAAATTCCTTTCGAGAGGCAGGATATCACATGGCGAAGAAAAAGCAAATACTATTTTGGGCTCGGCTCGCGGGGCGAAAGAGACTTTAACACAGAGAACACAGAGAACACGGAGAAAGGCGGAGTGAGCCGAAGTTTCTCCGTGTTCTCTGTGCCCTCTGTGGTGAAGATTTTGGGCCGTTGAGTTTCCTGCAAAGCCAGACGCGCGCGCTCCGGGCTATTTGGCATAGGCATAAAACCCGCGTCCAGTCTTGCGCCCGAGCCACCCGGCGGCGACCAATTTTCGCAGCAGCGGGCAGGCGCGGTACTTCGGGTCGCCGAAACCATTGTAGAGCACGTCGAGGATGTTTACGCACACATCGAGGCCGATGAAATCGGCGAGTTCGAGCGGGCCCATCGGATGATTCATGCCCAGTTTCATCACCGCGTCGACGTCTTCCGCTCGCGCGACCCCTTCCATCACGGCGAAGGCGGCTTCGTTGATCATCGGCATCAGGACGCGGTTGGAGACGAAGCCGGGCGCGTCGTTGACCGCGACGGGCTTTTTCTCGAGGTGTTCGCACAGCGCCATGGTGGCATGAAACGTTTCGTCGCTCGTTTGCAGCGCGCGAATCACCTCGACAAGCACCATGACCGGGACGGGATTCATGAAGTGCATCCCGATGAAGCGGTCGGGACGGCCCGTGCCCGCGGCGAGAGTCGTGACGGAAATCGAGGAAGTGTTCGACGCGAGGATCGCTTCGGGACGCAGCAGCTTGTCCGCTTCGCGCAAGACCGCAAGTTTCAGATCGAGGCGTTCAGGAACGGCTTCCACGGCGAAATCGGCGCGCGCCAGCTGTGAGGAATCGGTGGTGGCCTGGATGCGGCCCAGGATTTTGGATTTGTCCGCTTCGGCTACTTTGCCCTTCTTCACTTCCCGGTCCAGATTCTTGGCGATCGTGTCCCGGGCGCGAGCGAGGAAGCTCTCCTCGACGTCGCGTAAAATCACAGTGTAGCCGCAGCGGGCGAAAACGTGCGCGATGCCGTTGCCCATGGTTCCCGCGCCCAGAACGGCGACAGTGCGGATTGCATCGATCATTGCGTCTCCTGGCGATGTGGCACAGGCTTCAGCTTGTGGGGAGTTCCATTCACATTTTGCGGCATGCGGGTTTGTTTTACTTACGGAAACCTCACAGGCTGAAGCCTGTGCCACAGTGTTTTTATTCCGGCGGGCTGGCATCCACCACTTCACGCACGATTTCCCTGGCCCGCAGTTCCTTTTCCGGCCGAACGACAACGCTCAAGCGGCCCTCTTCGCCCTCTTTCCGCGAAGCGATGCCCACTTCGCGGAGGCACATCACTAAATTATCCGCGAGGGTTTCGCTTTCCCCTGTCCACACAGCAGCAGCGGGATCGTCTTCGTGCCATTCGACCGATAGGTCGGAGTCGGACGCGTCGTCTTCCTCCGGCTCATCCGATTCCGGAAGCGTCAGCGCCTCGATGCCCTCGGGCGTTTGCTCGTCGGGATCGATTAGCCCATCTTCATCCAGAATGATCTCTCGGGCCGCATCCCGATCCTCAGTGGCAACAAAAATCTCCAGGTTCGAACCCAAGGGAATGAAGGGATTGAAGTTCTGTCCATCCCGGTCCAGAGATTCGATTCCGGCTTGCTCGAGAGCGTTCTTCACGCGCTCATACTCGGAAGGATCGTCACCCTGCCATACGGAAACGATTCGAACGTCCCGCGAAGGGTTTGCCGCTTCCGGTTCGAGCTTGTCCACGAGCGCGACGCCGCAATCGGCGCATTCGGTCACGCCGCGGATATATTCGCATTTGCAATTCGGACAGATCATGGCGGGGCATTCTAACGCCGCTTGGACGAGGAATCTATCCTTCCGTGATTTGGCGAGCGATTTCCCGCGCTCGCTTCAAATCCTCCGCGCGGACGCAGAGGCGGGCGCGATGGCCCGGTTCGTCCGGAATGCGGCTGGGGATGCCGTTTTCGCGGAGGGCGAAGGCCAGGTATTCGGCCATGGATTCATCCTCGCCCGACCAGACTTCCGAGGTCGCTTCGTTCGAATCCCAATTGGAAGGGAGCGGGCGGCGAGGATCGAGACGGTCATGCTCCCGCATGGCGGCGCCGGCGGAAAATTGGGGATCGCGTTCCTTGCTCTCGACCCAGTCCAATGCGTCATTAGCGCGTTCCAGATCGGAGGCGTGCACGCGAATTTCAAAGCCGGGGATAGCTTCCAGATAATACGGGCGGGAGGAGAGGAATCCGCCGGCGGGATCGTAGACCTGGGTCTGCCAGAAAGGGATGCTCTCGTCACGCAGGGCCGCTTGCAGCGCGGTGAATTTGGCGGGATCGGAGCCGCGCCAGAGGATTTCGAGAGAATCGTCGGTCATGGAATGGTGTTGTGGGACAGGCTTCAGCCTGTCTGGTTTTGAATGCCGCTAACAATACAGAAAATCAAAAGCAGACAGGCTGAAGCCCGTCCTACCGTTCCACGGCGAGCGCCACGGCGTTGCCGCCGCCCAGGCAGAGCGCGGCGATTCCGCGGCGCGCGTTGCGGCGCTGCAATTCGTAGAGCAGCGTAATGAGAATGCGCGCGCCGGAGGCGCCGATGGGGTGGCCGATGGCCACGGCGCCGCCATTCACGTTCACCTTCGCCGGATCGAGGCGCAGTTCGCGCGTCACGGCAATGGCGGCGGCGGCGAATGCTTCGTTGATTTCGTACAGGTCTACGTCGCGCTCGCGGTCCCAGCCCGTTTTTTCGAGGATTTTTTCCACGGCGTAAATGGGCGCGGTCATGATCCACTTGGGATCGACGCCGCTCACGGCCTGTGCGACGATCCGCGCCATGGGCGTCTTTCCCAGGCGCGCCGCGTTGCTTTCGCCGGTGACTACGAGCGCCGCCGCGCCGTCATTCGTGCCCGGGGCGTTGCCCGCCGTCACGGTGCCGTCCTTTTTGAACGCGGGCCGCAATTTGCTCAGCGCTTCGAGCGAAGCATCCTCGCGCGGCGATTCGTCGTATTTGATCGTCACCGGTTCGCCCTTCTTTTGCGGAATTTCGACGGGCACGATCTGCGATTCGATGAAGCAGGATTTCCTGGCGCGCACGGCGCGCTGATGGCTCTCCAGGGAAAATCGATCCTGCTCCTCGCGCGTGATGCCGAATTTCTCGGCGACGAGTTCGGCGGTCATGCCCATGTGAAAATCGTTGTAAACGTCCCACAAACCGTCGCGCACCATCGAGTCCACCACTTCCGCGTTTCCGTACCGGTAGCCCGTGCGAGCGCCGGGCAGCAAATAGGGGCAGTTGGACATCGATTCCATCCCGCCCGCAACCACAATTTCGTTCTCGCCCAGCACAATTCCCTGCGCCGCCAGGCCGACGGCTTTCAAACCCGAGCCGCAAACTTTGTTGATGGTCATGGCCGCGACACGCACGTCCAGCCCCGCGCCCAGGCCCGCCTGCCGCGCGGGATTTTGCCCCAGCCCCGCCTGCACCACGTTGCCCATGATGATTTCATCCACTGCTTTGGGCTCGATGTCCGCGCGGCGCACCGCTTCCGCCACGGCTTTGGCGCCCAGTTGCGTGGCGGAAAGGGGTGCAAGGCCGCCTTGAAATTTTCCGATGGGGGTGCGAACGGCGCTGAGGATTACAGCACGGTCCATGGTTGCTCTCCCGGATAAACTACCGACGGGGTGCGCCACGAGGAATGTGGCATCGCCATGGGCCAGTATAGGAGTTCGTTAGAGCCGGGTCAATTTCGCCGGGCTCAGGCCGCGCGAATCTGTCGATTCGGGCGCGTCCTTGGAAGCGGTCTAATTTTACGCTCGAGGTGAAAATAAATCCTTTCCTGCGCGGTCATCTTCCGACCCATGACTCGCTCAAAGATGCGTTCAATGGGCGTCTCTATCGTTGCACTTGGCTGGGTAAATTGCGGCATGTGCAACCTCCTCTGGTTTCAATCTGTCTTTCTGCTGTAACCATAAGCTCGCCCGCTGGGGTGTAATTTGTGCCTACATTACTAACTACAACTTTAGGGGGAGTCAATAGATTTTTATACCTCTATCGCACTATAACCTTATTGTTATATCGATTCCCGTTAATCCGGAAATTCCGTCCCTGTGATACTGTGGGTGCTAGGGACGATCCAAGATGGCCGACCTGTTCGATTTCGCCGGCGCGCCCGCGCCGGGTTTCCCGCTCAACCCCGAGCAGCGCGCCGCCGTCCAGCATGGCGAAGGCCCGCTCGTGGTGGTGGCGGGCGCGGGCACGGGCAAAACGCGCGTCATCACCGAGCGCATCCGCTATCTGCTCGATACGCAGCCGGACCTGACCGGGAAGGAAATCCTAGGACTGACGTTCACCGACAAGGCCGCGGCGGAAATGAAACACCGGGTGGTCGCCGCGGCGCGCGATCGCGGTGAAGCGGAAGCGAAGCGCGCCGAGGCGGTCACGCTCAAGACGTTTCACTCGTTTTGCAGCGGGCTTTTGCAGGACATCGATCCGGACCTCAAGCCCATTGACGGGATCGACCACTGGATTCTGCTCCGCCGCAACCTGCCCGCGCTGCAACTCGAGCACTATCGGCGACTTGCGGAGCCGGGGCAATTCCTCGGCGACTTCGTGGAATTTTTCTCGCGCTGCCAGGACGAGCTGGTCACCCCGGACGATTATCAGCGCTATGCCGCGGAGCAGGCGGAGAATTTTCTGCGCGTCCGCGGCGCGATGCCAGAGGATGAGCGGGCCATCCGCGACGAGGAAATCGCCAAGCTTCAGGAAATTGCGCGGGCCTACCGGGCGAGCGATCTTCTTCTCCGCGAACGTAAGCTACTTACGTTCGGCACGCAGATCATGGACGCCGTGCTTCACCTTCGCGCGAACGAATCCCTGCGCGAATCGCTGCGCGCGCGGTACCGGCACATCCTGGTCGATGAGTTCCAGGACACCAACATCGCGCAACTGGAATTGCTCTGGCTGCTGGGCGGCGAGCGTCCTAACCTGGTCGTGGTGGGCGACCATCGCCAGGCGATTTACCGTTTTCGCGGGGCGTCGTTCGGCAGCTTCACGATTTTTCTGAAGCGCTTCGCTTCGGCCCGGGCCGGTTCCACGGAACAGGATCTGCTGCGGCCGCTCACCGTGAATTACCGATCCTCGGGGAGAATCCTGCGCGTCGCCGGACAAGCGATCAGCCACAACGAAAAACCGGTCAACATTCCTGAATATCCCTTGATTGCGGACAACAATGACGGAGAAAAAGTGCGGATCGTCACGCACGAATCCAGCGAAGCCGAGGCGCAATGGGTCGCCGGCGAACTCGAGCGGCTGCATCGCGCCGGAGCGAAATGGCGCACCTTCGCCGTGCTGTATCGCGGCCACGCACATCGCGACAAACTGGTCGACGCGCTCAAAGCGCGCAAAATTCCCTTCGTTATTAAAAATCTTACGATCCTCTCCCACCGCCTGGTGCGGGACTTGATTGCGTATCTCCGGCTCATCGATCAGCCTTCGGATGACGTGGCCTGCGCGCGCGTGCTCGCCATGCCGGCGTGGGGCCTCGAACCCGCGGACTTGGTGCGCCTCGTCGAACGCGCCGCGAAAAGCAAGGGCGCTTCCTTGTGGGACACGATGCAGGCCGCGCGAGGCGAACCGCCATATTCCGGCGGCGGGCGCGATCTGGGTACGCTCGTCCATATGATTGCGGATCTTCGAAAAAAAGCCCGCGAATTGACGGCGTCGGAGCTTTTTGACGAATTAGCGGGGGCGCTTGGAATCCATTCGGTTGTGACTGCCGAAGACCGCAAGTATTTCGATCGCCTGGCGCAATTCGTGCGCGATTGGCAACCGAAGAGCGAGACGCAGCGCCTGAAGGAATTCGTCGAGTACCTGGATTATTTCGAACAGGCCGGGGGATCGATCAACCTCGAACAGGAATCCGGCGACGCGGTTCAGCTCATGACCGTGCACGCGGCCAAAGGCCTGGAATTCGATCACGTCTACGTTCTGCGCCTCGTGCAGCGCGGCTTTCCGGCGGGAGAAAAACCGCGGGTGCTTGAATTTCCAGCCGAATT
>Ga0335078_10010154_pt1 | contig 13947 bp, 10 predicted proteins | sample Lox_Sample_32_FD_206711 | JGI IMG/M metagenome (GOLD analysis project Ga0335078, IMG submission 206711) | Soil microbial communities from Loxahatchee National Wildlife Refuge, Florida, United States - Lox_Sample_3.2 | ecosystem: Environmental > Terrestrial > Soil > Wetlands | place: USA...
TGCCGCCACGAAATGCCGTCGCTGCTGGACTTCGAGAAACGCTACTCCGCGAAAGGCGTGAGGCTGCTGTTGATCTCCGCCGACGAGATTTCCGATGAGCCAAAAGCGCGCGCGTTCCTGGAGTCCTTGGATGGCCCGCCGGCCACGTGGATCAAGTCCGCCAAAGACGACGATGCATTCATCCGCGCGGTTGATCCAAAATGGAGCGGCACGCTGCCTTCCACCTTCGTCTACGACCGTCAGGGCCGTCTGGCCAAATCCTTCACCGGCGAGATCGACGTCAAAGAGCTGGAAAATGCGGTCCGCGGGTTGTAACGCCTCGGCTTGCCAGGGTTAACTCCGATTTACAAACCCGTCTTCCTCGTGCCATCGTGGTAGGGATTGGAGGAAGTTCTTGAAGAATCTGACCCTGTGTGCCCTGCTGGCTCTGGCCCCGCTCGCCTGCCTCGCCGACGATGCCACCCCGTTCCTCAACGTGAAAACCGGGCTTTGGGAAGACACCGTCAGCACCCAGACCAGCGGGATGCCGTCCATTCCTGAGGATGTCCTTGCCAAAATGCCGCCTGAGCGCCGCGCCCAGATTGAGGCGATGATGAAGAACGGCATGGCTGCCCATACCGTGAAGAGCTGCGTCACTCCTGACATGCTCCGGAAAGCCACGTTCTATGAAGATCGCTCCAATGCCTGCACGCGGACGGTGAAAGCATCTTCTGCCTCGTCGGTGGACTTTCATATGGAGTGCAACATGGGGCACGGGAAGACGGTCGCCGATGGACACTTCGCTGCCAGCGATGCGGAGAACTTCAAGGGCGAGGTCACCGGCGTGACCACCACCCAGGACGGACGAACCATCCCCTCGAAGACCACTATCACCGGCCACTGGCTCAGCTCGGACTGCGGCAATCTGCAGCCGAAATAGCCCTCCCCAATTGCGCGGCTCTTCGGACCGTCTCTGCGCGCCCTTCATGTATAATGGGGGCGCTTTCAATCCCATAGGCAGGGGCGGACAAGCCACGTGCATCTTCATCTCGTCGATATCGCCATAATCGTCGCCTATCTGGTGACCTCGGTTCTCGTTGGCTACTGGGTCTCTCACCGCGCATCCCGGAGCATCAAGGATTATTTCCTCGGCGGCAACACCATGCCATGGTATCTGCTGGGAATTTCCAACGCCTCCGGCATGTTCGATATCAGTGGCACCATGCTCCTGGTTTACTGGATGTTCGTCTACGGCCTCAAGAGCGTTTGGATTCCCTGGCTGTGGCCTACCTTTAATCAGGTCTTCCTGATGGTCTATCTATCCGCGTGGCTGCGCCGCTCCAACGTCATGACCGGCGCGGAGTGGATTCAGACGCGCTTCGGCAAGGGTCGTGGCGCACAGCTTTCGCACATCATCGTGGTGATTTACGCGTTCATTAGCATCATCGGGTTCTTCACCTATGGCTTCAAAGGCATCGGCAAGTTCGCGGCCAGTTTCCTGCCGTGGCAGCTCAGCAGTGACCCATCGCTGAACGCCAATCTCTACGCCCTCATCCTCATCGCCATCACTGCCATTTACGTGATCAAGGGCGGCATGATCAGCGTAGTTATTACCGAAGTCATCCAGTTTTGCATTCTGTCCGTTGTTTCATTCGCCGTGGGCATCATCGCCATGTCGAAGGTGGCCCCTGAAACGCTGCAACGCTTCATCCCCGCCGGCTGGGACAACATCTTCTTCGGGTGGCATCTCGGCATGGACTGGTCGAAGCTCATGCCTTCCGCCGTCGACAAGATCGCATCCGATGGCTATGGCCTGTTCGGCTTCTTCGTCATGATGCTGCTCTTCAAGGGCGTGCTGATCAGCGCCGCCGGGCCTGCCCCGAATTACGACATGCAGCGCGTGCTCTCATCGAAGAATCCGCGCGAGGCTTCCATGATGAGCGCCTGGGTCAACCTGGTCCTCACGCCTCCGCGCTACTTCCTCATTACCGGTCTCACGGTCCTCACTCTCGTCTTCTTCGTCGCCGATAATCCCGGCATGAAGACGCATATGGATTTCGAGCTGGTGTTGCCCTACGCGCTCGGCCATTTCGTCCCGGTCGGTCTGCTGGGCCTGCTCATTGCCGGTCTGCTGGCGGCCTTCATGTCGAACTTCGCCGCCACCGTGAATGCCGCGCCCCCGTATTTCGTCAACGATATTTACAAGCGCTTCATCAACCCTGACGCCCCTCCGAAGACCTACGTGCGCCTCAGCTACCTGTCTTCCTTCATCGTGGTTGTCCTCGGTGTCGCCATCGGCTGGTTCGTCACTTCGGTAAGCGATGTCGTGACCTGGATCGTCACCGGGCTGTGGGGCGGCTACACGGCTTCGAACGTCCTCAAGTGGTACTGGTGGCGGTTCAACGGATACGGCTATTTCTGGGGCATGGCCTCGGGAATCACTGCTTCACTGACCGTCCCCGGAATCCTTCGAACCGTCGCGCCGCTCCAGAATTTCGCCGCCGCTCATCAACTCAGCCTCGATGTGTCGGTGGGCTTCGCCCTCGTTTTCGCCCTTTCGCTCATCGGCTGCGTCGCCGGTACGCTGCTCACCGCGCCCGATGAGGACCATATCGTGATGGACTTCTACCGCCGCGTGAAACCCTGGGGGTTCTGGGGTCCCGTCCGCCGTAAAGTGCAGGCGCTCGATCCGGCGTTTGAGCCCAACCGCGATTTCGGACGCGACATGTTCAACGTGGTGGTCGGAATTGCCTGGCAGGTCAGCCTTGTGGCGCTTCCGATTTATCTTGTAATCCGCCAGTTCGACCGCGTCGCCATCACCGCCGGAATCATCCTGCTGAGTTCAGTCGTTCTGAAGCTCACCTGGTATAACCATCTGGAGAAGCGGGAACAGAAGGTTGGCATTCCGGCGCCGGCTGAAGTTGCGGCTCCCCAGGCGTAGTTCCTTCGGTCTGAATCTCTTCGAGGATCTGCGCGAGCCGTCGCCGCTCGATCGGTTTGGAAAGGTACCCGTCCATCCCGGCTGCAAGGCACCGCTCTTCGTCGCCCTTCATCGCATGCGCGGTCATGGCGATAATCTTCTGATGGCCTCCATACGTTCGCTCATGTTCCCGAATCGCGGCCGTCGCCTGCAGGCCGTCAATCTCCGGCATCTGCACGTCCATCAGGATGACGTCGAACGTGCCCGACAGGCACAGTTCCAGCGCTTGCCGCCCATCGCCGGCCATCTCCACCGTGTGGCCGCTCTGTTCCAGAATGCGCCGGATCAGGAACTGATTTGTGGGGTTATCTTCCGCAACAAGAATGCGCAGCGGACCCTGCGCGGCGAACGTTTCCGCGGCCGGTGCTGGCGTTGCATCGGCATTCTTCAACCCCGTCCCAACCCCGAATCGCGCGGTGAAGTGGAAACAGCTGCCCTGGCCCGTCTTACTCTCCACCCAGATCCGGCCGCCCAGCATCGTAACCAGCCGTGATGCGATCGTCAGCCCCAGCCCCGTGCCTCCGTAGTTACGCGTAATGGAAGAATCCGCCTGCGTGAAGGCGTCGAAGATAACGCGCTGTTTTTCCGGCGGTATACCCACGCCCGTGTCGCGAACCGCGAAGTGCAACACCACATGGCCGCCGTCCGCGGATTCCACCTCGGCGCCCAGAGTCACCTTGCCTGCCGGCGTGAACTTGACTGCATTCCCCAGCAGATTGACCGCAATTTGTTTCAGGCGGACCGCGTCGCCAACCACCACAGCCGGCACGTCGGGAGCCACCTGGCATGAGAGATCCAGACCTTTTTCGTGCGCCCGTAACGCGAGTGTGCGCGCCGCGCTTTCCAGCGTCGCCTGCAGGTTGAATTCGGCGGCTTCCACATCCAGCTTGCCGGCCTCGATCTTGGAAAAGTCCAGTACGTCGTCAACGATAGTGAGCAGCGAATCCGCTGACGCCTTGATGATGTGCAGGTATTCGCGCATCTCCAGATTCGGACCGGCTTCCAGCGCCAGCTCGGTCGTGCCGATAATGCCGTTCATCGGTGTGCGAATCTCGTGGCTCATGTTGGCCACGAATTCGCTCTTGTAGCGGCTCGCCGATTCCGCCGCTTCTTTGGCCATTCGCAGCTCGGAGGTCTGCTCTTCCACCAACCGTCCCAATTCGCGCGCCCGTAGACGTAGCCCCCGCGTGTAGATCTTCTGGGCCGCAATTGCACTCAGCAGCAGCGTGACCGCGCAGAGCGCCAGAAACCACCAGGTCTGATAAAAGTGCGGCAGCAACACGAACCCAACCGATGCTCCCTGAAGATTCCAGACATTGTCGTCATTCGATCCGATAACCCGGAACCGGTACGTCCCCGGAGGCAGCTTCGTGTAGTACGCTACTCGGCGCGCTCCCGCGTCAACCCATTCCGGATCGTAGCCCTCGAGCTGGTAGCGGAACTGCGCTCGCCCGGGTGCAAGCATGCTCAGCCCCGTATAGTGGAACTCGATCCGGTCCGTCCCCGCCACAATCCGGAATCCGTCGCGTGCGGAGAACATGCGTCCGTCTGCCACCACTTCCTCGAGAACCACAGGTGGCGCCAGGCGGTTCCGCAGCAGATGCTCGGGATCGAGCGCAACCACGCCCTTCCGCGTACAGAACCACATCCTGCCATCGTGGGCGCGGCACCCCGCCGGCTGTTCCATCGGCATCGATGCTTCGCTCGTTTTCATGCCGTCTTCTGTGCCGTAACGAGCCGCCGGGACCGCCCCGATCCGGCCATCCGCGAAATCGTCGAGGTCTTTTTCCGCGATCCGGTAGATCCCGCTGGCCGCGCTGATCCAGAGGTTCCCCCGATGGTCGGCCAGGATGCTGCTGGGATAATCGTCGAAGAGTCCCGCGCTCTCCGTGTAGTGCGTGACCTTTCCGTCGCGAATCCGGAAGCGCGCCAACCCGGGAATGCGTCCCCCCAGCCAGAGATACCCCCGGCCATCGTCGAAAATCGTCGTCACCGCGAAATTGACCTGCCGTTGCCGCGAGTTCTCCAGCGCTTCGTCTTTCGCGAATCTGTACAGGCCCTTGGTGGTCCCGAACCACAGTGTCCCGTCCGCCGAGCGGTGGATCACAAACGTGTAGGTATCGGGGACCGACAGCGGCGTGGATTTTCCGTGAAACGTCAGAGGTTCGGCCCTGCCGTCGCGAAAACGGAGCGCCACCCCCTCCGAGGTCGTGAGGATCAGACCTTCTTCGTCCTCGGTGATCGCGGAAATAAACCGATCCCCAATGAGCGGTGATGAGTGTACGGTGAACCTGCCGTCTCGTAAGCTTGTCAGCCCGGCATTCGTCCCCATCCAGATGGTTCCATCCCGGCCCTCGAAAAGGCCGTCGGAATATACGCTGGGCAGGCCGTCCTTCTTCGTGTACGTGGCCACTACCGCCCCGTCGCGAATCCGGACCAATCCCCCCGCCGTGCAAAAAACATAAACGCTTCCGTCGCGTGCTTCGATGATGTTGTCGGTGCGGTCGGAAAGCAGACCGTCTCTCGCCGTATATGGAGTGATGCTCGTGTCGCGGAATCGCTCCAGCCCGCTGGCCGTCCCTACCCACAGACTGCCTTCGCGATCTTCGTATACCGACAGCACATGATTGTCGGTCAGGCCGTCGGCGGACGTGAACGACGCCACTTTTGGGCCGGCCACCCGGTACAACCCCGCGCTGGTGGTCCCTACCCAGAGATTCCCGTTCCGGTCGCTTGCAAGCGCCGTGACTTCCGCGTAGATTGGCTGGCTCAATTGCGGCAAAACCAGCGTGCCCTCGTCCATCCGGCGCAGGCCGTTGGCCGTGCCCACCCACAGCCGCTTTTCGCCATCCAATGCCAGGTTAAGTGCCAGCGGCTTCTTCGCCGCGTCACCGGCCGCCGCAAGCCCGCCGGGGCGGTAACGATAAATCGACAGCAGCCCGGCAATCCACACCGAGCCCCCCTCGTCTTCCAGAAATCCCGACACCCAGCTGGTTTGTCCGCGCAGCAGTTCCGGCCCGTGATCGCCGATCGCATACAAAAAATCGTCCGATCCGAGGAGCACCCGGTGATCGCGGGATTCAAACAGAACGCGGATGTCCCCGTCGGGCAGCGCTCCGGGGGGCCGGTAGTCCGTGAACTCGCCGCCCTGCAGCCGCAACGTTCGTGTCAGCGTTCGCACCAGCAGATCGCCATCCGCGCCGCGGCAGATTGCCTTTACCGGCTCGTGAATAACCCTTCCGCCGACCATCGGCGGTACCAGCACAAACCGAACCCCGTCGAATCGCGCCAGCCCGTCCGAGGTCCGCAGCCACAGATAGCCGTCCCGCGTCTGCAGGATCTGATACACGCTCACGCCCGGCAGCCCGTCTTGTGCCGTCCACACGTTGTGACCGTACTGATCGATGTTCCTGTCGCGTTCCAGCGCCAGGCTCGATGTGGTCAGGCACGCCAGCACAAGGACAGATCGGAATGTAGCCCATGTTCGCCGGCCCATGGCAATAACGGACGCCCCGGGAGTAGAACCCCCGATCATCCTATCGGCCTTTTCTTTCAGTTCTTTAGCCGACCCGAACCCGCCCTACTGCGCCGGCACCCTATAGCGGATGCTCCGTTCCGCTGTCTCCGACCCCTGCACTGCGGCAATCCGCAGCTCGCACTCGCCCGGCCGGCGTACCGCGCTCACCATCATGGGGATGGCGCCGCTCGCGTCGGCCTCCGGAAGTGCCGACACCTGTTTCGCCACTTCCTGCCCATTGACGAAAAACTCCACCTGCAAATGCGCCTGCTCAGTGTTGGCTCCGTCCGGATAAACGACGAAGTATATGGCCGGACTGGACGCCGCGTCAGCGCCGAGTTCCGGAATCACCCGCTTCCCCGAGAACTCGAATGGATCGCCTGAATCGCCATTCCCTGTCACCCGCTCCACCTGCTGGACCGCGACCGCGTTGCTTAGCGCCAGCCCCTCGTGGACTGAATTGTTCAGCGAAAGCACCTCCGTGGAGGCCCGGCCTGCCTCGCGGTCGAGAACTGCGGTCTCCATCGTGTAATGGCCTCGCGGAAGGCTAAACGGGTGCGTCCACGTCACTGACTGAGTCTTCAGCCCCGCGAGCTTATCGTCCGGCACTTCCCAGACCGAGTCCTGACTGAACTTGTCCACAATCTGCCCGTGCTCGTCCCTGACCAGCGCCAGAATCGAGGCGTGCACCCGATGCTTCCCCTCCGGCTCGGCGGTGGCCGTCAGGTTTGCCGCCGGCATCTCGAACGCAACACCATACTGCATGGCCGCGCCCCTCGGGCGAAACTGGTAGGCCGCGGCATGGAAATCGAACGCGTGCGGCACGGGTTTGGCGTTCAGGACCATCAGTCCGTTAATCTCCGTCGGCGTCAGCGGCCCGCTCCCCAGCGACGGCATCGCGAAGTAGCCCGCACGGCTCTCCACGCTGAAATCCGCCCGCGCCAGCTTGAACGTGATCTTGCGGAAATGCCCGTCATATTCATCGGAGCTGGGGTTGTACACTGCCTCGTAGTGCGTGTCCATGTCTTCCAGCATGTTGCGGAATGGCTTACGCAAATCGTTCGTGTTGGCGATCAGAAATCCGCCGGTTCCCTCCGACAAAGCCCTCAGGCTGGCCTGCGGATCCGACGTTCGCACCGCTTCGTGAAGATAGTCGTCCTGCCGCATCAGTTCCATGTTGCTGTCTACGCCCGATGAAGCGTTCCGCTGGTTCCTGCTCAACCACGCGACTCTCCTCGTGGCCGCCGTGCTGGCCTGTTGATTCGAATTCTGAGTGAGTCCGTTCACATCCACCGAGTAAACAGTGACGTCGGATTTGTTCGCCTTGCTGAGAATCTTCTCGAAACGATCCGGATCGCCCGTTGTTTGCAAACCCGGCGTCAGCAGCAACACCGTCTTGCGGCCGGGCAGCTTACCGAGCTGGTCCACCAGCATGATGATTTGGTCCGTCTCGCGCATTCCCTCGATGTGCCCATATACGCGCCGCTGCTGCACCATTTCGCCCCGTTGCAGCGCGGCGCCCGGACCCTCGTCGACGTCAACGCCGTAGTTAGCGTATGGGTTGAGATCGCCGCCCTTGAAATCCACCGTCGCCCCGCCCGTGGGATTGCTCTGGCTGCCGCTGACCGTCACCGTCACCACGTTCGGTTGCGCGCTCATAATGGCCGACGCCACATTCATGAAGTCCAGGCTGGTTCCCGTTTTCGCGCTGCGCGTGGCATCCAGCAGCTCCTGCCGGTTCGACGTAAAATTGTGCAGCACCGTCAGATTGGAGCTCAGGTTGAAAATCGCCACCCAAGTGTTAGGTGGCAGATCTTCTTTCAGGAACTCCTCGACTGCTTCCACCGCGTACTTCTTCGTGCCCAGATCGAGGTTCTGGAAAACGATACAAATGAGATTCAGCCCATGCAGCGCGGATGTCGTGGACACCTTACGCGCCACGGACTGTTCGGGCTTCGCGCCCGTGGCGGGCGCTTCCTGCCAGGGCGGCAAAGCCTCTGGCCCGGCCACCAGCCGGAGACTGCGGAGATCCTGCTTCACCCCATCCTCGAAGATCTCCAGGTCACCCGGCTTCAGGTTCTTTACCAGTTTGCCGTGCTTATCTCGCACCACAAGGTCGAGCAGCACCTCGTTCACGTTCGACTTGATGGTGAGACCGGAATCGGCTGGACGCGTGTCCTGTGCGCAAAGCAGGGGCGCTATCAGGCACCACACGCTTCCAGCGACGAGGGAGGGAAGCGACCGCATTCTGTAATTCTAGCGGTTTTCCGCCCCAAATCGTGGCCGAGTTTTCCGCAGCGTGGCGCCTGCCTGCCGCTTCTACTGCTGCGGCGACGTAACCTGGAAATCTCCACGCAGAAACTGCCAGTCCGGTAGCTCGTAGATGCGCAGCTTCGTCGGAACCTCCACTGTAACGTCCTTCACATCGTAAGGCCCCACGCCGGGCACGGTTGCCGGGAATGAGAACAACGGGGCCTCCCCGGGCCGGGCCGTCGTTGCCCGCACGTTCACTTGCAGTGCCACGTCTCCCAAATCCGCCTCCGAGTGGTTGATCACCGCAAAACGGATCTGCAGCTTCCCGGGTCCCTTCTCATCGAGGCGGAACCCAGCCAGTTCCAGATACTTGCCCACGGGATTTGTACTCGAAGCCGCTGCCGCCCCCGCGGAAGCCGCCTGGGTCTGTGCCGATGGCGCCGGGCTGGACGAACAGGCCGCAAGCCACGCCGCGCCAATCGCGAATCCGAGTGCTTTCCTCATGAATCCAAACTATACAACGGCGCGGCTGCCGTCCGGGTTGCCGGGGACCCCGCGCCATAATGGAATCACCATGTTCAGCGCGGTGCGCGAACAGTTCGAAACCGTTTTCCAGCGCGACCCTGCCGCCCGCAGCGTGCTCGAAATTGTCTTCTGCTACCCCGGCTTTCATGCCGTCTTGCTGCATCGGCTCGCGCACCGCCTCTGGAAACGTCGCATTCGCTTCCTCGCCCGCGTTGTTTCCCAGTTCAGCCGGTTCTTCACCGGCGTGGAGATCCACCCCGGTGCCACCATCGGCCGCCGCTTCTTCATCGATCACGGCATGGGCGTGGTCATCGGCGAAACCACCGAAATCGGCGATGACGTGCTCCTCTATCAGAACGTGACCCTTGGCGGAACCGGCAAAGAGAGGGGCAAGCGGCATCCCACCATCGGCGATCACGTCGTCATCGGCACCGGCGCGAAGGTCCTCGGCGCGATCGAGGTCGGCGATCACGTGAAAATTGGCGCTGGATCGGTGGTGATCCGCTCCGTGCCCGATCATTCCACCGTCGTCGGTGTCCCCGGCCGCGTTGTCCGCGTGCGCGGTGAATCGCCCGACGACCTTGAGCACGGCATCCTGCCCGATCCGGAGGGCGCGCTCATCGATTCGCTCACCGGCCGCGTCGAAGACCTCGAAAACGCGCTCCGGCGTCTTCTCGACGAACGCCCCGTGCCCGGCCTTACAGTCAGGTCCTGAGCACGCGCTCCTGATCGCAAACTATAGCCATCCCCCCAACAGGCCGAAGTAAGAATTGGCGTGTTGCGCAAAAACTATCTGAGTCTGCTCGCCGCGTCTGTGCTGCTGGCGATGGCCTACGCCGCTATCCGTCTGTCCGTCGCCGGACCGGCCATGCTGCATGGCTGGAACGATTTCGCGCCCCTCCGCTCCGGCGCGGAGCTGGTGGGCACCCCCGCCCTATACTCCTTCTCAGCCAATCAGCGCGCCGAGCAGCGCGCCTCGGGCGCGGCTATGAAGATCACTTACTTCCGCCCGCCTTTCTACGCGCTCCTGCTCAAGCCGCTCATGACGCTGCCATACCCGGTTTCTTACTGGATCTTCCAGCTTGCCGCCCTGTCATGCCTGCTCTGGTTTGCGCGCGCGTGGTTTTCCTTGCCCTGGGAAATCATCGCGCTGGCCGGGGTGCCTCTCATTGAGGCCTTCGTCAATGGTCAGGATGTTGCCTTCGTCCTCGCACTCGCGGGCTTGTCCCTCATCTTTGCCCGCCGCGGACAGGATGTGAAATCCGGCCTGCTGCTGGCGCTCTGCGCCATAAAATTCCACCTGTTCCTCTTTGTGCCCATCGCCGTCGTAGCGCGAAAGCGCTGGGGCATTCTCGCCGGCGCGGCGGCGGGGCTCGCCGCGCTCACCGTGCTCAGTTTCGCGGCGCAGGGCTTCGGCTGGCCGCTCGATTATCTTCGGCTTCTGCGCCGGCCGGACATGCACCCCGCGGCTTTCCTTAGCGTCGGCCTGCATGGCATCGCCGGTGACAACAGCGTCGTACTGGCCATTTCCACCGCGGTTGTGATTGCGGCTTTTGCCTGGACGGCCGCCCGCGAAACAAGCTACGAGGTTCTGTTCGGATACGCCATCCTCACCAGCCTGCTCATCGGCTACCACGTCTACACCAGTGACGCGCTGCTTCTTCTCATCCCCCTGGGCGCCGTGCTTCGCGGTGGCCTGAAGACTCTGGTAGTCCCCGCCCTTCTTTTCGCCGCCAGTTCTGTTCCCTACGCCTGCATCTTCGTGCCCGGACCGTGGCATATACTCGCGCCATTATCCTTGCTCGGTGCTCTCGTCGCGGCGGCGATTCCCGAATCCTCACTCGCATGGTGCTGGCCACCGGCCCTCTCCCACCGCCGAAACCGCGTGAACTGAAACCGTTTCACGCCGCGCCGGTCCAATCGGCGACGGAGCTTTTCCATGGCGGGCGATATGCCACTTCGACCGTTCGGCCAGACCGGCGTCCAGATTTCTGCCATCGCCTGTGGCGGCCACCACCTCGGCGATCCGGACGACCAGAAGATCGCCAACCAAATCGTCGACGAAGCCATCGACGGCGGCATCACCTTTTTCGATAACTGCTGGGAGTACCACCGCGGAAAGTGCGAAGACTACTTGGCAGAACTTTTCAAAATGACCGTCAAGTACGACGGCAAGGTCGGCCGCGAACAGCACCACTTCCCTTCCGCGCAGGAACTGTCCCTGTAGTCCTCTCCTGCGGGGCCACCCCGCGGCCGATTTGCAATTGCCTTATAGATCTGTCATCGCGGCGATCAGCGCGCCCTTTGCCGAGCCGTGCAGCGGCTCTGACGCGATGCGCACTTCCGACACCGGAACCGGGAGACTCTCTTCCTTCAGGATCTTCTCGAAACGGTCGCGGAATCCCTCGGGCAGCGTGCTTCCGCCGCTCAGCACCAGCGGAACCGGGCGGCCCAGCCGCGGCAGCGATTTTGCCCCCGCTAACTGCTCCCGCATGGCTGCCACCAGCGTCCGGATCATCTCGTCGTAATAAACCCCCAGCACCTGGTGAACCTTGTCGCTGAAGAACCCGTTCAGGTGGAACGATTCTTCCTTCATCAGCCGGATGCGGTTGGCCCGCTCGCCCGTTACCGACGCCGCGCTCAGGTCGATATAATCGCCCGCGCGCGGAATGCTGAATGAAAGCACCGGCACCGACAGATAAGCCATGCACACATTGCACAGGCCGCCGCCGCAACTGATCCCGATTCCCGTATAATTCGACGACTCCAGCTCGGAGTAAATCACCGCGAGACCTTCGTTGATACTGCGCACTTCATAGCCCAGGTCGTTGAGGATCTGCCGGATCGTCGCTTCGTGATAGGTCAGACTGTCCTGCGCGCCCACCGGCGGCGCCGGCACCGTGAAGCACAGCTTCTTCGTGCCGTTCTCCTCCCCCACCATGTTGGAGAGAATCTGTCGGATCATGCTCAGGCTGTCCGGCTCCGACGGGCTCAGCAGGCCTCCCGTCATCGTCCGCCGCGTTTCCACGTTGAGGAGATCGGCGAATTTCTCCGACTCGTTCCCGTGCACAACGATCTTCCCGTCCTGCACCGTATGCGGAATGTTCTCGCGCTTGAGAACGTTCTCCGTCATCTTCGAGTGAGGTATCGTTACGAACGCGTTCAGCTCCGTCCGGAATTTGAACGCGTCGCCTTCCTGCCGGGCCACGCAAATGCGGCTGGTTCCTACGTCCAGTCCAAGCGCGCCGCCCGCTGTCTTGTCATTCTTCATCGGTCTCTCCCTTTTGTGCTGCCCTGACTGCCGCGAGGATCTTTTCGTAGCGCTGCCGGAGAAGCCTCTTATAGGAGGAAACCGGCATGCCCAGGAGCGACGCCTGCAGTGTTACCTGTTGATCGGATGCGTGCAATCCCTGCCAAAGCCGCCGCCCGGTGGATTGCACGAAAATGCTGTCGTAGTCGAAGCCGAAGGCGAATACGCTGGCCAGCGGCTCCCGGTAGTTGTCTCCGAGGCCAATCTCGGCGAACGGAAAGTTGCCCGCCCAGTCGGTGTGATATCCAATCCGCATGTTTGCCGGGTTCACCGAAACCTGCGCATGCGTTACGCAGTTGCCCGCCGGAATCGTGTACTTGTCGCGCAGCATGTCGGTGAGGATGCGCGCCGAGTGAATCTGCGCCGGGCTGATCTCGGGATTGTCCGCGCCTCGCTGCGTTTCGGTTTCAAAGGAGACGCCCAGAAAGCTGGCGTTCAGGTTTACGTAGGCGTATTTTTCGTCCGCCCAGATGGACATGCCCGCGTGATTGGCAATCTGGTCCTCCGGCACAATGCGAAATACTCGCCCGAAACGGTCCACCACGTAGTTATAGGAACGGTTCCTCCGCACCAGATCGAGAACCGCATTGCCAATCTTCTCCAGCCGGCCAGTCTCTTCCGGCTCGAACGGCGCCATCAGGCTCTCGGTGGTGTGGTAAACAATGCCCGCCGGGCTGGACTGCGTCAGCGCCGCTTCCAGCTGTGGGTTGCGGCGAGGATACACCGGATACGGGATCCGCGGATTCGCGCTCGTCTCGTATTTCTTCTCCACCCGCAGACCGTTACTGTAGGTCTCATATTCACGAGTGGATTCCACCAGCCAGACCTTCTGCACTTCTTGCCCCGCGGGCTGCTTGGCCGGCGCCGGAAGAAGGAACTGTGTCGGGTAATGATTCGCCGAGGTGGTCGCCGTCGGTGACGCCATGAACGCCGCCACCACGAACAATCCTGCTGCTGCTGCTCCCGCGTGAAGCAGATGCCGCCGGCGTGGCCGCCGTGGGCGAAGCGTCTCCACCGGGCGCGTGAACTCTTCCGCATCCACCGTACGCCGCAGGAAGCGGAGCCTCTCCACCGGGTCTTTGATGTTCCCGGCTCTCCATTCAATTACCGACGTCCGCACTTCAACCGCCTTGCCGGTCTTCAGACCCCGCCGCCACCGGGACAGACCGCAGCGGGACAAACTCCGCCCCCAAAGGCTTCGGCTACCCCCGTCCGCCCGAACTGTGCTTTCTGCCTCAGACAGCAGCATGGTCTAAATCCGGCCGAGCACCTGCGTGCTTCGATGTGTCTATCGGCAGACGCGTGCTTATACCTTAGAGATGGTACAAGGTACTCAGGAAAATTCTTGGTAAAATCCCCTGGAGCAACTCAGGCCCTGCAGGC
>Ga0335078_10010155_pt1 | contig 13946 bp, 15 predicted proteins | sample Lox_Sample_32_FD_206711 | JGI IMG/M metagenome (GOLD analysis project Ga0335078, IMG submission 206711) | Soil microbial communities from Loxahatchee National Wildlife Refuge, Florida, United States - Lox_Sample_3.2 | ecosystem: Environmental > Terrestrial > Soil > Wetlands | place: USA...
ATGGTCGGCCGACCTGGCTGGGCGAATCGACGAGCATGTGATCACGAGCGAGCTGCTGCGGGGCAACCCGCTCGGCGACCCGGCCGCACGGCCGCTGTGGGTCTACGTCCCGCCCGGCTACGACGAGGACCCCGGCCGGCGTTACCCCGCGGTGTACGTGATCCAGGGGTACACCGGGCACCTGGCCATGTGGCGCAACCGGTCGCCGTACCGGCAGCCGTTCCCGGAGACGGCCGATGCGGTATTCGGCTCGGGGCAGGCACCGGGCACGATCGTCGTGTACGTGGACGCGTGGACCGCCTACGGCGGCAGCCAGTTCGTGGACTCGCCGGGCACCGGGCGCTACCACTCCTACCTGTGCGACGAGGTGGTGCCGTGGGTGGACGCCCACTACCGGACGGCGGACGCGGCCGCGCACCGCGCGATCATGGGCAAGTCGAGCGGCGGGTTCGGCGCGATGATCACCCCGATGCTGCGCCCGGACCTGTTCGGCGCGCTGGCCACGCACGCCGGGGACTCGCTCTACGAGCTGTGCTACATCCCCGAGTTCGGCCAGTCCGCGCGGTACCTGCGGGAGTACGGCGGGGACATCGGGAAGTGGTGGGACGACTTCCGCTCGCGTACCTCGTTCACCAAGGAGGGCGACCAGGAGCTGCTTATGCTGCTCGGGGTGTCCGCGTGCTTCTCGGCCCGCGAGGACGCCGTAGTGGAGCTGCCGTTCGAGCCGCGGACCAGCGCGCTCCGGCCGGACGTGTGGCAGCGCTGGCTGGACTGGGACCCGGTCCGGATGGTGCCCCGCTACGCGGGCCAGCTGCGCGCGCTGCGCGGCATCTGGATTGACGCCGGAAAGCGCGACGAATGGTACCTGGACCTGGGCGCGACCGCGTTCCGGGAGGCGCTCGGCCAGGCCGGGGTGCCCGATGAGGTGATCCATTTCGAGCTGTTCGAGGGCACGCACATGGGTATCGATTACCGCTACCCGCTGTCCCTGGCCTGGCTGGCGCACCGGATCGCGGCTGACGGCGGCTGAGGCCCAGGCGGCGGCCGGGCTGGGCCAGCGGGCGGGGACGGCTGCGTAAGAAATACGTAAGGCCAAACGGCCAGCACCGGGTGAATGCCTGGTCCAGGGTGGGACGTGCAGTCGGTGATATGTCCGCCCCTTGACTTCTGAGCGGAGAGACTCAAATGCGTTATCGCAGCTGGGCGCCCGCGGTCCTGGCCATTCCGGCCCTGTTGCTGGCCGCCTGCGCCAGCGCTACCTCACCCAGTGCCGGCAGCGGCGGGGCCGCCATGCCGAGCTCCGGTTCAGGGATGTCCAGCTCTGGTTCTGGGATGTCCAGTTCGGGCTCGGGGATGATGGCGTCCGGCTCGGCCCAGCTGGAGAAGATAAAGACGATGATCGGCCCGGTGCTGGCCGACGCGAAGGGCTTCACCCTGTACTGGTACGCCAAGGACAGCATGATGAGCTCGGCGTGCACCGGTGGGTGCGCGGCGGCCTGGCCGCCGCTCACCGGCAAGCCGGCCGCGGCGATGGGGGCGCACCTGGTCGGCAAATTCGGCACGATCACCCGGGCCAACGGCGTGCTGCAGGCCACCTATAAGGGTCGCCCGCTGTACACCTACCGCGGGGACACCGCGCCCGGCATGACCAAGGGCAACGGGCTCGGCGGCGTCTGGCATGTGTTCAAGGTCAACCCGATGGGTGCCGTGGCGGTGCCGATGGCTTCGGCCATGCCGAGCAGTTCGGCCAGCATGAGCAGCGGTTCCGGCGGTGGCGGCGGTTACGGCTACTGAGCCGGCCGGCTTCGTGCTGACCTGGTTCCTCCGCGAGGTGCCGCTGCGGGCCACCGCGGGCGCGGCTGACCTGGGCGAGGGAATCGGCGCTGGCCCAGCCGAGCGGACCTCGGTGCAGGAGGTGGAGCGTGCGCTGTGCCGGCTGGCCGACGCGGACCGGCGCCGCCGCGGTTACCAGCGGCTGGCCACGATGGCCGGGCTCGACCTGCCCGGCGGCAGCTGCTGGGTGCTCACCCGGCTGGCCAAGCAGGGGCCGGTGGCTGGCCCGGAACTGGCCCGCCAGGCCGATGTCACCGTGGAGTATGGCCGTCCCTACGTGGACAGGCTGGTCGCGGCGGGCCTAGTGACCCGGTCCGCGGACCGGGTGCTGACGCTGACCGGCGCCGGGCAGGCAGCCGCGGACCGGCTGTTCGCCGCGCGGCGGGAAGCGCTGTGCCGGTTCCTGCAGGGCTGGAACCCGGAAGAGCACGCCGACCTGGCCGCGATGCTCACCGACCTGTCCCGGGCGCTGCTAGGTGCGGACGCCGACCGGGAGCTGATCCGGCGGTAAACCGGCCGGCCACTGGGGAGCGGCTGGGCGGGGAGCAGCTGGGCTGGGCGCGGCCGGGAGTGTGGCCGGCCTGGGCGTGGGCGGGCCGGGCGTGAGCGGGCCAGGCGTGGGCGGGGCTGGGCCGCAAGCCGGCCCGGGAACCGCCGGCGCCAGGTCAGGCGGTACCGCCGAACAGGTCGGCGTGGACCCGGGCCAGGTGCGCGCGCATCGCCTCGGTAGCCCGCTCGGTGTCCCGCGCCCGCAGCGCCGCGACCAGTTCCACATGGTCGGCCTGGTACCGCTCCCGGCGCTCCCGGGATGCGCTGCGGCGTTTCAGGTCACCCCAGGACTGGCCGTGCCGGGCGGTCTCGATGACCGTGTAGAGCTCAGCCAGCAGCGGGCTGTGGCTGGCCGTCATGAGGCCTCGGTGCAGAGCGAGATCCCAGGTCTCAAATTCCTCGTAGCTGCCCGCCCGGCTCCCGCCGGCCAGGCAGCGGTCCATCTCCACGAAGTCGGCGGCGGTGGCCCAGGCCACGACCATCGGCATCGCGACCGGCTCCAGCAGCCGCCGGATGGCCATGACATCGGCGGGCGCGAAGCTGGTGGCCGGCCCGGTGCTGGCTGGCCCGGTGCTGGCTGGCCCGGTGCTGGCTGACCCGGGAGCTGGCCCGGGCAGGGTCAGCCCAGCCGTGGCCAGCGGGAGGCCGCCCACGGCCTGGTGCGGGCCGGCCTGGCCGTCCGGCCGGCCCGGGGCATGACGCAGGAAGGTGCCGCGGCCGACCTCACGGGAAATATGCCCGGCGGCCTCCAGCACGGCCAGGGCATGCCTGATCGAGGTCCGGGTGGCGCCCATGTCCGCGGCCAGCTGGCGCTCGGTGGGCAGCCGCGAACCCGGGCCCAGCCGAGCCCGGGCCGACTCGGCCAGGATCAGCTCGGCCAGCTGGTAGCGGAGCTGGCCGGGCAGCCGGGCCGCCGCGCTTCCCGGCTGAGCCGCGTTCGCCGACATAGCTGCCTGCACCCCGTTCTGTTCGTTGTTCCGGTTCCGGCAACCAATCGTACCAATCGAGACGAGAATGTAACTACAGAACTAGTTAAGTTCTTCTTCACTATATTGACCGCGCATAGGGGCCGACCTATGCTCAACCAATCCAGTGTAATACAACCAATTATTGGTTGATTCTGACCAATTGAGCTGCGGCCGGCTGGCTCTCGGCCGATGGCTGCAGCTGCCCCCCGTGCGGTCGGCTCGCACCCCGGCCAGCACTCGCCGGCCAGTACCCACCTGCCGATCAGCTCGCCCTGCCGATCAGCTCGCCCTGCCGATCAGCTCGCCCTGCCGATCAGCTCGCCCTGCCGATCAGCTCGCCCTGCCGATCAGCTCGCCCTGCCGACTAGCTTGCCCTCCCGATCAGCTCGCACTCCCGATCAGCTCGCACCGTGACGAAGGAGACGGGACGTGAGGCTCGCCAGTATTGCCACCCCGGAGGGACTGCGGCTGCATGTCCGGGCGCGGTCCGGCTACCTGGACGTGGCCGAGGCCACCGGGGACCCGCGGTTCGCCTCGCTGCACTACGTGCTCGGGGCCGGGCCGGCCGCGCTGGATGCGATCCGGGCCGTGCAGGGTGGTGACGGGCGGGAAGTGGCGGACGCCGATTTCGGGCCCGCGGTGCCCCAGCCGCCACGCATCCTGTGCCTTGGCCTGAATTACAGCGAGCACGCGCTCGAAGGCGGCCGGGAGGTGCCGAGCTGGCCGGACGCGTTTGTCCGCGGCGCCGACAGCGTGCTCGGGCCGTACGCCGACCTGGTCAGGCCGGCCCTCACCGAGCGTTTCGACTACGAGGCCGAGCTGGGCATCGTGATCGGCGCGGGAGGCCGGTACATCAGCGCCGGCAAGGCTTTCGACGCGATCGCCGGCTACGTGGTGCTGAACGACGCTTCGGCCCGGGACTGGCAGCGGGCGGCCAGCCAGTGGACGGCGGGCAAGAACTTCGAGCGCAGCATGCCGATCGGGCCCGAGGTGGTCACCGCCGATGAGCTGGACGTATCCGACCTGGCCATCAGCTCCCGGCTGAACGGGCAGGTCATGCAGGCGGCGCGGACCTCACAGATGCTCGTCGACGTGCCCAGTGCCGTTGAGTTCTTTTCCTCGTTCACCCGGCTGGCTCCTGGCGACGTGATCGCCACCGGAACGCCAGGCGGGGTCGGATTCGCCCGGGTGCCGCCGGTCTGGATGCACCCCGGGGACGTCATCGAAGTCGCAGTCGAGGGGATCGGCGCCCTCTGCAACCGGGTCGTCGCCGAGGAAGGCGCGCCCGCGGACTGGCGCTGGCGCCCAGCCAGCCCGCCGGGGAACGGCCTGTGACCAGGGAGCCCCGGTGACCGGCCCGCATCCGCAGCACCGTCACGTCACTCCAGCAGGACGGAGAGGGACGATGAAGTCCACCACCATCGTCGCGGCGGCCACCGGCCGTCGCGGGCACCCTGGCCGCGCGGCGGCCCGGAATCTGCAGCCGCGCCGGGCCGCGGCCGTGCTCGCCGCGGCCGTGCTGGCCGCCGGCCTCGCCGCGTGCAGCAGTTCCGGCGGCAGTGCCTCCGGCGGCAGCACCGGCAGCACCGGCAGCACCGGCAGCAAGCTGACCATCGCTGACGTAGCCCCGTTCAGCGGCGCGGACGCCGCCCTCGGGCCCACCTACCTGGCTTCCTGTTACGGCGCCACGGCGGCCATCAACCAGGCGGGCGGTGTGCTCGGGCACACGCTGACCTGCAAGAGCGTGGACACCCGGGGAGACCCCGCGGACGCGGTACCGGCCGTGAACCAGATGTTCGCATCCACGCCCAGCCTGGCCCTGGTCATCGGGTGCACCTCGGACGAGGCAGCCTCGGTGGTGCCGATCATCAACGCGCACAAGATGGCCATGTTCTGCATGACCGGCCAGTCCGAGTTCGACCACGTGCACTACCCGTACTTCTACCGGCTGGTCCCGCCCGACCTGGAGGAGTCGTACGCCATGGTCGCGATCGCCCGGCAACTGCACTACCAGCGGGTAGCCCTGGCGTTCGGCAACGACATCGGCTCGCAGACCTTCATCCAGCCCGCAATCAGCGCGCTGAAGAAGGCCGGCATCATGCTCACCACCAACCAGACCCTGGACCTGAAGGCCAACACGTTCCGCACCGAGGCCGAGGCGATCATCCAGTCCCATCCGCAGGCCATCATGACCGAGGCGCTGGGCGCGGCCGACCCGACCCTGTTCTCCGAGATCAAGCAGCTCAACGGTGGCCACGTCATCCCGATCATCGGGACCTCGGCCGCGATCTCACCCGCGTTCTTCAAATCGGCGGCGGCGGCCGAAGGGGCCAAGACCTTCGCGGGCAGCTTCCACGCCGACAATCTGGTGGTGGAGTCCGACGGTCCGGCTTTCGCCACGTTCAGGTCCACGCTGCTGGCCCAGCAGGGCAAGGTCCCCGGGGCCACCGGGAACTTCGCCACGTACCTGAGCGCGCCCGGCGGCGTGCACCTCTACGACGGGATCAACCTGGCCGCGCTGGCGATGCTCATGTCGAAGAGCACCAGCCCGGGCACGTACGGGCCGGACATCATCAAGATCGGCGACGGGGTGCCCGGCGCGACCGTGTGCCACTCGTTCGCTGCCTGCGCCAGCGCGCTCAAGGCCGGCAAGCAGATCCGCTATGAAGGCCCGGGCGGCCCGACCAGCTTCGACAGCTATCACGACTCGACCGGCATTTTCCAGGTGGACACGTACAGCCCGGCCGGCCAGGTGCAGGTGACCGGCAGCCTGACCGCCGCACAGCTGAGGGCACTGTCTTGACCGCAGCACCGGCGCCCGGTGACCAGGCCGGCCCGGAGGCGGGAGCGGCATGAGCCTGTTCGTCGCCTCCATCGGGTTCGGCCTGGTCACCGCGTCGGTGCTGGCTATCGCCGCGGTTGGGTTCACGTTGCAGTTCGGGGTGACCGACGTGCTCAACCTGGCCTACGGCGCCATCATGATCTTCGGCGCGTTCCTGGCTTACGCGGTCAACCAGGCCGGGGTGTCCGTGTGGGCCGGTCTGCTGGTGGCGGTGGCCGGGTGCGCGCTGGTCTCGGTGCTACTGAACGTCGGTGTGTACACGCCGTTCCAGCGGCGCGGCAGCTCCCCGATCACGCTGGTGATCGTGTCCCTCGGGATCACGCTCATCATCGAGTTCGGCGTGCAGGCGGTGGCCGGCGGTACCTCGGTCTCCTACACCATGGGCAGTGGGCCCACCCTGCGGGCCGGCGGGCTCAACCTGACCGGCGTGCAGATCATCATCATCGCCCTGTCGGTCCTGGTCATGGGGGGCGTCCACGGGCTGCTGCGGTACACGAAACTGGGCAAGGCAATGCGCGCCACCGCGGCCAACCAGTCGCTGGCCCGTAACTGCGGGATCAGGACAGGCCGGGTCATCACGGTCACCTGGGCGCTGACCGGGGCGCTGTGCGGGCTGGCCGGAGTGGTGTTCGCCATCGACTCGGGCAGCTTCGACGCGACTGCGACTGACCTTTTCCTGGTGCTCATCCTGGCCGCCGTATTCCTCGGCGGGCCCGGCCAGGCCTACGGCGCGATGCTGGGCGCGCTGGTCATCGGGCTGGCCACCGAGGTCAGCGCCGCGTTCATCCCGGCCGACTACAAGTACGTGATCGCGTTCGTGGTGCTGCTGGTCATGCTGGGCGTGCGCCCGGCCGGGCTGATCGGGGCCCAGGCATGACCGCCCGGAGCCAGCGCCGATGAGCTCGTACTACGTCCTGAACCTGGTGATCTACGCGACCGTGGACGCGATGGCCTGCCTCGGCCTCAGCCAGCAGTTCGGGGTGGCCGGGGTGACCAACTTCGGCTTCATCATCTTCCAGGCGGCCGGGGGCTACGCGGCCGCGATTTTGGCCATGCCCGGCCAGTCGGCCAACGGCGGGTTCCAGTCCTACATCGGCGGGTGGAACCTGCCGTTCCCGCTGCCCTGGATCGGGGCCATGGTGGCCGGTGGCCTGCTGGCCCTGCCCTTCACCTTCCTGGTCGGGCGGCGGCTCCGCGGCGACTTCGCCGCGGTCGGCCTGCTGGTCACCGCCGTGCTGCTGAATTTGCTGGTGACCAACTACCGGCCGCTGCTCAACGGCGACGCCGGGCTGTCGCTCATCCCGGCGCCGCTGCGGCCACAGGGATTCTCCACCACGTCCCCGGCCTACCAGTGGGTCTTCGCGGCTGGGTCGGCACTGCTGCTGGTGGCCGTGTTCTGGCTGGTGTCGCGGATCACCCAGTCGCCCTATGGCCGGTCGCTGCGCGCCATGCGGGACAACGACCTGGTCGCCGACTCGCTTGGCAAGAACCTGCTGTCACTGCGCACCGGCATGCTGGTGACCGGCGGGGCGATCGCCGGGCTGAGCGGCGGCATCCTGGTCTCCTACATCACCACCTGGTCACCGGCCGCGTGGGGCTATGCGGAGACCGTGGTCCTGTTCGCAGCGGTGATCATCGGCGGGGCGGGTAACCACCTTGGGGCGGTACTCGGCGCCATCCTGGTGCCGGTGGGCTTCGAGGAGATCACCCGGTTCATCCCGTCCTCGAACAACCTGCCGCCCAACCTGGTCCCGTCGCTGGAGTGGGTGGCGATTGGGCTGCTGATCGTCGTCTTCCTGTGGTTCCGCCCGCAGGGCATCCTGCCGGAACGCAAGCGGGTGATTGCCGCGCCGGTGACGGGGACGCCGACCGCTGAGGATGGCAAGCCAACTGCGTGCTCCCGGGCAGCGCCTGCTGAGGTGGCTGCGGCCGGCGGCGGTCAGCGGCCAGTGGTGCTGGCGGCGCAGGATGTGGTGCGGGAGTTTGGCGGGGTTCGGGCCGTTGACGGGGTGTCGTTCCAGGTGCGGAAGGGCACGCTGACCGGGCTGATCGGGCCGAACGGGGCCGGGAAATCCACCCTGCTGGCCATGCTGGCCGGCACGCTGCCGGTCACCGCCGGAACGGTCAGCTACGAGGGGCGGGACGTCACCGGCCTGCCCGCGTTCCGCCGCGCCCGGCTGGGGCTGGTCCGCACGTTCCAGCTGGCCAGTGAGTTCAGGCGGCTGACGGTCATGGAGAACCTGCTGTCCGCGGTGCCGCGGAACCGGGGGGATTCGTTCCGCGGGGCGCTGCTCGGCCCCCGCTACTGGCGGGCGGATGAGGCGGCCGCCATCCAGCGGGCCGAGGAATTGCTGGCCCGGTTCGGGCTGGACGGCGCGGCCAACGAGTACGCCGGCGACCTGAGCGGCGGGCAGCGCCGGCTGGTGGAGATCATGCGAGCGCTGATGGCCGAGCCTGCCGTGCTGCTCCTGGATGAGCCGATGGCGGGGGTCCACCCCCGGCTGGCCCGGCGGCTCGGGGCCGAGCTGGTCGCGCTGTGCGCGGAGGGAATGACGATCCTCATGGTCGAGCACGAGCTGGCCATCATGGATGAGTTCGCCGACCCGGTCGTGGTCATGGCCGAGGGAACCGTGCTGGCCGAGGGCACCATGGCCCAGCTGCGGGGCCGCAGCGAGGTGGTGGAGGCCTACCTTGTCGGCTGAGCCGGCCCGGCCCGGCCTGCCGCTCCGGGCGCAGGGCATCAGCGCTGGCTACGGCGGCGACCCGGTAATCAGGGACATCACGGTCGCGGTTGCCCCGGGGGAAGTGGTCTCCATGGTCGGCCCGAACGGATCGGGCAAGAGCACCCTGCTGAAGAGCCTGGTCGGGCTGGTGCAGGTCGCACGCGGGACGGTACGGGTCGGCGAGGCGGACCTGACCAACCGGTCGCCCGAGGAGATCGCCCGGGCCGGCGTCGGCTACGTACCCCAGGTGGACGACGTGTTCAGCTCGCTCAGTGTCCGGGAGAACCTGGAAATGGGGGGGTACCTGCTGCGCCGCCACGAGGTAACCGGCCGCATCGAGCGGGTGCTGGCTATCTTCCCCCGGCTAAGCAGCATGCTGGGCCGCAGCGCCGGGAAGCTCAGCGGCGGTGAGCGGAAGATGCTGGCCATGGGCCGGGTGCTGATGCTGAGCCCCGGGGTGTTCCTGCTGGACGAGCCGACCGCTAACCTCGCCCCGAAGGTGGCCGGCGCGCTGCTCAGCGAGCATGTCCGCCAGCTGGCCGTGGACGGCGCGGCCGTGCTGGTCGTCGAGCAGCGGGCCCGGGCCGTGCTGGCCATCTCGGACCGGACATATGTGCTCGGCGGCGGCCAGGTGCGGATGACCGGCACCCCGGCCGAGCTGGCCGCCAGCCCGGGCTTCGTCGAGTCCTTCCTCGGCGGGGGCCACGCCGCGGCCCCCTCTGGGGAGGTGTGACTGGCGGCCCCGGGCCAGCCAGCTGCCACCCGCTGCCCGCCCGGCGTACCATCGGGTGACATGGCAGGTCAGGACGGCGAGGCGGGTGAGGCGGCGGCGGCCGCCAGGGCGAAGGCCGGGGCAGGCCCGGCCTACCTCCAGGTGCAGACCACGACCGATTCGCGGGCTGAGGCGGTGGAACTGGGCCGCAGCGCCGTGCAGGCCCGGCTGGCGGCCTGCGCCCAGGTGGCGGGGCCAGTGGTCAGCACCTACTGGTGGGAAGGGGACCTGGAGCGCGCCGAGGAATGGCTGCTGCTGTTCAAGCTGCCCGCGGCCCGCTACCAGGAACTCGCGGATTTCCTGACCCTGCGGCACAGCTACGACGAGCCGGAGATCGTGGCGACGCCGATCGTGGCCGGCTCGGCGGGATACCTCAGCTGGCTGGAGGAGGAGACCCAGCCAGGCTGACCTGGTGAGAAGCCGGGCTGCTGCGCCCCGCCGGCTAACCCGGGGCCGGCTAACCCGGGGCCGGCTGCGCGTTCCAGGTATGGATGACCGGCTCGCCGTGCTCATTGCCCAGCGTGGACAGGGTCCCGGTGTCCAGCTGGAAGAACCGGCCTGCCGATGGCTCCAGGCCCAGCCAGCGCGCGGCCAGCACGCGCAGCAGGTGTGAGTGCGCGACCAGCACCACATCCCCGTCGGCGAGCAGCGGGCGTACCCGGTCCAGCACAGCGTCGGCGCGCGCCGCCACCTGCTGGATGGTCTCCCCGGGATGCCCGGGGCCGCCGGGGATCACGCCGTCACGCCACAGGTACCAGCCGGGCCGCTGCTGCCGGATTTCCGCGGTGGTGCGTCCCTCGTAACCGCCGTAATCCCATTCCCACAGATCGGGGTCTGGCTTGGCGCCGGTCAGCCCGGCCAGTTCCGCCGTGCGCACGGCCCGCTGAGCCGGGCTGGTAAAGGCAGCGCGCACCCGGCGGCGGGCGAGCGCGGGGGCCAGCGCGGCCGCGGCGGCCTCGCCGGCCGGGGTGAGCGGGACGTCGGTGCGGCCGGTATGCCGCCGGGCCCGGGACCAGTCCGTCTCGCCGTGCCTGACCAGGATCAGCTCTCCCATAGCGCTCATCATCGCGGACCCGCGGCCAGGATGCGCGGTGGCGGGCCGGGTCGCGACCGCACCGGCCCGCGGATTCGCAGTGCTGCGCCGGTGTTTCCGTGGAGTGGCGTTACCGCGGGGGTCAGGCCGAGCAGTGGGGATTACTCATCGATCGATGTAGCCCGGCCGAGTCCTTCCCACTCGGAGAGCTCGTTCTGCAGGTCGCTGAGCCGCTGACGGATCCGGTCGATAGCGTCCCCGCCGAGGACCAGGCGGAGTGGCGGCGTAGCCGAGGACATGGCGGTGAGGATCGCCCGGGCCGCCTTGGCCGGGTCTCCGGGCTGAGAGCCCCCGCCTGTCTCGACATAGCTGCGGGTCGGCCCCACCGTTTCGGCATACTCCGGTCTGGGGGACGACAGATAAGCGGCGTCCTTACCGAACAATCCGGTCCGGAAGGCTCCTGGCTAAACGATCAGGAAGTGAATGTCCGGGACCTCCTGGCTGAGGGTCTGAGTGAGGCCTTCGAGAGCGAATTTGGTGGCGCAATAAGCACCGAACCCGGGTGCGGTGACCTGGCCGCCGACGCTTGAGAACTGGACGATCCAGCCGCCTCCCGGCCGGCGCATGTGCGGCAGCGCTGCTGTGGCCAGGGCGGCCGGGGCAAAGTAGTGCAGCTCGAACAGGAACCGCATCTCGGCGTCGGTAGTCTCCTCCAGGGCGCCGACCTGGGTCCGCCCGGCCCCGTTTACCAGCACATCGAGGCGGCCATGGCGCTGCACCGTCTCGTCGACGACCGCCGCGGCCCGGGCCGTGTCAGTCACGTCCAGCGCGACGGGAAAGAGCTGATCAGGGTAAGCGGCCTGGAGGTCGCCGAGACGGCTGATGCGGCGGCCGGCCCCCACCACGATGCCACCCTGGCGCAGCACCTCTTCGCTAAGAGATCGCCCAAAACCCGACGTCGCGCCAGTGATGAGCCAGACCGGACGGTCAGTGACAGGAGTCGGCATGATCCCAGCCTAGAGCGATGGCGGCGAGGAGCTCACCCGGCGAGATGCTCAGCTAACCCATGCTGGTCCCGGGCTCATCGTGGGCCTTCTGGCCCTTGCCTTGTGCTGCGCTGGGGCGTGTCCTTAGGGCGGCAGGGGGGAACGGATATCCCGTGAGCATCGCACCCAGAATCCTGGGCGTCATCGTGGCGGCCGCGGTGGCGGCCGGCCTGGCGGCGTGCAGTACGCCCGGCCAGAACGCTCACCCGGCCGTGGCCCGGCCGTCCAGCGGGCCGCCCACCCGGGTGCGGGTGCAGTCGAACGTCATCGGCTGGTCGGGGATGGTTGAGCGCCCGCACGTCATCTACGTCGGCATGGGCGGAGCGCCTGTCGCCCGGCAGCTGGCCTGGCGGCACTGGGGGAGCCCGCACGCATGGGCGAGCGGCAAGCTCGACATCTACTGGCCCCAGCCAGGCCCCATCTCCGGCTGGCACCCCACCACGTACCCGGTAACGGTACGCCTGCAGGATATCCAGGCGCGCAGCGGCCAGCCGTCCTACCGGAAGATGGCCTACATCTACGTCAACCGCCGCGGCACCGCGAAGTTCCGGCAGTTCAGGTTCTCGGTCCAGCCGGGCGGGTCGGCCCCAAGCTGGAACCCAGCTAGCCCCGGAATGGCGTGATGACGCGTCAGGCGTGAATGGTTCCCCGGCCGTCGAAGGTCATCGCACGCTGCCGGGCCGCGGCGCGGAGGTCTTCCGGGATTTCCGCCGGGCCGCCCAGCCCGGCAGCGTTAATGCCCGCCTGGGCTGCCTCCTCAACCACCGAGCCGACCAGGATGGCAAGGTCAGGCGTGCGGTGAAAAATCAGCACGCCGTGATTGGCCAGCAGCACCGCGGGCACCCCGGGACGCACCGCGGCCCGGATGCGGGCGATGGCTTCGCCCGATCCGCGCGGCCCATACCCAGCCACCGGAACGCCACCGGGCAGGCCGAACATGGCCAGGGCCTCTACCCAGCACCCGATGGGCCGGCGGGCGACAGCGTAAGCGGTCGCGTACGGCGAATGGGTATGCAGGACGCAGCCGACCTCGGGATTGTCCGCGTACATCGCCGTATGCATGGCGACCACCGCGCCCTGGATGGGGGGCAGATCACCCTCCAGCAGGGTCCCATCCAGCCCTACCCGCACCACCATGGAAGCCGGGTGATCACGTAGCGAGGGGCCAGCGGTGAAGTACATCTCCTCCGCCCCGGGGACCCGCACGCTGACGTTGCCGTGCCCATTCGCCGAGATCGCTCCGCTGGCCACCACACGCTGGGCGATGCCGGCTACCTGATCGGCGAGTTCCTTGTCCACGATGAACCTCCCCCCGGCCAGCGCACCCGCACCCAGCCGTAGGTGCGCAGGGCCACTGGCGCGCCGGCCTAACGTACCCAGGCATCGTGGCCGGAGCAAGGCCCCGACCCAGCCAGCCGCCGCCACGCAGCAGCCAGAATCCAGCCGCCACGCCAGGCGCTCCGTGGTCGGCCCCGAATGCGCTGGCCCGGCCCGTGCACCAGCGTTGACGGCCAGCGGATTTCATGTGTAAGATTTTTATGACAGGTGAAAGAGACTCGCGGTGGGAGCCACGCTGACCAGTGACGAACTGCTTACCTTGCTCGCGGCGGTGGCGAACCCGCACCGGCTGCGGATCGTCGCTGAGCTGCGCGATGGCCGGGTCCACGTCAGTGAGCTGGCCCGCCGGCTCGGGATGTCCCGGCCGCTGCTCTACATGCACCTGGACAAGCTGGAGAAGGCGGGCCTGGTGGCCGGCCAGCTGGAGCTCTCCGGGGACGGCAAGGCCATGAAGTACTTCCGGCTCGAACCGTTCGACCTCCATCTCAATGCCGAGACGATCATCACGGCGCTGCGCGAGGGCGGCGCGGAAGGGGACGACGTGAACCACTCACGGACCGACGCCGAAGGAGCAGGCCGGTGATCGCCGGGCACGTAGCCGCGCTGAGCAGCAGTGCCGAGGCCGGCATCATCATCGGGCTGGGCATACCGGTCGCCGTGTGCGCGGCGGTCGCCGTGATCGTCTGGGCCTATTTCCGGCTGCAGGCGCACCGCAGCGACGCGGTCGCGATGGCGGCCTACCGCAAGCTGGCCGAGGAGGCCGTGTCCAACCAGCAGGAACTGCGCACCGAACTGGCCAAGCTGACCGAGCACGTGCAGGCGGTGGAGCAGCTGATGCGGGA
>Ga0335078_10010156_pt1 | contig 13946 bp, 10 predicted proteins | sample Lox_Sample_32_FD_206711 | JGI IMG/M metagenome (GOLD analysis project Ga0335078, IMG submission 206711) | Soil microbial communities from Loxahatchee National Wildlife Refuge, Florida, United States - Lox_Sample_3.2 | ecosystem: Environmental > Terrestrial > Soil > Wetlands | place: USA...
CCATTTCCACCAGCGCCTCATGCGCGGTTTGCGCGGCGTCGGCCAGGTCCGCGGGAATCTCCTCGATCTTCGGCTTGCCGTCGCCGTCCGGCGTGTAGACGTGCGCCTTCATGGTGATCAGGTCGATCGCGCCGCGAAACGTTTTCTCCGCGCCGATCGGCAATTGCAGCGGCACGACGTTGCGGCCGAACACGCGCGTGAGGGACTCCATAGCGCGGTCGTAACTGGCCAGCTCGCGGTCCATCCAATTGACGGCGAAGGCCCGTGGCACGTCGTACTCGACGGCGTAGTCCCACACTTTTTCCGTGACCACTTGCGCGCCCGCCACCGCATCCGCCACGATCAGCACGGCGTCCGCCGCCACGAGCGACGCGCGCGTATCGTTCAAAAACGTGCTGTAGCCCGGCGTGTCCAGAAAATTAATTTTTATTTTTTCGGCCTGGCCGGAGGGCGCCCATTCGGCGTAGGCCAGGCTCGATTGAATGGTGATTTTCCTGGCGATTTCCTCTTCGTCCCAGTCGGTGACCGTCGTTCCTTCGGCGACCTTTCCCAGCCGGGTGGTCATCCCCGCGGTGAACAGCAGCGACGACACCAGCTGGGTTTTTCCCGTGTCGCCGTGACCGGCAATGCCCACATTGCGAATGGACTGCGTTGCGTAGGCTTTCATCGTTCTGCCCCCTGAGCGCCGCTCCCGATGGACGCGCTCGCCGCAGCGGGCGGCCGCATCGCGATTCCCTGTGCGGCGGAATGTGTGGAAGGTTGAAGGCGCGTGTTCCGGTTGCCCGGACACGTTCCCCATTTCGCGGATGCTAGCACGACGCCGCTCGCCGGGCAATCAGGTTAGCCGATTAGATCAGGCGGGCCGCGTGGCGACAGGACCCCGCGCTGAGTTTCGCTGCTGAAGAAAAGCAAAACCCGCGGGAGTGATTCGGACAATCTCCCGCCCGTTCCGATGTTCTCTCACAACGAGTCCTCGATCGTTGGCATCTTCCCAGACCGGAAGCCTGGGGCATGAGGTGCGCCAAATTTCGATCACTTCCTGGTAGGTCCTTTCGCCGCTTGCCAGCCAATCGAGGAGATCGAGCACCAATGCGTCAACGACCGCGTCGGTCATGATTTTTTCCTTCCCTTATTTCCATCCTATTCCACTGCCCGCGAAAAATCACGCCGGGCGGCCGCGCCTCGGCCGCTGTTCGGGCTTTCGCATTCTGACGATTTGATTGTCGCCGTCAATTTTCGTTCGGAATCCAAAAGCGAACTGCTATCCTTCCACTCAACCGTGAATGCTCACAACGCGCAGTAGGGTTCGATCACCGGCGGGGGAGACCGAATGGAAACGAAAGAAGCGGTTGCTGAAACGCGGCAGTAAAAAACTCAAGCTGGGAACCTTCAGCACGAATCTACAGGGCGGCTGCGCGATCACTTCCATCGACGGCACGCTGAAGGCGGATTGGCCGAGCACGCTCGCCCTTGCCCGGATGGCCGACGAAATGGAATTTGAGGCCCTGGTGCCCGTGGGGCGATGGAGGGGGTTCGGCGGGGTCACCAATTTCAACGGGCCGGGCTTTGAAGCGTTTTCCTGGGCCGCGGGGATCGGCGCGTCCACGAAATATCCCAGCGTGTTTGCCACTTCGCACGTGCCCACGATCCATCCCATCATGGCCGCGAAGCAATGCACGACCATCGACCACATCACGGGCGGGCGCTTCACGCTGAACATCGTCACCGGATGGCACAGGCCCGAAATTGAAATGTTCGGCATTCCGCTCCTGGAACACGACAAGCGCTATGACATGGCCGCGGAGTGGATCGAAATCATCAAGCGGCTGTGGACCGAGGACGAGGAGTTCGACTACGACGGAAATTTCTACCGAATCAAGAAGGGCTATCTTCAGCCGAAGCCCATCCAGAAACCTCATCCCGTAATCATGAACGCCGGGGGATCGAAAAAGGGGCAGCACTTTGCGGCCAAATATTGCGACGTGGTCTTTTTGGTTTTCGACCCGCGCGATTTCGAGGGCGCGAAGAGGCAGGTCGAGAGTTACCGCAAACTGGCGCGGGAGGAATACGGGCGCGAGCTGCAAGTGTGGACCGCGACTTACGCGGTGCAAGGCGAAACGGAAAAGGAAGCCAAGGACTATTTCGACTATTACGTGCACCAGAAGGGCGACTGGGTGGCGGCGACCAATCTGGTCGAAACTATGGGCATCAACGCGCAGACCTTGCCCCCCGAAACCTTGCGCGAGATGAAGATTCACTTCATGGCGGGCTGGGGCGGTTACCCCTTGATCGGCACGAGCGAGCAAGTGGTCGAAGCGCTCGAAACGGTATCGAGGATGGGATTTGACGGCGCGCTGATCTCCTGGCCGCGATACATCGAAGACATGCGCTGGTTTCAGGAAAATACGTTGCCGCTCGTGAAGCAGGCCGGGCTGCGGTGACTCTGTGGGACAGGCTTCAGCCTGTCAGGTTTGTATGTACGCGAAAGAAATACCAAAACCGACAGGCTGAAGCCCGTCCTACTTTACTGGAACATATTTCTTGATGCGCGGTGCGCTCCCTACCTCGCCAGTGTACACATTGCCATGCGAATCGGTGGCAATCACGTGCACCATGTGCAGCGCGCCTCCCTGATAGCCCGGAAAGCCGAACTTGCCAACCACCGCTCCGTCCCCGCGATTCAAAATCCAGACGACGCCGTCCATCATGTCCGTGATGTACAGATATTTCTGCTGCGCGTCGGAGGAAAAAGCGAGAGAGCCCGCCGAGCCGTTGCCCAACGCCTCGTTGGCGACCGGAAAGTTTTTCAGGAATTTGCCCTGCTTGGTGAAGACCTGCACGCGGTCTTCATGCCGGTCGCATACATAAACCAGGCCGTCGCGCGAGATGTGTACGCAATGAACTTCGTGAAATTGCTTGGCCGGCGGCCCGGCCGGATTGTGCGGCGGTGGCTGATCGTTGTCGATTTCCGAGAGCGGGATGCCGAAGGCGCCCCAGCCGCGCTTGAACGCGCCGGTATCCGAGTTGTAGACGATGACGCGCTTGTTCAAGTAGCCGTCGCCAATGTACAGCTCGTGCGCATTTTCATCGAGGTCCGCCGAGGCCACGCCGCGCAGCAACAAATCCGTTTGCTGGTTGTCAAGTTTCTGCGCGGAGAACGGCGTCGAGTCGGGCAGCTTCGGGCCGCGATGCCCGAAATCGGAGAGGAACTTCCCGTCGTGCGTGAACTTGAGCAGGCTGTCCCCCGGCGCGCTGCCCCCCAGCCAAACGTTTCCCTCGCGATCGACGACGATGGTGTGCTCCGGCTCGGCCCAGCCCGGCGTGTATCCCGGCCCTCCCCATCCCTGGATCAGATTGCCCTCGACGTCGAACTCCAGCACCGATGGCGGCTGCACGCAGCAGGCGCCGGCCGGCGGATTGAGCGAAGCAAAATTCATGGTCGTGTCTTTGGGGAAATTGGTCGCGGCCTGGTAAGCCCAAATGTGATCGTCCTTATCGACAAACAGGCCGGTAATGGATTCGTAGGTCCACTTGTTGGGCAGCGGCTTGGGCCAGGTCGAGTCGTATCGGTAGCGCGGCGCGTCCTTCGGAAAATGGTCCTCGTTCTGCGCATTCGCAGGATGCAACGCGAACACAAACATGAAAAGGAGACCAGCGAGGCAAATGACTCGCCGCCAGGACTTCGCGTGGATTTTCATGGGCTACCCCCGAATGCGCGAATGCTAACACGCAGGAGACCTTGCCGCAACGAGGCCGCCACATCGCGAATATCCTGTCGACCCAGCCGGCAATTTAAAACTTCACAATTGAAATCAATTTCTATTTGCGACAGGGAATTGTATTGCGGCGTTTCAGAAGTTTGCGCGGCGGGCGGCTACAGCGGCAGGGTGCCGGTGAACACGACTTGCGGCTTGCGCGGATCGCAGCGGCGGATCTGGCCGATGCGGAAATATTTTTCGCGGCGGCGCTTTAGTTCGGCTTCGACGGCGCGATGATTTTCGAGCGGCACGACCAGAATCATGCCCACGCCCATGTTGAATGTGCGCAGCAATTCATCGCGCTCGAGTTTTCCCAGGGCCGCGAGGTAGGAAAAAATGGGCAGCACGGGCCAAGAGCCGAGCTCAATCTCCGCCTGCACGCCGCGAGGAAGCACGCGCGGCAAATTTCCGGGGATGCCGCCGCCCGTGATGTGCGCCATCGCGGAGAGCCAGCCGCGCTCGATGGTCGTCTTCAGCATCGGCCAGTAGCAGCGGTGCGGACGCAGCAACTCCGCGCCGATTTTATTGCTCACTTCGGCGACGTAGGATTCCGGGTGCAGGCCTGCCAGATCGAACACCAGTTTGCGCGCCAGCGAATAGCCGTTCGTGTGCAGCCCCGTCGAAGGAAGCGCGAAAACCAGGTCACCCGGCTTCACGGCGTTCGTCTTTTTCAATTTCGAGCGCTCGACCACTCCCACGATGAAGCCCGCGAGATCGTATTCTCCCGGCGCGTAGAAGCCGGGCATTTCCGCCGTTTCGCCGCCAATCAGCGCGCAACCGGCGGCGTGGCAGGCGCGCGACATTCCCTCGACCAGTTGCTCGACGATGTTGGGATCCATTTTCGACATGGCGAGATAATCGAGGAAGAAGAGCGGCTCGGCGCCGAGCGTGAGGATATCGTTGACGCAATGATTGACGAGGTCGCCGCCGACGGTCGAGTGGATGTTCGCCGCGACGGCGATTTTTAATTTCGTGCCCACGCCGTCGGCGCTGGAAACCAGCACCGGCTCGCGCCATTTTTTATCCAGCGCGAACAGCCCGCCGAACGAGCCGATCCCGCCGATCACTCCGCGCGTGAAGGTGCGCGAAGCCAGGCGCCGGATGCGCTGCTTGGCCTGGTCCGCCAGCGAAATATCCACGCCTGCTTCGGCGTAGTCCATGAATGACGAACTCTTTCTGCCGTGGCGAGAGGAGCCGGGCGGCGGGGGCCCCGTTAGATTAGAACAATTTGAAGATGCGGCGCCAGCGCACGATGCCCGGATGGATAAAAATGCTTGCGTAGGTCTCCATCCGGTCGCGAATGTGCCCGGGGTTCCAGGTATCCTCGGGCGCGTCGATGGACATATAAATCATGACGGGGGTGCCGATGATGTTGTCGCGCGGCACGAAGCCCCAGTACCGGCTGTCGTAGGAGTCGTCGCGATTGTCGCCCATCATGAAATATTCACCCGCCGGTACGGTTACGGGGCCGTAATTATCGGTCGGATTGGGCGGGTCGGCGCGATACGGCTCCTTCAGCGGCTTTCCGTTGATGGATACAACGCCTTCGCGAATCTCGAGTTCGTCGCCCGGGAGACCGATCAGCCGCTTGATGTAATCCGGCGTTCCCGGAAGCGGCGCGCGGAACACGATGATCTGCTGGCGGTGCGGCTCGCGCCACAGGCGCACGTGCAGCGGTGTCATGGGCAATTCGGCTTCGTAGCCGAATCGGCTCATCAGCAAATGATCGCCGACGAGAAGCGTCTTCTCCATCGAGCCGGAGGGAATCACGCGGGCCTGCACGATCGTTCCCGTGATGAACAGGAACGCCAGGATGACCCACAGCCAGGACAGCGCCTCCCGGACGATGAGCTTGCTTATATCCGGTTTTTCTTGGACCACAACCGGGAGTGTTTCTTCAGCGTTCATTCGGCACCACCTGAATTTCCACGACGGGAGCTTCCTCCGTCTCAAAGCCGCGCGCCTCGAGCTCCGCCTGCGCGCCGTCCAGCGGATACACGCCCGTGTAGCACGACGTGCAAAACGATCCCCGCGTATCGTCCACCGCGCGCCTCAAGCTGGCCAGCGAGAGGTAGCCCAGCGAATCCGCGCCTAGATACTGTCGGATCTCCTCGATGGAACGCTGCGACCGGTCCGGGCGCGGCTCGCGAGAATCGAGCGCGGCTTCAAAAGTTTCAAGTTCCTCGGGCGTGAGCCGCGGGCGCACGCGCGATTCATCGGAAGCGATCAACTCCTCGCGCGTCGGCGTATCGACGCCGTAATAGCACGGCGAAATTGTGGGAGGGCAACTGATGCGCATGTGCACTTCGGAAGCACCGGCCTCACGCACCATGCGCACGATCTTGCGGCTGGTGGTGCCGCGTACGATGGAATCGTCAACGAGAACGACGCGCTTGCCGCGCAAGAGCTCGGGCACGGGATTGAGCTTCAGCTTCACGCCGAAATCGCGGATCGATTGCTGCGGCTCGATGAACGTGCGCCCGACGTAATGATTGCGGATCAAGCCCATGCGAAACGGCACGCCGGACTCCTGCGAATAGCCCACCGCGGCCGGCACGCCCGAATCGGGCACTGGCACGACGATGTCCGCCGGAACGGGATGTTCGCGCGCCAGCAGGCGGCCCAGCATTTCGCGGCTTTGCTCGACCACGCGGCCGAAGACCAGACTGTCCGGCCGCGCGAAATAGACGTGCTCGAAAATGCATTGCTGCAGCGGCTTTTCCGCCGCGAAATGCAGGGACTCGATGCCCTTGCGCGTGATGCGCAGCATTTCTCCCGGCTCGACGTCGCGCACGTACGCCGCGCCGATCAAATCGAACGCGCACGTTTCCGAAGCCACGACCCACGCGCCGTCCAGCTGGCCAAGCGCCAGCGGACGGAAGCCGCGCGGATCGCGCAGCGCGTACATTTCGTCGCGCGTCAACACCAGCAGCGAATAGGCGCCTTCCACTTGGTTCAACGCATCGGCCAGCGCGCCGGAAAGATTGCGGGCCTGGCTGCGCGCCACGAGATGCACGATCACTTCGGTATCGCTCGTGGTCTGAAAAATCGAGCCGCGGTGCTCAAGCGTGCGTCGCAATCTTGCCGCGCTCGGCAGGTTGCCGTTGTGGCCGAGCGCCAGTTTTCCCTTGTTGCAGTCGATCACGATCGGCTGCGCGTTCATCAGGGAAGTGTCGCCGGCGGTCGAGTAGCGCGTGTGGCCGAGCGCCGCGTCACCCGGCAGGCGCGCCAGCACGGTGGGCTGAAAAATATCCGCCACCAGGCCCATGCCCTTTTCGAGATGCAGTTCGCGGCCGTCGCTCGAAACGATGCCGGCCGATTCCTGGCCGCGATGCTGCAGCGCGTACAGGCCCAGATAGGCCAGCTTTGCGGCCTCGGGATGGCCGAAGACGCCGCACACGCCGCAGTGATCGTGAAACCGGTCGTTCTCAATTTCGATGAGGCGGTTCATTCTGCCTTTCGGAGATCGTTCGAGCCGAGCAGCCTCTCGAGGGCTCCGCTCCAGCCGTCAGCGAGAAGGGGAATTTCAGCGCTGATCGCTGTCTGTCGATTTAATTCGATGCGAAATTCGCCGCGGGTGACTCGGCCAACTTCCATGACTGCCACTTCATATTGTGCCGCAATCCGGCGCACAGCGGCAAGGTTTTCGGGAGTAACCGATACGACGGCGCGCGCGCCGCGCTCGTCGAAGAGCGCCGCCTCGTCCGGCTCGTTGCCGGCCAGCGAAATTTGCGCGGCTAGGCCACTGCTCGCGAAGCAAGATTCAGCGAGCGTTACGGCGAGGCCGCCATCGCTCACGTCGTGCGCGGATTGCAATTTTCCGTCGCTTGCGAGCGCGACGAGGGCCGCGATGAGCCGCTTCTCCGCGGACAGATTCACCGCCGGGGGAGCGCCGGCCTCGATGCCGTAAATCGCGCGCGAATATTCCGAGGAGGAAAATTCTTCCGCGGCGTTCTTCTTCGCGCCTCCGCCGGCCGCGTTTCCGTCAAGCAATAAAATCGTGTCGCCTTCCGCGCGAAACGCCATCCCCAGCACCCGCGATGCGTCTTCCAGGATTCCGAGCACCCCAAGCACTGGGGTAGGATCGATCGAGCGGCCCAGCGTTTCGTTATAAAAACTTACGTTGCCGCCGGTGATGGGAATTTCCAGCGCCGTGCAGGCTTCGGCGATGCCATCGATCGCGCGGCTGAATTGCCACATGACTTCCGGCTTCTCCGGGCTGCCGAAATTGAGGCAATTGGTCGCGGCCGTCGGCTTCGCTCCCGAGCAAGCCACGTTGCGTGCGGATTCGGCTACAGCCAGTTGCGCGCCGATGAACGGATCGAGGCGGCACCAGCGGCCGTTGCCGTCGGTCGCCAGCGCGAGCGCCCGCTTCGTGCCCTTGATGCGCACCACCGCGGCGTCGCCCGCGCCCGGCGCTTCGAGCGTGTTCGTTCGCACCATGTAATCGTATTGCTCCCAGATCCAGCGCTTCGAGGCAATCGCCGGCGCCGCGAGCAACAAGCGGAAATTTTCGGTGAAATTCGTTCCCGCCGGACTAAATTCAACCAAACGTTCGCGCGCCACGGGAGCGGGCGAGGCGAGCGGGCGCTGATACACGGGCCCTTCTTCCGCGAGCGCGTGTGCGGGAATTTCCGCAACGATTTGCATGCGATGGCGCACGCGCAGCAGGCCGTCCTCCGTGACGCTTCCGATTTCGACCGCGTCGAGTCCCCACTTGGCAAAAACTTTCAGCACTTCCTCTTCGCGGCCGCGCTGGGCCACCAGCAGCATGCGTTCCTGCGATTCGCTGAGCATCATTTCGTAAGGCGTCATCCTGGGTTCGCGCTGCGGAACGCGCGCCAGTTCGATCTCGATGCCCAGGCCGCCTCGCGAGGCCATCTCGCACGAGGTGCTCGTGAGCCCCGCCGCGCCCATGTCTTGGATCGCGACGACCGCGCCGGTCTTCATCGCTTCGAGGCAGGCCTCAAGCAGCAGCTTTTCCATGAACGGGTCGCCCACTTGCACGTTGGGGCGCTTCTGCTGGGACTCCTCGGTGAATTCCGCGGATGCCAGGAGCGACGCGCCGTGAATGCCGTCACGCCCCGTTTTTGCGCCCACGTAAATCACGGGATTGCCCACGCCGCGGGCCTTCGCGAAAAATAGGTCTTCCTTTTTCGCGATGCCCAGCGCCAGGACATTGACCAATGGATTGGCCGAATACCCTGGCTCGAATTGCACTTCGCCGCCAACGGTGGGGACGCCAAAACAATTGCCGTAATGCGCGATGCCGCGCACCACGCCGTCGAGAATCCGCCGGTTGCGCGCAATTGTCTCCTTGTCGATCCCGTTAGTGTTTGATGCTTTGGAATTCCCCGAAGCAATGGGGCCGAAGCGCAGCGAATCGAGCACCGCGATCGGGCGCGCGCCCATGGTGAAAATATCGCGCAGAATTCCGCCCACGCCCGTGGCCGCTCCTTGAAACGGCTCGACGTAGCTCGGATGATTGTGCGACTCCATCTTGAATGCGGCGGCCAGGCCGTCGCCGATGTCCACCACGCCCGCGTTTTCGCCCGGCCCCTGCAACACTTGCGGCGCTCGCGTCGGCAAGCGGCGCAGATGCACTTTGCTGGATTTATAGGAGCAGTGCTCGCTCCACATCACGCTGAAGATGCCCAGTTCGGTGAAATTCGGATCGCGCCCGAGGATTTTCTGGATGCGCGCGTACTCTTCGGCGGTGAGGCCGTGCTCGGCCGCCAGTTCCGGTGTGACCTTTATTTCCGTTTCCAACATTGAATTCGAAGCATGTGGCACAGGCTTCAGCCTGTGGGGGTTTGCTCGTGCAAACTCGGCCCGCTGCAACAAAACCCGCAGGCGGAAGCCCGCGCTACCTAGGCCGAAACGACGGCGCGGCGCGTCAGCGACTCGACCAGCGAGCGAAGAATGACCAGGCCGTCGGCCGAGCCGAGCGGCGCTTCCACCGCGCGCTCCGGATGCGGCATCAGGCCCACCACGTTGCGCTCGCGATTGCACACGCCGGCGATGTTCGCGAGCGATCCGTTCGGATTCGCGGCAGGATCTTCGCGCCCGTCCGGGGTTGTATAGCGAAACACGATTTGCCTGTTGCGCTCCAGTTCGGCGAGCGTCGCCTCATCGCAAAAATAATTTCCGTCGCCATGCGCGATCGGAATTTTCAGCACCTGGCCGGGCCGCGCCGCGCCGGTGAACGGCGTGTCCGTGCTTTCCACGCGGATGTGCACCTGGCGGCACACGAAGCGCATTCCGGCGTTGCGCTGCAGCACGCCGGGCAGCAAGCCCGCTTCGCAGAGAATTTGGAAACCGTTGCAGATGCCGAGGACGTACCCTCCGCCGCGCGCGAATTTTTCCACCGCGCGCATCACCGGAGAAAATCGGGCGATCGCCCCGGTGCGCAAGTAATCGCCATAAGAAAATCCGCCGGGGAGCAGGATCGCGTCAAATCCATTTATTTGTTCGGATTGGTGCCACAGGAATTCCACCGGCTGGTGGAGAACTTGGCCGAGCGCGTACCAGGCGTCATGATCGCAATTCGAGCCCGGAAACACGACCACGCCAAATTTCATTGCGCAGAAATCCCCCTGGCGGCAAGTTTAACACAACGCCCTGTGATCTTCGCCGGTTCGTCAACCAGGCCTTAATCCCATCAGTAACTGCGGAACGATTTCGGGCAGCGGCCGGGAAGGCCGTGGTGCGAGGAACTATGCGTGGAATGCGCGGCGGCTTCCCCTCAGGCCGCGCTTTGCCGCCTGCGCCCATTCTCGCGCTCTTCCGTGGTCACTTTGAACTGCCCGACCAGCTGACGGAGTTGCGCGGACATCTGCGCCAATTGATTTGCGGACTTCAAGGAATCGTGCGCGCTGGTCGTGGTGTCTTGCGCTGCCTCCGCCACTCCCAGAATATTCTGCGAAATTTCGGTGGATCCTTTTGCGGCTTCGGTGACGTTGCGTGACATCTCGTTCGTCGTCGCGCCTTGTTCCTCGACGGCTGTTGCAATCGTGTTGGAATAGTCGCTGATCTGGTGGATTACAGTGCCCACGGCCGCGATCGCATCGACCGCCCCGCGCGAATCCGTTTGGATGGCCGCGATTTTCTGGCTGATATCCTCGGTCGCCTTGGCCGTCTGCTTCGCCAGTTCCTTCACTTCGTTCGCCACCACCGCGAAGCCTTTCCCCGCTTCCCCGGCACGCGCTGCCTCAATGGTCGCATTCAACGCCAGGAGGTTGGTCTGTTCCGCGATCGAAGTGATTACCTTGATGACCTCTCCGATTTCCGCGCTGGACGCACCCAGCTTGGCGATGGTGGCGTTGGTCGTTTCGGTGGTTTTGACGGCCTCGCCGGCCACGCGCGCCGATTCGGTGGCATTTTTGGCGATCTCTTGGATGGTCGAACTCATTTGTTCCGCGCCCGTGGCGACGGTTTGCAGATTGCGGTTCACTTGATCGGTGGCGGAGGAAACCACTTTGGCCTCTTCGGTTGTCTTCTCCGAATTCGACGTGATTTGCTGGCTCACGGAAGACAATTCCTCGCTCGCGCTGGCCACTCGCTCCGCGTTTTCAGAGACCGAACGAATGGCTCCTGACATTTTCGAGAGCGCATCATTCAGGGCCGACCCCATCTGTCCGATTTCGTCCCTGGAGCGCACTTCCAGCCTCTCGGTGAAATCGTTGGACGCCATGCGATTGGCCAAATGCAGCGCCGATGCGAGTGGCTGGATGACAACGCGCCGCAAGACAAACAAAACGACGCCTGACGTCATCAGCAGAGTCACGAGAGCCGTGAAAAACAGCATCCGGGCATTGGCCTTTTCATTTGCATCCAGCTCGCTGAGCGGCGCCTCCAAGGAGAATAGGGCCGACAGGCGGCGTGTCCCGCCGCTTTGCGCGGCCCCGGTTAATTCCCAGCCGTGGCACGCCTGGCAATCCGCGGTCACTTCCACGGGCCGCGCAAACAGCATCGTATCGCGGCCGTCTTTCCGCACGCGTTCCACGTATTGCAGGAGTGACGGTTGCGATTCGAAAGCGGCGAAGGCGCGCTCATCAAAAGCGTTCAGCACGTTTTCGGCATTCATGGGCGAGCGCGCGGGGGTCCTGAATACGTAGCCCTGAGCCTTGGCATAGCGCTGCGAAATTTCCCAGGCGTGTCCCCCTTCGCTGTTCGAAACGCGCGCCCCCAGGGCGACATCGGTTATGGTTCTCAGTTTGTCGCTGAAGGCTTTCTCGGCTTGGTTGTTGACGCGATTCTGCGTGACATAAAAATTCAGCCCCAGCGTAACCACCAGAACGAGCAGGATCGTATTGACGATCTTCGAACTTAAGCTGCGTAGATTCCAGCTTCCCATCGTTTGCTCCCGCTGCGGAGGGGCGAAAATCTTGCTAACCTACGGTATGCAAGCGGTGTACGGCTGCATTCCCGCGGTCTTCGCCAATATCGGCTTTTTCCGGTAAATCCTTTAAATTGCGGAGGACGATAGATTGCGTTTTCCGCGAGCATCCGACATTTTTTCGGGTGGGACAACAATCCCGATCAAGCAGCGATTTGGAACAGCGGATATTTTGGGTCCGTGCTTAGGAGAGAGCCAGTATGAATCCCGCGGCCAAGGCGCCCTGGTTTATTGAAAATCACTTTGGGGAAGAGCTGACGCTCGACGATATTGCCACCAGCGGCGGGGTATCGCGTTTCCACATGGCGCGCGTCTTCGGCATTGCCACCGGGCATTCGGTGATGGGCTACGTGCGCGGCCGCAGATTGACCGAGGCGGCTCGGAAGCTGGCCGGCGGCGCCCCCGATATTTTAGCGGTGGCTCTGGACGCGGGATACAACTCTCACGAAGCATTCACGCGCGCGTTTCGCGATCGATTCGGGGTCACACCCGAGGCGCTTCGCGCGCGCGGCAATCTGGATGAAATCAAATTGACGGAGCCGATCAAAATGGATGAAACGCTGCTGTCAAACCTGGAGCCACCGCGGCGGACTTGGTACACGATTTGGAATAAATGGCTGCCGGAATCGGGTTATCGCGCGGCGGAAGGGCCTGAATTAGAGCGCTACGGAAAAGAATTCGATCCGCGGACAGGCAGTGGCGGGTTCGAGATTTGGATTCCGATCAAGAAGGAATGAGCGGGCAGGTGGACTAGCGTTTCCGTTTGGCGGGGGGCGCCTTGCTTTTCCGTTTCGATTTTTTGCGAGCGCGTGGCTTCGCGCTCTTGCCCGTGGAGGCGAGTTCGCGGCGGCGCGCCGCGGCCCACCCAAGTTTGATCACCTGTTTCCCGCGCGCGAGCCCAAGCGCATCGGGGGGCACGTTCTTCGTGATGACCGAGCCTGCCCCGACGTAAGCGCCGTCGCCCACGCGCACGGGCGCGACGAGCGCGGTATCGCTGCCGATGAAGACTCGCTTTCCGATGGTCGTGGGGTTCTTGTTTACTCCATCGTAATTACAGGTGATCGTGCCTGCGCCGATGTTGGTGCCGCTGCCGATGCGCGCGTCGCCTAGATACGTGAGGTGCATGGACTTGACGCCTTCGCCGAGCACGCTCTTCTTCACCTCGACGAAATTTCCCACGCGCGCGTTTTCCTCCAGGCGCGCACCGTCGCGCAAATGCGCAAAGGGGCCTGCTTGCGCGCCCTCTGAGAGATGGCTCGCGGTAATCATCGTGTAAGGCTTCACGAGCACGTTGTCTTCGAGCACGGCGTCAGACAATACGCTGCCCGTGCGAATCGTGCAGCCCGCGCCCACGCGCGTTTTTCCGAGCAGTTGCGCTCCGGGCTCGATGCGTGTATCCGCGCCCACAGTGACATCCGGATCGATCAGAACCGTCTCCGGCAATTCAATCGTCACGCCCCCGTCCATGATGGCCGCGCGCTTGCGCCGGCGGAACACGGCGTCCACGGCGGCGAGATCGGCGCGCGTGTTGCAGCCCAGGACTTCATCGGGATCCGAGGCCAGGACGGCTTGCACTTTCTCGCCCTTCTGGCGCAAAAGCGCGATCGCATCCGTCAGATACAATTCCTTGTGCACGTTCTGCGGCTTGAGCGCCGCGAGGCACGGCCATAATTTGTCGAGCGCGAAGCAATACATGCTGGAATTGATCTCGCGGATCGAGCGTTGCTCCGCGGTGAGCGCCGAATCCTCGACAATCGCGGCCACCGAACCGTCGTCCTGGCGCACGATGC
>Ga0335078_10010158_pt1 | contig 13945 bp, 9 predicted proteins | sample Lox_Sample_32_FD_206711 | JGI IMG/M metagenome (GOLD analysis project Ga0335078, IMG submission 206711) | Soil microbial communities from Loxahatchee National Wildlife Refuge, Florida, United States - Lox_Sample_3.2 | ecosystem: Environmental > Terrestrial > Soil > Wetlands | place: USA: Florida...
ACGGATAACCGCACCCTCGAGGATCGCGACCAGGTGATGGAGGAAGTCCGGCAGGCGCTGCTTAGCGGCCTCGACGACGACGAGTGGCCGCTCGAAGACCTCGCGAAGCGTCAAGCCTGAATCAGGGTTGCTGTAGCGCCGGTGTCCTCACCGGCGATTTTCGGCGCTGGGGACAGCGCCGGTGCAGCCGGCCCATCAGCCTTCGCGACGATCGGAACGAATCAAGGCATAGAAACGAGTTCGTTGAATTTCGCAAGATCGATGTTGCCGCCGCTGACCACGGCGACCACTTTGCCGCTCCCGCACTTGCCGCTGAGCGCCGCCGCCACGGCGCAGGCTGCGGCGCCTTCCGCGATGACGTGATTGCGTTCGGCAACCAGTTTCATGGCACGCCGCGTCTCTTCGAGCGAGACAACGATCGAGCCCGCCAGCACGTGATGCGCCAGCGCCCACATCCTGGGAAACACGCTCTTTCCGCCGCACCCGTCCACCCAACTTGCGGTCCAAGCCGGAAAATCCTGCGCCGAGCCTGCGGCGAAGGACTTGGCCAGCGGCGCCGCGGTTTCAGGCTCGGCCCCGTACACTTTGACACCCGGCTTACGCGCCGCCAGCGCACAGGCGATGCCACATGACAGTCCTCCGCCGCCGAAGCCGGCCACCACGGCATCGAGGTCCGGCAAGTCTTCGAGGATTTCGAGACCGGCCGAAGCGTTGCCGGCAATGAAGGAGTCGTCTTCGAAAGGGTGAACGAATGAGCCTGTCATGGCGGGATGCCTGCGCTCGCCGAGCGCCTTCCAGCATTCATCGAACGGGGCTTTGACGATTTCAGCGCCCAGGCGCCGGATCGCCTCGATCTTGGCCGCCGGGGCTGTCTCGATTACCAGCACCTTGCAGGGCACGCTGGCCTTCCGTGCCGCGAGCGCCACGCCTTGCGCCGCGTTGCCGGCGCTGATCGTCCACACGCCCCGCGCGCGTTCGTCCGGCGGCAGCAGGCGAACGGTGTTATAAGCCCCCCGAATCTTGAACGAGCCGATCGGCTGCAGGTTCTCGAGCTTCAGATAGATCTGGCAGGGCGCCTCGGCGAAATTGAGCGGCACGAGCGGCGTGCGATAAGCAGCCTCGTACACGTGCTTGCGTGCCTCTTCGATCATCTCAATCGGGATCGTGCGGCGCGGCGTTGGGGTGGTGGACTGCGGCACTGCCATCTGGGACATGTCTAACCTCGTCGTGCGCCTCTGCTTCGCGCATCATTGTAACGCGAAGTGAGCGGCTGTGCCGGCGGCAGAGCTGCTGTGCGGCGGCGGGCGCTACAAGCGCGGCGTCGCCAGGATCTCGTCATTTCAACGCTGACCCGGGCCGAACCTGATAATCTGTTCCCTGATGCGCTGGATTTTCCCTAAAACTCAACCCGATCCTCAGGCCGCGGCGCGTCTGGCTCGCGAGTTGAACCTCGCACCGCTGGTTGCCAAGCTGCTGACGATTCGAGGCTATGCCGACCCTGCGGCCGCCGAGCGCTTCCTGCATCCGAAGCTCGATCATCTTCACGATCCGCTCCTGCTCGCGGGCATGGACCCGGCAGTGACGCGCCTGCGCGAGGCCATTGCGCGCCAGGAGAAGATCCTGATTTACGGTGACTACGACGTGGACGGGACCATGGCTGTGGTGGTGCTCCTGACGGCGCTCCGTTCGCTCGGTGCCTGCGTCGACACGCACATCCCTCACCGGCTCACCGACGGATACGGCATGCGTCCGGAGGTGATCGAGCGTGCCGCCGCCGCGGGCGTGCGTGTGGTCGTTAGTGTTGACACCGGCGTTCGTGCGCATGAGGCCATCGGACGCGCTCGCGAACTGGGCCTCGACTGCATCGTGACCGATCATCACCTGCCGGAGGAACACCTGCCGCCGGCGTACGCGATCCTCAATCCCCATCGTAGCGACTGCACTTACCCGAACAAAAATCTGTGCGGCGTAGGCGTGGCGTTCAAGCTCGCGCAGGCGCTTCTCGGCATCGCGGGCGGCGGGGGAGCATTGATGTCAGCGGGCAGGTCCACCCGGCTGCTCGAATCGTATCTGAAGATCGTGGCGCTCGGCACTATTGCGGACGTGGTGCCGTTGACGGGCGAAAATCGGGTGATCGCCTGCTTCGGACTCGAGGGATTGCGCCGCGCCGTCGCGCCCGGCCTGCGGGCCTTGATCAAGGTCTGCGGTCTGGGTTGCGGAGAGGTCGTCACGGCCGGTCACGTCGGCTTCCAACTCGCGCCGCGTTTAAATGCCGCGGGGCGCATGGAAAGCGCCCGTGACGTGATCGACCTGTTTACGGCCACGGAGGCTGCGCTCGCGGACGAGATCGCAGCACGTCTCGACCGGCTGAACCAGGAGCGCCAGCAAGTAGAGGAGGCCATCACCAGGGCCGTGGTCGAACGCATTGAGGCACAGCCCGACTACGGGAAGCGCTATTCGCTGATTTATGCGGGTGACGGCTGGCATCGCGGCGTGATCGGCATCGTCGCCCAGCGGCTGGCGGAACGTTATTACCGGCCGGCGCTGGTAATCGGCGTTGAGAACGGCGAAGGCGTGGGATCGGGACGCTCGATTTCGGGTTTTCACCTTCTCAAGGCGCTGGAATCGGCGGCCGATCTGTTCACGCGATTCGGAGGCCACGCCCAAGCCGCCGGCTTTTCCCTCGACCCGTCGCGTATCCCGCAACTTGAGGAGCGATTCGAGGCTTACGCCCGAACGGTGCTGAAGCCTGACGACCTGGAGCCGGCTCTGCGCATCGACGCCGAAATCAGCCTCACGGATCTGGACGGCCGGGTTTACGAACAGCTGCAGGCACTCGGCCCGCACGGCATGGGCAATCCCTCGCCGGTGTTCTGCGCGCACGGATTACGCGTCTGCGCGCCTCCACGCGTGCTCAAGGAGAAGCATCTAAAGTTAAGGGTGGGACAGGGTGCGCGGGCATTCGACGCCTTGGCGTGGAACTCGGCTCCACGGGCCGCTGAATTCCCGCAGGGCCAGCTTCTGAACGCGGCGTTTACCCTCGGTGAGAGTAGCTTTCAGGGGATAACAACCGTGAATCTCGAGCTGAGGGATATGAGGGCAGTGAGTTAATGATGCGTTTGCGCGCGATCCCGAGCAGATCCTTCGCTGCACCGCGTTGTCTGTTGACGATTCTGCCACAGAGGAGCCAGCGGAAAAGGTCTCTACCCAGAACGAGGCGAATCGAGAAGCGTGGCTGGTCCTGACCCATTTCGGCCTGCAATTTCGCAATCCGCCCTGCGCGCCCGGAGCGCCGTCGGCCGGAGGAAAGTTCTCCGTCGTGCGCTTCTGGCGGTGTTGGGACTGGGTGTTCTGTCCGTGGTCGTGGCTTATCATTTCCGCCCGCGGCGTAATCTGACGCCGCTGACGGCGATGTCGCCGCTGCCCCCGAATGCGCAGCGGGCGGCCGCCGGCTATAGTCTCACCCATTCCGAAGGCCAGCGCGAAGTGTTTACGGTGCGCGCCAAGCGCAGCACGGACCTCAAGAACGGGCAGGGGACCATCCTTGACGGCGTACTGGTGGAGGTGTTTGGCCGTACCGGCGAGCAGCACGACCTGGTGAAGGCCAATCGCTGCGAGTACAACTCGATCAGCGGCGACTTCTCCTGCACCGGACCCGTCGCGGTCGAGTTGGACGCTCCCCGCGGCGTGCAAACCGTGTCGGCGCCGGATTCCGGCCCAGGATCGGCCACGCTGCACGGACGCCATCCGATTTATCTCAACACTTCGGGCCTGGTCTACAACCAGAAGTCGGGTCTGCTGACCGGCCACGCGCTCGTGAATTGGCGCTACGGGCCAGCGAAGGGCACGGCTATGGGTCTCGTCTACGTCACGCGCGACGGGTCGCTGGAACTCGATCGAGATGTTACTGCGAGCCTCCCGGTCCAAGCTCCAGCCAACCGGCGCGGTGAAGGTGCTCCATCGGCGGTTCGACTCTCGGCCACGCACCTCCGTTACGCCAAGAGCGATCAACAGGTTGAACTCGCTGGCCCCGTTCACGCGACCGAAGGCGACCGCCAGGTGGATGCCGGGCACGCTGTTCTCTATCTCGATAAACAAAACCGGCTTACACGGGCACTGCTTGACACCGGGGCGCAGGCAGTGGATAAATCCGGAGGAGCGTCCCGCAACGCACAGGCTGCAAAGGTCGAAGCCAAGTTTGATCCTGCGACCGGTGATCTGGCGAACCTCGACGCCAGCGGCAACGTCCACATGCAATCGCAGCTCAAGTCCGGAGGAGTTTCAGCGATAACCGCCGACCGGGCGCACATCAGTTTCGTCGGCGCGCATTTTCATCCGGCAAAGGGCGACGCATCCGGCAACGTCCACCTGACTTCGGAGTCCACGCCGGTGCGAGCGAAGGCGCGGGCAAATGTGACCGGATCTGGTCCGGGACCGGGAGGCCTTTCGCGTGAGGAACTCGAGGCCTCCGATCTGGAATTCAGCTTTCGTCCGGCAGACGAGACGCTGAATGAAGCTCAAACCGTCGGGCCCGGCACGCTGGACCTGGTTTCGGGCGATCCCAAAACCGGCAACCGTATCATCAGAGCGACCCAGTTCCAGATGGCGTTCGATGCTCGCAGCCGGCTGAAGGACCTGCACGGCTCTGGCCCGACCCGGGTTCTGTTTGAGCCCGCCGCCAGCGCTCCTCGGGGCACCCTTGCCATGGAGAGCCGCGGTGACAATTTGCAAGCGACGCTCGATCCGGCGTCCGGCGCGCTGCAGTCGATGCGACAGGCTGGTCATTTCGAGTTCATCGATGCCGACCGGCACGCGACGGCAGACCGCGCCGACTACTCGTCCGAGGGCGACTTCCTGACACTTAACGGTGATCCCGTCATCAGTGATCCGGCGAATCGCATTCGGGCCGATCGCGCAGTAATGCACCTGGCCACCAACGCCGCCGAAGGGGTGGGACACGTCAGCTCAACACATGAAGGCGAGTTGCAGCAAGCGGGGCAGACCGGGACTGCGGGCAACGCCGAAGTAACAAACGTGCTTGCCGACCGCGTGACCGCGGACCGTACGCGGCAGATCTTCCGTTACGACGGTCATGTGCGAGCCTGGCGAGGCGCGGATGTGATTCAGGCGCCCGCGCTCGACGTCTTCCGGCTGGAGCGTCGTATCGTCGCCGACTCCGGCGTGATCACGTCGGACTTGGAGCCGTCGCCGCCGAGGAAGGGTCCGCAGGCACCGACTGCCGCAACACGCCCCGTTACGATCCGCGCCGATCGCTTCGAATACCGTGACCTGGAGCACAAGGCCACCTACCGAGGACACGTCCGGATGGACTCGTCAGGCACGACCCTGGAATGCGACCGGCTGGACGCTTACTTCACAGCGCCCGAGCCGGCACAGCCATCGCAGTTGGATCGCGCGGTGGCCGACAGCAATGTGGTTATGCTTGAGCCCGGACGACGCTGTACCGGCAATCACGCGGACTATCTTGCTCGCGAAGGCAAGGTCGTCATGACCGGCGGACCGCCCAGCCTGTATGACGCTCAAAAGGGGTTCACAACAGGCCGAAGTTTGACTTTCTTCACTCAGGATGATAGCTTGATCGTCGATGGGGGCTCTGGGTTTCGGTCTCTTTCCGAGCACCGCTTGACGCAATAGCCTGCCATGTCAGTACTCTCAACCGTCGACCTGACCAAATCCTACAAAGGACGCAAAGTAGTTGATGGAATGAGCCTTAGGATCGACCAAGGCGAGGTGGTCGGCCTGCTCGGTCCTAACGGCGCAGGGAAGACCACCTCATTCTACATTATCGTCGGCGTGGTCACGCCCGACGCGGGTCAGGTTCTGCTCGATGGGTCCGACATCACTGGCCTGCCGATGTATTTGCGGGCAAGGGCCGGGATCAGCTACCTGCCGCAGGAGCCTTCGATTTTTCGGAAGCTGACGGTGGAAGAGAACCTCATGGCCGTGCTCGAGACCCTGCCACTGAGCGCGCACCAGCGCCGCGAGCGACTGGAAGAGTTGCTGGAAGAGCTTGGACTTCAACAGGTGCGAAGAAGTTATGGGTACATGCTCTCGGGAGGAGAACGCCGCCGAGTCGAGATTGCACGCTCGCTGGTCATCTCGCCGTCGTTTATCCTGCTTGATGAGCCCTTCTCCGGCATTGACCCCCTGACGGTCATCGATTTGCAAAATATCATCCTGCAGTTGAAGAACTCGGGCATCGGTATCTTATTGACGGACCACAACGTGCGCGAGACTTTGCAAGTCACGGACCGTGCGTATATCATCAACGGTGGGAGGATATTCCGGGCCGGCACGCCCCAGGTTTTGGGCAATGATGCCGAAGTGAAGAGGATCTACCTCGGAGACAATTTCAGGTTAGCGATTTAAATGGAAGCGAATCGCCCCAAACTCGGACTGAACCTCAACGTAGCGCAGAGGCAGATTCTGACGCCGGGATTGGTTCAGATGGTGACCGTCCTGGCGTTGAATCGCCTCGAACTGCGCGAGATGATCAACACCGAGATGGTCGCGAATCCCGTTCTCGAGGAGGTGACCGACGAAGCGCCGTCTGCTGAGGAGGTCCGGGAAAAGGTGGAGGCGGAAGCGGAAGCGCCCCTCCCTCCGAAGCCTTCCAACGGCGACACTCCCAGCCCTGAAAAGCAGGATTCGTTTCAGGAAGTGGACTACGGCTCGTTCTTCGACGACTACCTGGATCCTGGCTACAAGTCCCCTGCTGCTGAGTCCGTCGAAAAGCCTTCCTTTGAGAATTTTCTCTCGCGGCCCACATCGCTCGCCGATCATCTGGAGTGGCAACTGAACCTCTCCATCTGCCCGGACTCCGTGCGCGACGCGGCCTACTCGATCATCGGTAATTTGAATGAGGATGGATATCTGACCGCGACCGCGGAAGAGATTGCGGAGACCGGCCGCCATACGAAGGATGATGTGGAGCAGGCATTGAGGCTCGTTCAAGACCTGGATCCGCCGGGTGTTGCCGCCCGGGACTTGCGTGAGTGCCTGCTGCTGCAGTTGAAAATGGCAGCGCCTTCGACGGGCACGGCGAACTCGATGGCGGCGCGCATCGTTTCGGAGCAACTCGACAAGTTACAGAACAAGCAGTACAAAGAGATCGCCCGTGCCCTTGATCGCCCGCAGCCGGCGGTGGATCGGGCCCTCGAACTCATCCGTACTCTCGATCCCCGTCCCGGCCAGCGCTACAACACTGTCGAGGCCCGCTTGGTGGAACCCGACGTCGCCTTCGTCAAGGTGGGCGACGAGTATAAGGTGATCATGAACGAGGACGGGATGCCGCAGCTCCGCTTGAGCCGGCGCTACCGCCGGATGTTGGAGCAGGGCGACACCTCGCGCGATGTGCGAACCTGGGTGAAGGAGCGCTTCAACTCAGCGCTGCAATTGCTGAAGAATATCGAGCAGCGGAAACAGACCATCCAGCGGGTATGCCAAGTGATCATCGAGCGGCAGCGTGAATTCCTTGATAAGGGCGACGACTACCTGCGGCCCATGATGATCAAGGAAGTGGCGGAGATCGTGGGCGTCCACCCTTCCACGGTCAGCCGGGCGGTGGGCAGCAAATACGCTGAAACTCCTCAGGGCGTACGCGAACTGAGGTCCTTCTTCTCCGAAGCCGTGCAAGGTCCGGCGGGCGCTGCGCTACCGCTGGTAAGCCTGAAGCGCGCGGTAAAGAAGATGATCGAAGAGGAGGACGCGGCTCACCCGCTGACGGACGATCACATTACGCAGAGATTGCATCAGATGGGCATTTCCGTTACCCGCCGGACCGTAGCCAAATACCGCGAAGATATGCACATTCCGAGCACGCACCATCGGCGGAGGAAGGCATGAACGCTCCCTCTGCCCGCTTTTGCCCTCGGAACTGGAGGTCCACTCATGCAGATCGAGTACACTGGCCGCCAGATCGACGTCACGCCGGATCTGCGCCAATACACTGAGGAACGTCTGAACAAGGTCGCACGCCTGTTGCGCGATCGTTGCAGCCTTCACGTCATCCTGACCGTCGAGCGGCATCTGCGCGTCGCCGAGGTCACGCTTAAGTTTCGCGATCACGATCTCGTCGGAATCGGCCAGACCGCCGACGCGCGGAGCTCGATTAACGACGCTTTGGACAAGGTCGAGAAGCAGGTCGTACGCCTGCTCGAAAGAAAGCGCGAGCGCAAGCGCCGGCCCAAGCCGACATCGGCCATCCTGCTGAATGTACTGGCCCCGGAGCGCCCCGATCATCTGGAGCGGGAAGCTCTCGAAACCGAACGTATCGCCATCAAACCGCTTAGCGTCGAGGAAGCCATCGAGTCAAAGGAACTCGTACAGAGGGGCGCGGTGGTGTTCCGCAACTCCGAGACCGAACGAGTGAATGTGATTTACCGGCGCACGGACGGCAGGCTTGCCCTCATTGAGCCGGAACCCTGAACAGACCAGTGACCAGTGACAAGTGACAAGTGGTGAGGAAGCTTTTCCACTTGCCACTGGCCACTTGTCACTCGCCACTGATTGATGAAGCGATCCTCCACCCAACCGTCCCAGGCCCGGTTTGTGCTGATCACGGGACTTAGCGGGTCGGGCAAAGGCTCTGCGCTGCGGGCCTTTGAGGACCTCGGCTACTACTGCGTCGACAACCTACCCTCCAATCTTGTGCGGACGTTTCGTGATCTTTGTTTCGCACCGAACAGCCGCATTGCGAAAGCGGCCGTCGCTGTGGACATTCGCGAGGGCGAGGCTGTGCGCCAACTCCCGGCTCTGTACGATGGGCTGGTGAAGGAGCGGCCCCGGCCGACTCTCGTGTTTCTGGACGCCTCCGACGACGCGATCATCCGCCGCTTCGAGGAGACGCGCCGGCCACATCCGCTCGGTCAAAACCTGCCGCTGCAGGAAGGGATCGATCGCGAGCGCCGCCTGCTCAGGCCCATCCGGCAGCGCGCAGACGAAGTGCTCGACACCACGCGGTTGAACACGCAGGAGCTGCGGCAGCTTATCCAGGCTCACTTCGGCGGCGGCGGAAAGCGTGGCAAGATGCCGATCTCCGTGGTCTCGTTCGGATACCGCTTTGGGCTCCCGCAGGAGTCCGACCTTGTCTTCGACGTCCGCTTTCTGCCCAACCCCAACTACGTGCGCGAGCTCAAGAAGAAAACCGGACGCGATCCCGACGTGATCCGGTTCATGGACGACGCGCCCGGCACCCGCGAGTTCCTCCGCCGCGTTTCGGAGCTGCTTCTTTATCTTCTGCCGCAGTACATTCAGGAAGGAAAAAGTTACCTCACGATCGCGATCGGCTGCACGGGAGGCCGGCACCGCTCGGTGATGGTCGCTGAGCGTCTGGCGAAGTTACTCGCCGGGGACGGATACCAGACCAAAGTCACGCACCGCGACATCGCGCGCGCCGCATGAGGCTTCTCAACGCTGATTGACGAGCACCTTCACCCCGAATTCAGGCACTTCGACCGACGGCGCCGTTGACGTACCCGAAAGCGCATCGCGATAGCCTTCGCCCATTTTCACCGATTGCTTTGAGCCCGTGTAGTTCAGCAGAAATACCACCTCGCGGCTGGTGCCTTCCCGCGTCATCATCTCGACGCCGTCGGGAAGCTGGCGCCCGCTTATTCCCGCGCTTTGCAGAATGCCGCCCAGCAGTTGGTCGTAGAATGCCGCAGAATCCGGCTCGGTCCCCACGTAATAAACGCTACCTTTCCCGGAGCTGTTCCGGGTGACCGCCGTGCTGTCGGCGTAATAGCTCGCGGCGTAGGACGCCAGAGTCTCCGCCGGGCCGGGCGTCAGGATGTCGAACCAGACGCGGGCCGGGTAACGCTGCCCGCCCATCACGATCTCCTGCTGAGCGTTACCCGCGAGATCAGCGTCCGGATCATAGTCGTGGATTGCGACGCCGGCGAGCTTCGCGAGCGGCCCCGGCAGGATTTCGTCAGTGAAGACATTGTGCTCGTCCTTGACGCCCGAGCGATACGTCAGGACGAGGGCGCCGCCGCCTTCGACGAAATCCGTGAGCTTCCGGACGAGTTCCGGTGTCAGCACGAAGAGCGAGGGCGCCACGACCACCTTGTAGGGCGCGAGATCGGCTTGGGGAAATACCACGTTCACGTTGACGCCCCGGCGGTGCAGCGAGTCGTAGTATCGATGAAGCTGCCGGTTGTAATCGAAGCCCCTGACGAGCGGCTGGATATGGAACGCCCAGCGGGCGTCCGGCGACACCAGCAACGCCACCTGCGACGCCGGGGTGGTTCCTTCCAGGACCTCTTTCAGGCGCTTCACCTCGTCGCCGGTTTGCTTCACCACGTTGTAGCGGGCATTGGGATAGCTGTCCTGATCGAGGACCCCTTGCCAGTACTGCTCGGTTCCATAGCGTGAGGTCCGCCACCGGAAGTAGCAGACGCCGTCGGCGCCATGCGCGATGGCCTGGTAGGCCCAGACGCGATAAAGGGAGGGCGGCGCCTGATGGCCCCAGAACTCAGTCCAGCCGGGCAATCCGCCTTCCTCCTCCATCACCATGAAGTTCTGCTGATTCTTCGAGCCGCGCATGAGATCGTGCGCGAGCGCGGGGTCGGTGTAACCGGCGTCGTTGCGGTCGATCATCGGGTAATTGTCCCAGGCGACGAAATCGATGGCCGTATTAAGGTGTGAATAGTCGATGTTGTCGAACATACCCATTTCGTTGTGCGTGATCGCTTTGCCGGGCGCGATGCTGCGCAGGATGTCGGCCTGCATCACCAGAAAATTGCGCGTGGCGTCATCGAAGTACCGGCGGTAATCAAGCTCGAGGCTGGGATTGTGGACTCCGTATAGCGTATTCCACGGCAGCGGAATTTCGGACCATGCCGAGTACGTGTGACCCCAGAAGATGGTGCCCCACGCCTTGTTGACCGCGTCCAGGCTGCCGTACTTGGTCCGGCACCACTTTTGAAATGCGGTCTGGCACAGCGAATCGTAGCAATCCGGGCCGCCCAGTTCGTTGTCGATCTGCCAGCCGAGCACCCCCGGGTGATTCTTGTAGTGTTCCGCCATGGCCGTAACGATGCCGCGCACGGCCGCAAGAAAGTGCGGATTATTCATGCAATAGTTACGGCGCGATCCGTACCGGTAGCGGACTCCGTTCTCGTCCATGGCCGCGATGTCCGGATACTTGGCCATCAGCCAGGCGGGCGGCGACGCGCTTGGCGTCCCGAGCACCGCCTTGATGCCGTGCGCGTTCAGCACCTTCAGCGCGCGATCGAGCCAGGCGAAGTCGTAATGGCCCTCCGTCGGCTCCATCTTCGCCCAGGCGAATTCGGCCATGCGCACGAAGTTGATGCCGGCAGCCTGCATCATCCGGGCGTCCTTTTCCCACTGGCTCTCGCTCCAGGCCTCGGGATAGTAATCGACTCCGTAGACGAACTGGCCGCCGTTCCAGGCAATCAGGTCAAACGGTTTCGATTGGGACCCGGCCTGCGCGGGCGAGCTGGCGGCCGTCACGACCGGACTCAGAATGGAAAGCACGATCAGAAAAGCTGACGCAAACGTAAGACGCGACTTCATAGCGGGACCTCCCGGGATTCCGGACATATACCACGTCAGGGCCGTCGAGGATTACCGATTATGGCGACGCCCTGCTGTAGCAGCGACCGTTGCCATCATAACTCCGACCACGGTCAAGGCGATAAAGCCTTGGGTAGTGGTGTCATTTGCGACGCGACTCCTTTCGGCACGCCGTCATTTCCGCGAAAACGGGGATCCACTTCGCGGGTCTTCGATAATAGGATTTTCGACCGATTGGGTTCCCGAACCCCCCAAAGAAAGTGCCCTTTTCACGCCGAAATCGAGGCTTAAGATCGCACTCGACAGCGCCCTTGACACACTAAGATGTCTATATGTTACGATGTCTATGCATGGCAAAAACTGACGCGCTGCAAGGATCGCTCGATCTGCTGGTGCTGAAGATCCTCTCCCGCCGGCCGCGCTTGCATGGGTATGCCATCATGACCGCCATCCAGAATATGTCCGGCGAGGTGCTGCGGGCGGAAGAAGGGTCGCTCTATCCGGCGCTGTACCGCATGGAGGAAGCCGGCTGGGTACGAGCCCAGTGGATCATGAAAGACAATGGACGGCGGGCGCGCCTCTATGAACTGACGGCGGCGGGCAGGAAGCAGCTTGCGGCGGAGGAGTCCCGCTGGCAGGCGGTGACCTCCGCGGTAAATCGCGTCCTGAGCTTGGCCTGATATGTCATGGCATTCCCGGATCGTGAATGTGTTTCGTGGCGACCGCTTGAGTCACGAAATTGACGAAGAACTGCGCGCACACCTCGACGAAGCCATCGAGCAAGGCCGTGACCCGGCAGAAGCTCGGCGGGCCCTCGGCCCGGCGTTACAACTCCGTGAGGAGAGCCGCGACGTACGGCTCGTCGCTTGGCTCGATTCGCTGCGCGCCGACGCAATATTCGGCCGCCGGCAGCTCCTGAAGAACAAGGTCGCGTCAGCGGCCGCCATTCTCTCGCTCGCGCTTGGGATCGGTGCGTGCACCGGCGCCTTCCGGCTGATCGATGCGCTGCTGCTGCGCCCCTTGCCTATTGACCATCCGGACCAACTATATGCTCTCGTCCGGTCAGGCGTGGATCCTGAAGGCAGGTACGAAGCTTCCCAGGACTGGGCCTATCCCGACTTCGCGCTGATGCGCGCCGCCGCGAGGGGCCAAGCCGAACTTATCGCGGTCTCGTACTCTCAGAAAGCCGACCTCACCTACAAGTCCGACGATGAGATGGAGAAGGCTTACATCCAGTACGTTTCTGGATGGATGTTCAGCACCTTCGGGCTGCAGCCTGCCGCGGGCCGGCTGCTGACGGAAGACGACGACCGTACGCCTCGCGCTCATCCCTACGCCGTCCTTTCCTACGATTACTGGAAGAACCGCTTTGGAGCCGACCCGAAGGTGGTCGGGCGCACCTTCCGCATGGGCAACGATCTTTATGAGATCGTGGGCGTCGCTCCGGAACGCTTTACCGGCACCGAGCCCGGCACCATGATCGACGTTTTCCTGCCCACCATGATGCACCCTGCCGTCACGCGTCCCGACGAAACCTGGATGCGAACTCTAGCGCGGGTGAGACCGGGGGTTGCCTTCGAACCGCTCCGCGCCAGGCTCGATGCCGTTTCGCGCGGCTTTGAGCGTGATCGGAGCAAGGGTTTCCACGACATGTCTCCAAAGCAGATCGAAGAGTTCCTGAACCAACGTTTAGTCTTCCTTCCCGCGGCCGGAGGCGAGTCTGACATGCAGAATGACTATCGCACGGCACTGCTCGCGCTCGGGGTGCTGGTGGCGCTGGTACTGCTGATTGCCTGCGCCAACGTGGCCAACCTGATGACGGCGCAAGCCTCGGTTCGGGCACGTGAGATGGCGTTGCGCGTTTCGGTCGGCGCCGGCCGCGCCCGCCTGATGCAGTTGGTGCTGGTGGAGAGCGCGTGGATCGCGTTGCTGGCGGGTGCGCTGGGCGAGCTGTTTGCCTGGTGGTCCGCGCCGGTCGTGGTAAGCATGATCAATCCGCCAGGCAATCCGGCGCGTTTGCTGCTGCCTGCTGACTGGCGCGTGCTGGGTTTTGGTTCGGCTCTGACCGTCGGGGTCGCCTTGCTGTTTGGACTCGCGCCAGCCTTGCGAGCCTCCGCGGTGCAACCGGTGAGCGCGCTCAAGGGCGGCGAGGATCCGCACGCGCGCCGCCGGCTGATGCATGGTTTAATCGCGGTTCAGACGGCTTTCTGCTTTCTCGTGCTGTTTGTCGCCGGCCTCTTTGTAGCCACGTTCAAGCGCCTGTCGGATCAACCGGTTGGCTTCTCCGCAGATCGTGTGTTGACGCTGGAGACCGTCGCCCGGCAACCGCAGCCGCCGGTCTACTGGGATCAGGTCACGGAACATCTGCGCGAGATGCCTGGGATTC
>Ga0335078_10010160_pt1 | contig 13944 bp, 15 predicted proteins | sample Lox_Sample_32_FD_206711 | JGI IMG/M metagenome (GOLD analysis project Ga0335078, IMG submission 206711) | Soil microbial communities from Loxahatchee National Wildlife Refuge, Florida, United States - Lox_Sample_3.2 | ecosystem: Environmental > Terrestrial > Soil > Wetlands | place: USA...
CGATGGCGAGCAGCGGGTCGCTGGCCGCTTCCCCGCAGACGCCGGCCGGCTTGCCCGTCGCCTGGCCGGCGTCCGCTGTCATCGCGATGAGCCGCAGCAGCGCGGGCTGCCACGGGTCCAGCAGCGGAGCGAGCGCGCCGGCCTGCCGGTCGGCGGCGAAGGTGTACTGGCTCAGGTCGTTGGTCCCGAGGGACACGAAATCGACCTGGTCGAAGATCTGCGCGGCGCACAGCGCCGCGGCCGGGACCTCGATCATCACGCCCGCAACCGGCAGGCCGTGCTCGCGGGCCCGGCCGGCGAACGCGGCCGCTTCGGCCGGGATCGACACCATCGGGGCCATCACCCACACGTCGGCGCCGGTGTCTTTGGCCGCCAGGGCCAGCGCCTCGAGCTGGGTGTCGAGCAGCGCCGGGAGGAGGCCGTCCATGCGCAGGCCGCGCAGGCCGAGCGCGGGGTTCGGCTCGGCCTGCTGCGACGCGAACACCAGCGGCTTGTCCGCGCCGGCGTCCAGCGTGCGCACGACGACCTTGCGGCCGCCCATCCCGGCCAGGATTTCCGCGTAGGTGGCCCGCTGTTCCCCGCCGGACGGCTCATCGTGGCGGTCGAGGAACAGGAATTCGGTGCGGAGCAGCCCGACGCCCTCGGCGTCGGCGGCGACCGCGGCGGGCACGTCGGCCGGGCCGCCGATGTTGGCCAGCAGCTTCACCGGGTGACCGTCGCTGGTCCGGCCCGGGCCGTGCGCGGCGGCGAGCCGTGCGGCGCGCTCGGCGCGGCGGCGGGCGGCCTGCTGTACCTGCTCGGCGGTGGGCTCGATGAGCACGGCGCCGGCCGACCCGTCGACGGCGACCGGCGTCCCGTCGGGGATCGTCAGGATGCCGGGGCAGCTGACCACGGCCGGGATCCCGAGCGTCTTGGCCAGGATGGCGGTGTGGGTGGTGGGGCCGCCGCGTTCGGTGACGATGGCCAGCACGGTGGCCGGGTCGAGGGTCGCGGTGTCGGCGGGGGCGAGTTCGGCGGCCACGAGCACGAACGGGTGGCCCGGGTCCGGGATGCCGGGCATCGGCTTGCCGAGCAGCAACGCGACCGTACGGTCGGTGATGTCGTCCAGGTCGGCGGCGCGCTCGGCAAGGTAGCCGCCGGCCGACGTCAGCATCTCCCGGTAGGAGGCGAGCGCCTCGCTGACCGCCCAGGCGGCGGGGCGGCCGGCTGCGGCGAGGCCGCGCACCTTGGTGGCGAGCGCGGGATCGCAGGCCATCATCGCCTCGGCGGCGAGGACGTCGCCGGCCTGGCCGGTGGCGGCTGCGCCGCGCCGGCGCAGGAATTCCCCCACCGCTTCCAGCGCGGCGACGGCGCGGTCTGCTTCGGCCCCGGGGTCGGCGGTGGCGGGAGCCGCCTCGGGCAGCTTCGGCGGGGTGCCAAGCCGCGCGGCGGGCCCGGTCGCCGATCCGGTGCTCACGCCGAGGCCGTGCAGGTCCTTGCTCATGATGGTGCTCCTTGGTCGTCGTGGTTGGCGGCGATGAGGCGGCCAGTTCGTCGAGCACGGCGTCGGCGCCGGCTCCGTCGGCGGACAGTACGACCGTGTCGCCGCCGCGGGCATCCAGGCCGATGACGGACAAGATGGAGCGCGCGTCGACCGGGTCACCGCCCGGCTTGGCGATGACGACCGGGATCGGCGCCTTGGCGGCGGCTTGCACGAGCAGGGAGGCGGGGCGGGCGTGCAGCCCGACGGAGGATCCGACGGTCACGTGACGTTCGGCCATCATGCACCTACCGCGACGCGGGTGCCGGCTGGGACGCTGGCCGTGCTGCCGGCCCGGGCGGCGTGCCACAGCGACTTGAGCGCGATCAGGCAGACGGCGCTGATGGCCGTGCCGGCCACGATGGCGGCGGCCCACAGCCCGGGCTTGCCGATCAGGCCGATGACCCAGATGCCGCCGTGCGGGGCCAGCGACGTCGCGCCGAACACCATCGACAGCGCGCCGGTCGCGGCGCTGCCCGCCATCATCGACGGGATGACCCGCAGCGGGTCGCCGGCCGCGAACGGGATGGCGCCCTCGGTGATGAATACAGGCCGAGTAGCCAGGCGGCCTCGCCCGCGGTGCGTTCGGCCGGGGTGAACAGGTTCTTCCGGACGACGGTCGCCAGCGCGCAGGCGATCGGCGGTGTCATCCCCGCCGCCATCACGGCGGCCATGATCTTGGTGTCACCGCTAGCCGCCGCCCTCTGGCGCGGCGATCAAGAAGATCAGGTGCGCGGGCCCGTCGGCGGCGCCGAAGTCGACGCCCGCCTTGCTGCGCGCGAACGCCAGGCTCGGCTGGGTCACGACCGCCGAGCGGGCGTGCGGGATGCCGATCCCGCCCTCGATCCCGGTCGGCATCTGCTGCTCGTGCGCTGCGACGTCGGCAAGGAAGGCGTCCAGGTCGGTAACCCTGCCGGCAGCGGCAAGCCGTTCGGCGAGCTGCCGGGTCGCGGCTTGCCGGCTGGGTGCTTCGAGGCCGAGGTCGACGAGATCAGCTGTGATGATCGAGTTGGTCATGCGTGCTCCCTAAGGGCGGCGGGCGGCGGGGTTGCCGCCGGCCAGGTCGGTCAGGTCGGTGATGCGGATGCCGGCGTGGCTGATGTCACCCGGCCTGGGCATGCGGGATCCGGGCAGCGCTGCGGCCGCGCTTCCCCAGGCGACCGCTTCGGCCAGCGCGCGGGCGCCGTCGGCGCCGGCCGCCAGGTAGCCGGCCAGCAGCGCGTCGCCGGCCCCGACCGTGCTGCGCGGATCGAGCGCCGCCGCGGTGGCGTGCCAGACGGCGTCCGGCTGGACCAGCACGGCGCCGGCCGGGCCGAGGCTGGTCAGGACGGTGTGCACGCCGCGGCCGGTCAGGGTCAGCGCGGCGCCGACGACGTCGGCGATGGTGTCGACGGGCCGGCCCACGAGCTCGGCGAGCTCGTCGCGGTTCGGCTTGATCAGGTCGGGGCGCGCGGCGATCGCCATGGCCAGCGGCGGCCCGGAACTGTCGATCGCTACCCGCGGCCCGGTACCGCGCAGCTGCCGGATGAGCCCGGCGTACCAGCCGGCCGGGGCGCCGGGAGACAGGCTGCCGGAGAGCACAACCCAGTCTGCCTGGGCGGCCGCATCGGTAAGGGTGGTAGTCAGCGCGTCGAGTTCATCCTGGCTGAGCACGGGCCCGGGCTCGTTCAGCTTGGTGGTGGTGCCGTCGCCCTCGACCACCGTGACGTTGGCCCGGATCGACCCGGCGATGCGGACGGTGCGCAGGTCCAGCCCCGCGCCCGCCAGCAGGGCCTCGAGCTGGGCGCCCTCGGCGCCCCCGCTCGGCAGCACCGCCGTCGCCTTGCAGGCGTGCGCCGCCAGCGCCCGGGCCACGTTGACGCCCTTGCCGCCCGCGTCCACCCGGCTGGCGCCGGCCCGGATGACGGTACCGGGCCGCAGCGCGGCGACCTCGATCGTCCGGTCTACGCTCGGGTTGACGGTCAGGGTGACGATCATGCCGGCACCGCCCGCACGCCCGGTTGCGGCCGGGCCTGGGCCGCCGTCCGCTGACGCCGTTCCTCCGCATTCATCCCTTGGTCATCTCCGTTTCGTCTGTGTTTCACCTTTTTTACGCCCGGATAGAGGGCGCGTCAAGAGCATACGGGGAGAAAACCAACGATCCGGAGAAAAAACACGATAAAGCGGAGACAGGGCCAGGAGGGGCACGCCATCAGGCCGACGGGACATCGGGTCTGCGGCAGGCAGATCCGGGCCTGGCCGCCCCCGAAGACCAGGGCGGCCTACAGGCACAGCTTCGCGGCCGAGATCATCAGCAGCCCGGGTACCCGGCCGGTGGCTAGCTTACGGACTACTGCCCCGAGCCAGGTGGCGGCCAGCGCGCGGCTGTGCCCGCGATGGTGTCCGCGGCCAGGGCAGGCGCCCGACGGCAGCCCGGCCGCCTCGGCCAGGCTGCAGCCGATCCCGCATACCAGCCGCCCTGGCCGGGGCAGCCCGGTCGTCCGGTCCGGGCCCGGGCCGGGGTCAGGGTGACGCTATGCCCGCACCACCCGCAGGCCGGCCACTTCCAGCTCTCCGACAAGGCCAGCATCGGCGCCGGTATCGGTGATGAGCATGTCGATCTGGCTGAGCTCGCCGAACTGGGCGAAATAGTCGGCGCCCAGCTTGCTGTGGTCGGCCACCACCACCGGCCGGCGCGCCGCGCGGATCATGGCCCGCTTGGCCGCCGCTTCGGCCTGGTCCGGAGTGGTCAGGCCGTAGGCGGCCGAGATCCCGTTGGCGCCGAGGAACGCCACGTCAACCCGGACGGTGGCCAGCGCGTCCCCGGCCCAGTCACCGACCGCGGCCAGCGTGCGGGACCGCACTCGGCCGCCGGTCACCAGCACCTGCAGGCCGGGCCGCACCGACAGGGTCAGGGCAATCGGCAGCGAGTTGGTGACCACGGTCAGCTCATAGTCCGGCGGAAGCAACTCCGCGATCCGCGCCGTGGTGGTGCCCGAGTCGAGCAGAATCGCCCCCTCCACGGGAAGCTCGGCGATGGCCGCCTTGGCGATCCGGTCCTTTTCCTCCTGGTAGCGCTCGGCCCGCTGGCCGACCGCAGGCTCGAAACTCAGCCGCTCCACCGGGATGGCACCGCCGTGCACCCGGCGCAGCAAGCCCTGCCGCTCCAGCGACGTCAGGTCCTTACGCACCGTCTCCGGCGTCACCCCCAGCTCCGCGGCCAGCGCCGCCACGTCGACCCGGCCCTCGGCCCGGGCCCGGGCGGCGATCAGCTGAAGCCGCTCCTGCGCGTACACGCCTCGGTCATCTCCGTTTCGGCTGCGTATCCTTATTTTTACGCCCGGATCAAAGACGGGTCAAGGATAAACGGACGCAAATCCAGCCAAGCAGAGAAGAAACACGGCGCAGCAGAGACCGGTCCAGGCGGCGGCGAAGAGGACCGCCTGTCACCGCCGGCGATCGCCGCCTTCAGTGCTCGTGCAGGACCAGCAAGCAGAAGCGCCGAGACAGCATTCTGCTCAGGCGCAGGTCTCACCGTGATGAACGCCGTCATCTTGCGGCCCCGCACTGCGGCAGCGGGCGGCCGCGGGGAGATCCCCCGCGGCCGCCGTGCCGATAGCGCTGCCTTTCCCTGCCGTCCATTCCGAGCGGCCGGATGGAAGGAAGCGCCGCTCATTGCCGCTGCCGTGGCGTTAGCACATCCGGGCGGTCGTCCACGCGGACCAGTCGCGGCCATTGCGTGACATGCGGACAGCGGTTGCGGCGTTGGCGGCCGGGGCGAGCATGCGGGGCCCGCCGTTGTGGATCTGCCACAGGCCCCAGTCGTTGGTCCGGCTGATGGCGTCAGGGTTGCCGCCTGATTCATGCTCGGCGATGCAGGCGGCGTGGGAGGCGGTCCTGGCGCTGCCGCCCACGGCCATCCAGATGTGTTCGAGCGCGCCGAAGCTGTAGCGGGCGGTGAGCGGCCTGGTGAAAGCGTCCAGGACCGCGCCTTGATGTGGCTTGGCCGCGGCGGCTGGCCCGGCTGGTTTGGCAACCATGGTGGCGCTGGTTGCGGCGCCCGAGGCGATGGCGGCCACGGCGATCGCCGAGCCTGCTGCCGCGATGGTGCGCGTGGAGAACTTGCGGTTGGGTATCCTCTTGGCAGCCAAGATGACCTTTCGGTTGTGCACGTGGCGTGCGTGGCGTTCACCCATGGCGCTTGCCCGCCGCAAGCGAGGGCGGCGGCCAGGCTTCGGCGTGCGCATGTGTCGCAGGGGCAGGGCGACGGCCACTTTGGCCACTTTGTGCACGCTGGGTGCTGGAGACCCACCATGCCAAGGTTCGGCCCGGAAGGTGCCCGGATTCCGGAATAAGGCGTTGTGATGTGGGTCATCCCATCTGCCTGGTTCGCTCCCCTGTCTGCGAATTTGCCCGTATGAGCAGGTGGGGCCAGATCCGGATGGCGGCTTGCGCCGTTCTCCCGGCGCCTGAGGTCCCCCCAGGCTGAGGGCCTTCGTCCGGCAATCGCGCCGGCGCCGAGGGTGAATACGGGTACGCGCGCGGCGGAACGCGGAACGGTGCGATGGAGGGCCTCTGCCGCCGCGGACGGGCCGTTGGCCACTTCGCCAGGCCTGCCGCCCCGGCATACCGCGGAGATAAGCAATCGTCGTGCAGCACCAGGAAGTGCCATGCAGACCATCAAGCAAGCCGCAGCCGAGTTCCTGGCCTGCAAGCGGGTCGCGGTAACCGGGGTCTCGCGCAAACCGCAGGGACACGGCAGCAATGCGGTCTACCAGCGCTTGCGGCAGCGTGGATATGAGGTTCACGCCGTTAACCCCAACGCCGGCCAGGTCGAAGGCGACACCTGCTACCAGGACCTGGCGGCCATCCCTGGCGGCGTGGACTGGGTGGTGATCGGAACCAGGCCCGCCACGGCCGAAGCCACCATGCGCGAATGCGCCCGCCTGGGCATCAACCGGGTCTGGATGCACCGTGGGCCCGGCGCGGGCAGCGTGTCGAAAGCAGCCGCTGACTTTGGCCGCCAGCACGGCATCACCGTGATCGAGGGCGGGTGCCCATGCATGTTCGGCCCCACCGCCGATCCCGGTCACCAGGCAATGCGGTTCGTGTTGACCCTGACTGGCAGCGTGCCCAGGCGCGTGTAACACGTGCTGACCACGGAGTGTGCGTGGCGGCAGATGCCGCCCTCGTTCAGGCACGCGGGGCCAGTGGATCGACCGCTCGAGCGCAGCTAGCAGAACACGGTACTGATGCTTGCGCGGGTTCGGGCATCTTCAAGACATGGAAACCGGCGGGCGTGCGCACTGCGGTGTGTGCGCGGCCCTCGACGTGCATTACCTGAGCACCGGCGGGGCCCGGGCGGCAGCCGTGCTGGCCGCCGATGCCGCCTTCGCGCACGTGCTGGCCGAACGCAGCGCGGTCATACCCAGGGCAGCACCCTACCGGCCGGGTGAGTTCTACCGGCGGCAGATCCGGGCGATGCTGGCGCACGAAGCGACCCGTTCTGGGTGCCTCGGCTTGCGATCGCCGAAGAGTCCCCAGCCGTCCGGATCGGCGGCTTTATGTGCGGCCCTCGGCGTGACCGATCACATCCCGTGACCGCTGGCAGCCTCGAAGGGCCCGCCCGCGGCAAAGTCCGCCTCGGGGCTGGCGATGCCTGCGGCGAAGCCAGCGGGGACCGGCCGGGGCTCCGCGAACGGTTACCGGGAAGGCGGGCCGAGCGCCCCGTTACGGAATGGAACCGTAGACCTTCACCGAGCAGATCCCGCCGCGTCATGTACAGCACGGCCGCGTTATCGGTTGCCAGCAGCGGAGAGACGGGATCGCAGCGCCGTTGTTTCATGCCCTCAGCATGATCGCATGTTCTGCCCATCGACCATCCGGTCATGCCGCTGATCGCGCGGGTATTCCTGGGCGTTTCAGGACGCGTGGGTAAGGACCCGCCCAGTATTGGAGGGCAGGGCTGGCTTGAGAACTAACGCACCGAACCCCGTCAGCTAGTGCGGTGTCCACGTCCCTTGGCCGGGTTTCCACGGATATCAGCTTGATAATGCTGCTGGCGCCGACCCGGTGAACGTTGGTGGACACCGCACTGGGGAAGCAGACCAGGGGTCAGTGCTCGTGTTCGTACTTGAACGAGAGCTCAAGCTTCGTGCGGTAGGTGATCGCCCCGCCTTCGTCCAGGTGAACGTCCAGCTTCACGACCTCAGCCACCCGGAGATCGCGGATCGTCTCAGCTGCCGTCTTGATCGCCTCCGCTGCCGCCTCTTCCCATGAAGTGCCGCTTGTCCCGATGACCTCGGTCACCCTGTACACGCTCATGACGCTCTCCTTTGATGGCCTGTATGCCTGGGCGCGCGACGCTCCGCCGGCCCGCATCCGGGCTGGCCTGGGGGCGGCCCGGATCGGCCGTGCGGCGCTTGCCGCCGGACCCGAGCCTGGCACTTGGCCAGGGCGACGTCCAGGACCGTTGCCCGGCAGATCCGCGACCGTGCCGGGCAGGCACTAGCCGAGGTAGTGCCCGGCGAGTCATCGCCGGGCAATCCGTCCCCAGCATGACGCTGCGGCACATCCGCTCATGCCGCGGTCCGCATGGCGGCCGTCGACGGGGTCAACTTTCTGGCGGTGTGAAGGAGCCCGGCAGCGCGGCCAGTTCGCGGTCGGGACCTACGTGCTTGCTGTAGAGGGGGCTGCAGGGCGTGGTCGCGAGGCGCATCCACGCTGGCCGCAGCCAGCGTTCGATGACCGTAACCATGCGTACTGGCCGGGCCCGGTTCCAGCGATACCGCCCCTGACGAGCGGTCCGACGGGGTCTTCTGCACTGCCGAGCTGGGCCCGTATTGGCTCAAGGCGGCGCGCCCAGCTCGGCGCCGCCGCAGGCCCGGCACCCGGCGCCCGGCCTGTGGCCGTGGCGGCCCCGGCCGGGCGCGCGCCGGGCCACGTCATCCGGACGGCACCATCTGTGACCGGTCTCACCCGGACAGCCCAGTGTGGGGTGGCTTGCGGCCCGTATGCTTGTGCACGGTTGTCGAGCCAGCCACGTTCTGGGCTGGCGCATGCTCGTGTGATCTCTCCGGGCCGTGGCCAGGCGATTCCGGAGGTGATCTAACCGTGTCCGATCCGCAGCGCGAGCGGCTGCCCGCGTACCGCGAGCATGCACGCTCCTACAACCGCGATACCGGCCCGTTCGCCCGCTACCGCCGGGCCGTGGTCGACGCGCTCCCGCTCCGCCAGGGGCACGTGGTCCTCGACGTGGGATGCGGGACCGGGCTGTGCTGCGGCATGCTGCGCGACAAGGTCGGCCCGCGCGGACGCGTCGTCGGTATCGAGGAGGCACCGGAGATGGCGGCGGTGGCCCGCGAGCACATCGCCCGGCAAGGCTGGCGGAACGTGACGGTGGTGCAGTCGGCGGCCGAGAACGCCCAGATCGCGGCGGCCGCGGACGCCGCGCTGTTCTGCGCCGTCCACGACATCCTGCAATCCCCGCAGGCCCTGCACAACGTCGTGAGCAAGCTGCGTCCCGGGGCACCGGTGGCCGCCGGCGGCGGCAAGTGGGCCGCCCCCGTGATGGTGTTCAGGAACCAGCTGATCAGCACGCTTCACGCACCCTACGTGCGCAGCTTCCACGGGTTCAGCCGGCCGTGGAGCCACCTGGAGCAGCTGGTGGACGATGTCCAGGTCCGCAACGTGGCCTGGGGCAGTGGGTACATCATGACCGGCCGGGCGCCGTCGCGAACCCCGGCTTAAGTCACGCCTCCGCCTCCGCGTCTTCGCCGTCGCCGGACGGCTCGCCCGCAGGACGCCGCCTCCCGCTCCGCCTCGCCGAACGCTGGCCCTGGGCCAGCGAGGTCACCCGCGGCCATAGCCCGCCTGCAGGCACTCCCTGCCGGCCAAACCAGCCCGGATAACCCGCCGCGACCAGAAGGAGCCATCTGGGGCCCGTGGAACCCCGCCCACCCGGCGCGACAGCCGGGCATCCGGGCACGGCCAGCCGCTGAAAACATCCACCAGCCGAACAGATCAGCCCACCACGTCAGGGACGCGAAACATCGAGGTTAGGGACCTTGTGCCTGGTCCATTTTCCCCGGGTGTAAGGGCGTGGTTCAGGGACTTGCGGATCAGAGTTATGACCCGGGACTTTTTGCAGGGTATTAATCCCCGGCAGATGCGGGGATTGCGGCCCTATGGACCCAATCCCGTAATCACAGAAAGTGGTGGTGAGAGCACGAGCAGTCATTAAGGAAAGGTGCCCGCTATGACCGCCGCCACTGCCACTCCCGCCGCCCCCGCCCACGCGACAACAATCTGGTCCAGGATCCGCGCCGGTGCATCGGGTGTGGCGCATCACTCAAGCAGGCCAAGTCGGTTGCACGGGCTGCCGGAAAGCGGGCGTGCAACCAAGCTCGGCCTTATTTAGCGAAAGAACAAGAGCGCTACACCGGAGGGAAAACGAAATGAAAGCCCATCTGATTTACAAGCCAAACGGACAAGGCACCGAGGTTCGCGCGCGCAAGGCCGGATGCCGGGACATTAGCCGCGATCTCCGCGGCTGCACCAGCCATTACGAGCTCGAGGTCGCAAGTCAGCGCGAGGCTGGCGAGAAAGCGTTCAGTATACCGATTTCCTCCCGTGCACGAACGGTCTGCCGGATGGCACTGCCGATAGGGAAGGGACCGAACGGCGGTGCAATATTTGCGCCCGCCGCGATCACCGCAAAGGCGAATGGGGCGGGCGGGCACTGGTGCGCATAGGTAACCGGTACACACGGCGAAGGAGAGAAACGATGTTCACGACGCTTTCGCATTCCGAGTTGTCCGAGCTCATCCCCCTGCTTCGTGACGCCATTCAGCTGAGCGACTGGGACCCGTTCCTGAATCACGCATATGCCGACGCCATTTCCGAACTGTCTCGTCAGCGTCGCGACCGAAAGTTCGCCGTCTGATTCTGACGCGCAACGAAGTATAGCAAGGGAAGAAAATGCACCGCAAACCTATCCAATCCCGGCGCTCGCGCTGGCAGCCGGAATCAGTTTCGCCGCGTGCGGCAATAGCCAGCCCGGTACCTGAACCCGACGACACTGGAGCATGCCATCGATACCAGCAATGTAAACACCGGGCAATTCATGCCTGGCACAAAGACGCACGCGATCTGCGTTCCATCCGGGACGCAGAACCAGTTCCCCTAGGTAGTGGCAGTAACCGACCTCGATGGCTCTCGATCCTCAAGCACCGTCAGCTCGACAATTACGGTCTCTCCGGACGGAAATGAGTGGGTCGTCTCAGACGTCCAGCCGGCCGGTAACGTCCAGCCGGTGCCCGCCCATTAGAAAGGGGAGAACGATGAACACCGTTCTCGACACTCAGCATTTCAGTCCAGTGGCGTATGGCAGAAACCACCGGACGCCGAACTCGTGCACACGTTCGTGAAGTCTGGCGGTCCGAACTGGGGAAATGGTCGCCAGCAGGTCACGGACGAGCTTCACAGCGCGACCCCGCCGTCCGTCAGCCCCGCGGCCCGGGTAGCCGTTGTCCGCGCCCTGACAGGCCGTGGCGACCGGGCCATGATCGTCACCCGGACCAATCACGGTCGCGCAAGGCCCAAGGTCCGCAGGCCGGCAACGCGCCCCGTCATACATCTCGCTGCGACGAGCCATACCCCTGTGAAGAACGGGGGTGGGCCGGGCATGAGCTATCCCCGTTCCGGTCGTCCGGTACCAGGTCAGATGGGGCGGACCTCGTCGGCGCGCGGGCCCTTGACGCCCTGGCTGGCGATGAACTCGACCCGCTGGTTGTCCTGGAGGCCGCGGTAGCCGCCGGCCTTGATGGCGGAGTGGTGGACGAAGACATCGGGAGTGCCGTCGTCGGGGGTGATGAAACCATAGCCCTTGTCGGTGCTGAACCACTGCACTGTGCCCTGAGCCACTGTGCTTCTCCTACCGAGACGATCTTCGGGGACGTTCACCTCGCCGTCGAGGGTTGCCGAGAAGAGCAGCCGCTGGCCTTCGCGCGGGGTGGCCTCGAGCAGTTGCCGCACCACCGGCAGGAACCCGGGGCCGGCCATCTGGTCGGCTTCGTCCAGCACGGTGACCTCGACACCTTGAAGGTGGCAGCGGCCTGCCCGATGAGGTCAGCCAGACCCCCGGGCAGGCTACGAGAAGCTCGCCCGCGCCGGGAAGACGCCCGCATCGCGGACGCCCGGGTGAGCGGGTGCGCCGATGGCCTCAGGCACGGTGGCGAAGATCTCGAACCGCGAGTCAAGGCCAGTGAGGCGGAGAACTTTGGCCATCAAGGGCCCGGGGGCAGCCAAGCGGAGGACGCCGCCCAGCAGGCCGGCGCGGCGGGCGACGCCGACCAGCACGGCAAGGACGCTCGCATCGCAGAAGATCACCCCGGACAGATCGACGACGAGCCGGCTGGCACCAGGCCGCAGCAGGCCAAGGAGCTGCTCACGCAACGCGGGTGCGGACGCGATGTCGACTTCGCCGCTGATCGTCACGATGGTGCAACCATCTTGACCGCCGACGGAAAGTGCAGGGCCGGGAAGGACATGACCGATTTCATGCGGCGCCATCATCAGCCGCCCATCTCGGTTCCGGGCAGAACCAGGTCGTCATGCGACCAGGGCGGCGCTCACATGACTGCCGCGCACGAGGGGCCCTGGGCCTGACCCACATTACCCTGCGCAGACCGTCATGCCTACGGCGCCCGGCGCTGACACCGGGCCGATCGTGTCATCAGCCACCACAGCGGCTGCCCATGCCTGCTTCCTCCCGCCACTCATAGCACTCCGTTGCGGTGCTCACGGTGGTGACCGTAGCCATCGTGGCCGCGGCGGCGCCCTGGTGGTCAGCGCCTGGCCCGCACTGGCGCTGGTCGGCTCATTCGAACTGCTGATGATGCTGATCCGCGCTAGGAGTAGCTCGCGGGCGGCCGACACCCTTGTGTCCATAGCTATGCCGTCGTTGAGACAGCTCAGCGGCCCTGCGACACGCCGGGCACGACACCACGAAATGGGCGCATGGTGTGGCAAAGAGAAGCAGCCTGCACAGCTGCGTTTGAGCGCAGCTAGTGGTCGCCCGGCGGCGGGGCAGCACCAGCCTGGTCGCGTGGCCGGACCGCGCGGCGGGCGGGCCAACATCGCGGCTGCCGTCATGCGGCCTGGCCGAGAGCAGATTCGGGGCAGGCCCCGGTAGCCGGTGCCAGCTGGGACTCAGCGTCGCGACGCCTGTGAGCCTGGCGTCCGGCTGGGCGCCTGGTAAGCCGTTGGCGGGCGCATCCGTGGCCGGCGGCACGTGGCGAGTTCCCGGATGGGAGTGTTCGTTTGATCGCTTGCGAGCGGTTTCAGGGGCCGGGCCCGGTGCTGTGCTGATTCCGCCGCCATCTTGGCATGGTGCGGCAGCGGCGCTAGGCGGTCAGGCCTTGGCCGGGTATTGCCTGCCGGCTGTGGCGTTGTTCGGCCCGGTGCAGGGCTTCGGCGAAGTAGGTGGTGTCGAACCAGGCCGGGAACGCCCGGGCCAGCCGGCTGGGCCCGAGCAGGCGGGCGTGGCCGTCGGCGATCAGGTCACGGAACGGGACGAGCCCGGCCAGCCACCGCTGCATCTGCCCGGTGTCGGCCTGGACTGCCAGGTCGACGTCGTAGCCGGGGTCGTCCTTGCACACCGTGACCGCGCCGCGGGCGATGTCAAGCCAGCCTTCGGCGGCACCCGCGCCGGTCAGCGTCAGGTGCACGACGGTGCGCTGCCGGGGGAGCTTGGCCGGGTTCGCGTGCTGGTGCAGGCGCCACATGAGGGACAGGCCGTCGCAGTCCTCCTCAGCGGGGTCCCCGAAGATCCACTCAGCGGCCCAGTGCCCACGTGCCGGGTGAGGACATCGAACATCTGGCCGATGAACCCGTCCGGGGTCCACGAGGCAAAGCCGACGGCGCCGCCCGTGCGCGTGGCCCGGACGATCTCGTCCGCACGGCCCGGCGAATCGGCATCAAGCGGCCGGCGGTACCCGCACATGCTGGGCTGGCGGGCCGGGTAAGGGTTTGCCCGGGCCGGCCGGTGTCGCGTCGCCGCTGCTGTGGGGCACCGAACAGCACCTGTCGGACCTGTTCGGCGCAGTGGTCGCCGATGCCCGGTCAGTGCAGCGCACCTGCACATGGCGGTTCACCTCTCCCGCGGAGCTCGTCTGGTTCTTCCGCCGCTGGTACGGGCCGGCCCTGAAGGCATTCGAGGTGCTCGACGAGCACGGCCGCGCCGCGCTGGCCCACGACCTGGCGCAGCTTGCCCGGCACTGGGACCGGAACCACGGCGGCAGCATCGCCGTCCCTGCGACCTACCTGGAAACCATCCTCACCCTCGGCTGAACACCCCGTCGCCGGCCCCGCTGAGGATCATCGGGCATCACCACGACCGGAGGCCAGCCGGCCAGGCAGGACAGCAGGCGTCTGCCGCGCGGGCA
>Ga0335078_10010161_pt1 | contig 13944 bp, 17 predicted proteins | sample Lox_Sample_32_FD_206711 | JGI IMG/M metagenome (GOLD analysis project Ga0335078, IMG submission 206711) | Soil microbial communities from Loxahatchee National Wildlife Refuge, Florida, United States - Lox_Sample_3.2 | ecosystem: Environmental > Terrestrial > Soil > Wetlands | place: USA...
CGTACTGCAAAGGCCGTGGCAAGGTCAAGAGCGTGGTGACCATGAGCGTGGAAATCCAGCGCAAGCTCCAGGAAATCCTGAAGAAACGCGAACGCGACGAATCGGATTTTCAACTGCGCATCGTGGTGCATCCGACCGTGCTGGACCGGCTCCGCACCGAGGATGAAAAACATCTCATCGAGATGGAGAAGCGGTATTTCGGCAAGCTATCATTCCGCGCCGACACCGGGATGCACGCCGAACAATTCAAGATTGTGAACGTGGACAACGGCGAGGAACTGGCGAGCGTCGGTTCATAAAATGTAGCGTCGGCGCTGTGCGCCGATATTCGAGCCACAGGCTCGACCCTACAACGGAAAACGCTTCGCGAGCAATCGCGAGGCGTTTCCTTTTACAGTTGAAAGTTTGGGGGTTCTGTGTCTTGCTTCTTCTGGTTCGATTTTCTATTTTTTGTTTCCAGCTGCCTTGCCTTCCCAGAAACGGCGCCTTTCGTTTTTAACCAATGTGCAAGACTTCTGTGTCCCAGATAAGGAATTCCATAGACGATATCGAGGACTGTTTTGCGTTCGTTTGTCTTGGCATTGATCGCGGCACCCATCTCGACCAGTAGCTTTACCGCTTCCTCCTGGTTTTTGGCGGCGGCTTCATGGAGCGGTGTGTACCCTCTTCTGTCTTGTTGATTGATGTTCGCTCCGTGCTGCAACAAGAGGTGGATCAAATCGAGTTTGGCACGTCTGCGCGTTTCATAAACAGCGTTGTCATCACCCGGATGCCAGAATGGCCCGCGGTGCATCACGCGGTGCAGGGCTGGCTGTCCTTCCTCGTTTGGGACATTCGGGTCTACACGGCGGCTCAACAGGTATTGTATCAATGTCAGTTTTTCGCTTTTTCCATGCCACACGGCGGCGTGCAGCAGCGGGCCATCTGCGCCAGGATACCAGGCATTGAGCAATCGCGGTTCTTTTTTTAGGACCCTAATGGCTTCTTCGTCCTCGTCATCACGAATCATTTTTATTAGCCGTTCCATCGTTGTGTAAAAAGCCCCTTTTGAAGCCAACAATTCGTAGCAGTCCATTCCATCTTTTTCCGTTGGCTCGCCACACAAACCAAGTGGTGATTTTCCAGCGCAGGTCAGGGCATTCGGATCGGCACCTCGTTCAAGGAGGAACGGTACAATCTCATAATGGAAATTCGTGATAGCATGATGCAACAAAGTGAGGCCATCATCCCCCGTACAGTGCACCAACTCCGGTTGTCTATTAACCAATTCTGAAATAATTGCCTTGGCACGATCGTGATTTAATCCCGTGGTGAGAGCCACAACTCCCCGCTCGAAATTAGACATTCGCCCTCCGTTGGAAATGAGAAGTTTCGAAATTCCTTTATTCCAAGAAATCGTGGCGGCGAGAAATGTCAAAGAAACGCCGCTGTTCGTCCTCCGATTTACGTCCCCGCCGTTGGTGATATACATTTTGACCAAGTCCAAATCGACACATCGTTTCGCCAAGCAACGGTGCAGAACTGGCCAGCTATATGGGATATCAAAATGAAAAAGATACGGGTGCTCCTTTAACAGTCGCCGCACCCTTTTGAGATCATCATTCTCAATTGCAGTTAGAACTTCGCAAACTATATTCATTTCAGTATCCAGCCTCGGATTGGCTTCGTAAACCCGTATGAAAGAGGCGTATCAACGTTCCGGCCCTCGCCCTTAACAGCCCGTACCCATTTTTGCTTTTTGGAAACTTCGGAAAGTCCTTCTACGCTTATCCCCAAAGTTGTCAACGTGAAATCATTGCCGAGTATTTTTCTTCCTCGTCATTGACCTTGCGCGTGATAGAATGCTCTCATGCGCACGGTGATTTATCCGGGGAGTTTTGACCCGCTCACAAACGGGCATCTGGATGTGGTCCAGCGCGCCGCCCGGCTGTTCGACCGCGTCATCGTGGCCGTCGCCGAAAACGACGGCAAACATCCATTGTTCACGCTCGCCGAACGCGCGGCGCTGGTGAAACAGGCGGTGCGGCATTTGCCGCACGTGGAAACGGACGTTTTCGACGGCCTGCTGGTCGAATACGCCGTACGCCGCAAGGCCGAGGCCATCATCCGCGGCCTGCGCGCGGTGTCGGATTTCGAGTTCGAGTTCCAGCTCGCGCTCATGAACCGCAAACTGAACCAGAAAGTGGAAACGATTTTCATGATGCCCAAGGACACCTACACGTTTTTGAGTTCGCGCATGGTAAAGGAAATCGCGCGGCTCGGCGGCGACGTGAGCCCGTTTGTGCCGCCACATGTGCGGCTGGCCTTGCGGAAAAAGCTGAACCCGCGGAAATAATTTTGAGTTTTTAATTTGTCGTTCCGGTCAAAGTCATTGGTTGGTTTTCCGGGCCTGTGACCGGAATGTAAAGACTGGAAGTTTATGTTGACCGTCAATCTTCACCACTTGGAGGAGCACGACATTCATCTGGAGGGCGAATTGTCCGTGGAAGAACTGGATTTGGACGTGCACGATCCCATGATTCACCCCGGAGAACCGGTGCGTTACGACTTGAACGTCGAGAAATTGCACGACGGCATCCTGGTGACCGGCTCGTTGCGTTTGACCTTGGAATGCGAGTGCGTTCGCTGCCTGGAACCGTTCCGGCACGAACTGAACCTGGCGGAGTGGACGTGTCATCTGCCGTTTGCGGGCGAGGAACGGGTGGCTGTGGACAACGATTGCGTGGACTTGACGCCGTATCTGCGGGAGGATATTCTCCTCGAGTTTCCGAGGCATCCGTTGTGCAAGCCGGACTGTCGCGGATTGGAGAAAACCTCCACGGGCAAAGCCAAACCCGGTCGCATTCCCCGGGGCGAAACCGCTTCGTCGCCGTGGGCGGAATTGAACAAATTGAAACTGTGATTTATTGAAAATTTATGGGCGTTCCCAAGCGTAAACCTTCCCGGAGCCGGCAGCGCATGCGCCGTGCCTACAACAGCGTAATGACCCTGCCGCAACTGAGCACGTGCCCCCAATGCGCCGCGCCGTATGTCCCGCACCGGGTTTGCCCTGCCTGCGGTTATTACAAAGGCCGGCAAGTATTGACCGTCACCGCCGGCACCTGATTCCAGCGGGACGGGAGAAATTTCCCGCGTTCTTTCATCTATGCGAATTGCAATGGATGTCATGGGCGGCGACTACGGGTGCGGGGTGGTCATCGAAGGCGCCAAGCTGGCGCTTCAGGCCAACAAGAAAATCAGCGCCCTCTACCTGGTCGGCGATCAATCTGCCATCCACGCTGCCCTGCCGTATCGCGGTTTCCGCGACCATCGCGTGCGGGTCATTCACGCCAGCGAAGTGGTGACCATGGACGACAAACCGGCCAATGCGGTGCGCAGAAAAAGGGACTCGTCCATCGCGCGCGCTGCCGAGCTGGTGCGGGAAGGCAAGGCTGACGCAGTCGTGTCCCTCGGCAACACTGGCGGCCTGTTCGCGGCGGCCACGCTCAGGATCGGCCGTCTGCCCGGGGTGGAGCGCGGCTGCATCGCGACCGTCATTCCGCGGCAGGACAACGAGTTCGTGTTGCTCGACGCCGGCGCGAACGTCGAGTGCAAGCCGCTCCATCTGGCGCATTTCGCCGTGATGGGCAGCGTTTACTCGCGCGAAGTGCTTGGGCGCAAAAGGCCGCGCGTCGGCCTGCTCAGCATCGGCACGGAGGATTCCAAGGGCAATGACCTGACGCTCGAAGCCTTCAAGCTGTGCCGGCGGCTCAATGTCCATTTCATCGGCAATATCGAGGGACACGATTTGTTCAAGGACCGCGTGGACGTCGTCGTTTGCGATGGTTTCATCGGCAACATCGTTTTGAAGACATGCGAGAGTCTCGCCGTCGCGATGTTTTCGATGCTCAAGCACGAGTTGATGCGCAATCCCAAACGGCAGATCGGCGCGTATCTCGCCAAAAACGCCCTGCACGGCATCCGCCGGCGGATGGACCCGGAGGTGTATGGCGGCGCGCCGCTGCTCGGCTTCAATGGCATCGTGTTCAAGGCGCATGGTGCGGCCCGCGAACGCGCCATTGCCAGCGCGTTGCGCGTGACCGCCGAAACCGTGCAGCACCACGTCAATGACCTCATCGCGCGTGAAATCGCCCGTGCCAACGAGCGGCTGGCCGCCGTTGAAACGCTTGCCCCCGTTCACGCATGAGCCCCGCACCCGCAAAAAAGTTCAAGAACCCGCGCGCGCTCTACAATTTTCAGGGCCGCTCGTGCTCCATCACCGGCGTCGGCTCGTATGTGCCGTCGAAAATCCTGTCTAATTTCGATTTGGAGAAAATGGTGGATACGACTGACGACTGGATCATCACGCGCACCGGCATCAAGGAACGGCGGCTGGCGGCCAAGGACGAATTCACGTCCGACATGGCCGCCCGGGCAGCCGAACGCGCCATGAAAATGGCGGGTGTTACCGCCGGACAAATTGACCTGATCATCGTCGCCACCATCACGCCGGACACACCCTTCCCGGCGACGGCCTGCCTGGTGCAGCACAAAATCGGCGCCAAACGTGCCGCGGCGTTTGACCTCGAAGCCGCCTGTTCCGGTTTTATTTACGGACTGGAAGTGGCCCAGCAATTTATCATGTCGCGCACCTACGATACCGTGCTGGTCATTGGCGCGGAAAAACTTTCGGCCATCACTGATTGGAAAGACCGCAACACGTGCGTGTTGTTCGGCGACGGCGCGGGCGCGGCGGTGCTGCAAAACCGTCCGACCTCGCACGGTCTGCTGACGGCGGTGATGGGCGCCGACGGCGGGAGCGCGAATTTGCTGTTCATGCCCGGCGGCGGCAGCCGCTGCCCGCCAACCAGTGATACCGTCAATGCGCGCCTGCACTTCCTGCGGATGAACGGCCGTGAAACGTTCAAAAGCGCGGTGCAGGCGATGTACACGGCGGCGCGGGAAGCGTTGCGGCGGTGTGAACTCGATATTTCGCAAATCAAATGCATCATCCCGCATCAGGCCAACCGCCGGATCATTGACGCCGTGGGCCAACGGCTGGGCGCAAAACCGGGGCAGATGTTCGTTAACGTGGAGCGGTACGGCAACACATCGGCGGCGTCGGTGGCCATCGCCTTGGACGAAGCGGTGGCCGCGGGAAAAATTCAGCGCGGCGACCTGGTGTTGCTGATTGTGTTCGGCGCGGGGTTGACGTGGGGCGCGGCGGTGATTGAATGGTAAATGCCTGTGACGCAAGCCGGGCCTTTTTGATTCACTTTTGGGACATGTAGGCTCGAACGGCCGGCCCGATTTGCATAATCGCCACGATTGGCGCGGGCCCGGCGGAATATCCTAATCTTCTGCATGACTAGCACTTATTTGACGGCCAGCGGCGACGTGTTATTTTGAACTGTTTCTATGAGCGCGAGAAAAATTGAGAACGGCGGCGGTGTGCGGCAGGACATCACGGTTGACTCCCGGCAGACCCATTTGAATTTATCTCCTGAATCCGTCGTTATCCACCGAAACGGCATCGAATTCCGCAGCCCCACGCCGTTCAACCCCTGGACGGAAATGACCGTGGCGCTGCAATCGCCGCGCGACAACAGCCGACTGCAATGCGCGGGCGTGGTGATTGCGTGCTCCGGCAACAAGCACACCGGTTATCACGTTTCCATGGTGTTCACGAGCCTGACCAAACAGGGACAGGCGCGCCTGCATGCGCTGGCGGGCTCGGAGCTGGGTTTGTAACCGGCAGTACCGGCTCAAAGGCAACCGGGGCCGGGCTGAGCGGGCCGTTCGTTGCTCCGGGAAACCGGCAGATTTTTCACTTGATTAATTTGCTCCGCGCGTGGAGTTTGGCTGCGAAATTTTCCCCGTAAACCAAAGGCATGCCATGAAAACGACTTTGCGCGACAAATGCTTCAACCCGACAACGAAAAGTTTCTTAAAGGCTGTCGGTTCGATTTTGATCGGGATCATGGTCACGGGCTGCCCTGGAAACGGGCCGGCACCGGGGGCTGCCTCGCCCGGGAAAATCACCATTCGCGGTTCAAACACGATTGGGGAGGAATTGGCACCGCAGCTCATCATCGAATACAAGAAAAGCCATCCGACGAGTGTTTTCGACCTCGAGAGTAAAGCGACCGGCTATGGATTTGGCGCCTTGATGGGTGGCTTTTGCGACATCGCCGGAGCTTCGCGGTTGCCCTTCAAGGAAGAGCTGGAAATGGCTCAAAATCGAAATGTGGAATACATCGACCACGTCATTGGCGCTTATAGCGTGGCGGTGGTAGTGAATGCCACCAATCCTGTCGGCAATCTTACACGCGCGCAGGTGCGGGACATTTTTACCGGTGTGATTCGGAATTGGAAAGAAGCGGGCGGGCCTGATGCGCCAATTCATTTGTTCATCCGCGATCCCATTTCGGGGACGTATCTGGGCTTCCGGGAACTGGCGATGGAAAACAAACCGTACGCGGACACCCCCAACCTGTTCACGAATTACCCGGGAATCGTTGAAGCGGTGGCCAGGGACGCCAACGGAATCGGTTATTCCAGCATCGAACTGGAAAATAATCCGGGCGTCAAACCGGTGTCCATCGGCGGAATCGAACCCGGCGCGGCTAATGTGAACAAAGGGGTGTATCCCTACGCGCGGATCCTCCACTATTACACCTGCAAGGGACGTGAAACGCCGGAGGCGCTCGACTTCATCCAATTTGTCCTGTCACCGCAAGGCCAAGCCATCCTGACCCGAATGGGGTTCACGCCTCATCCTTGAGCCTGGGTTTTCGGCACGCCAGGCGCCGCGGATGAGGAGTTTGGGCAAAACGGGAGTTGCAATTCATGGCTGACGAACCGGTTGAGCTACCGATTGACGGTGTGCTGGACCTGCACACGTTCAATCCGCGCGAAGTGAAAGATCTGGTGCCCGACTATCTGGCTGTTTGTCGGCAACGAGATATTCTTCAGGTTCGCATCATTCACGGCAAGGGCGTCGGCAATCTGCGCCGGACGGTGCACGCAATCTTAACAAAACATCCCGACGTGGTTTCATTCACGTTGGATCATCCACAGTTTGGCGGCTGGGGAGCGACGCTGGTCAGGTTACGTCCGCGAGAATAGACCGAATAGGCTTTGGCCGCGACGTGAATTTACTTCAGTGGCTCGAGGGAAATTCTGCGGATTTCGATGTCAGCGCCTTCGCTTTGGATGCCGATGAATCCGGATGAAACGGTGCATTCGGTGATTTCGTTCAACGTCTTGCCGTTGATGATGGCTTTGACATCGTTGCCGGCGCAAACCGTCACGTTGGTGTTCCACTCGCCGACGGGTTTCTCATTGGGTTCGCCACGCAGCGGGACCGGCGTGTTGGCATCCTGGCCCTTGTGCTCCTTGCATTCCGCGCCGGCCATCACAAATAAATCGCCCTGGCGGCCGGACTTACCCTGGTCCTGGACGCACATCGGCCAGACTTTGTCGGGCAGTTGCATGTGAACCAGAACACCGCTGTTGTCGAGTTTCGGCGCGATTTTCACGAAGCGCCATTCCACGGTGAGAACATAATTACTGTAAGCCTGCGTCGTGCGGAGATAACCGGTCGGTTTGCCCGCACAACGAATGATACCATTGGTGATGCTCCAAGTATTCCGCGGATCGGCGGCGTCTTTCATGCAGAAGGTCCAACCGGCGAAATTCTTACCGTTGAACAACTCTATGGTTTTCGCGGGGGTGATGACCGGTTGCGCAACTACTCTGCCGACCAGAGCAACTGCGAAGCATAACAAAAAGGCGGCGGATTTCACACGTCATAAATCGCGGCTCGTCCGGCATGTGTCAAGCGCGATGCTTAATCGGTAGCAAACCGACTTAAAGACAGTTCATCCGCCCGGGGGTGTCGTTCATCATTCAATCCCGCTCACGCTTTCGGCGGCACAGGCATTGCGGGCTTCTGGAAACACAGGATGTAGAGAATGGGCAGAATACCGACCGTGTTGAAGAGGGCCAGGCAGATGAACCACGCGAGTTGGTCGTGCCGCGCGCTTTTCCACATGGCGATCAGTTTCCACACGCCGTCCCAGATGGCCAGGACGACAACGACAGCGATGAACAGGATAAGCAGTGGGCCTTTCATATTTTGGGGTTGATGGATGGTTTCGGCTGTTCCGATCAATTGATGAAATACCCCGATACCCGCCATTGTCCATCTTTTTCCAGCATGAACGTGACGGTCTCAATCGCCGATTTCTTATTAGCGAATGAACTCTCGAATTGCACGAGGACATAGTGACCAGCCGGTGTACAGGACAATTCCGTCGGCGCGGGCGCGGGTAGTGTCGCTGCGCGCGGCGGTCAGGACGACCGACCAGTGGGTCGTAACGAAAACCGGACGGTGCGGCGGGATGCTGCCGGGCGTTGTTGTTCCCGCTCCGATGGACTGTGAGGAGGTACTCACGCGAGCAGGCTAACGGGCTTTGAGCAAAGCGCAAGGCGCGGGCGGTTGGAGCAAACCAACGGCTCAGGTGGTTTCGAAATTCCGGCCAGGTGAAACGGGCGCTCCCGTGCTGAAAACTCGACTTTCCATGGCTGCGTCCTATGATCCGCGAGTAGCAAGACAAACTCATCCAACAACAGGAAATCAAATGAAAATCAGGGGCATAGACTTTGTAATGTATCAGGTCTCCGACCTGGCCAGGTCGGCAAAGTTCTACCGTGAAATTCTTGGTCTGGCGCAGGAGATGTACAGTGAAGAATGGCAGTGGGCGGAGTTCAATTGCGGCAATGTTACGCTCTCTCTGCACGGAGGCGTGAAGCTTCCGAAAAAGATTTCCGGGGGCCGCATCGCGCTCGCCGTGAAGGATGTCCGCGCAGCCCACGAGGAATTGAAAAGCAAAGGCGTGCGCGTGTCGAAGGAACCGCACGACTATTCAGTTTGTTGGGCCATGGAAGTTCTCGATCCCGACGGCAACACGGTGATGCTGCATCAGCGGGCGGATAGGACCTTCGGACAGAACTCAGGAAAAGCCTGAGCCGGCGCTCCTGCGCGATGACATTTTCTCCCCGGCAAAAGCCCGGTTCTCGCACCAGCCAGGGGCCTGTTCTGCTTTGAAAAGCGATGATGCGACTTCAAGCCGCCACTGTTTGCAGTTTTCTGCGCGCCGACTCAAAAACCATCCTGGGCGAGAGGGCATTGAGGCACTCGTTCAGCTTCTCGTAATCGCAATGAGATTTCAGACAAGGCGAACAAGGCAGAGCGATTCGCAGCACGCCGTCGAGCTGGCGATACGGGCCGGTGCGGCGCGGTTCGGTCGGGCCAAAGAGGGCGATGAGCGGTTTGCCGAGCGCGGCGGCAATGTGCATGGGGCCGGTGTCATTGGTCACCATCAAATCACAGAGCCGCAGCCACTCGACCATTTCCGGCAAGGAAGTTTCTCCGCACAAATTCAGACTGCGTTCCGGCACGGCCCGTAAAATGATTTCCCCGAGCGGCTTGTCCTTCCGGTCGCCGAGGATGGCGAAGCGCGTATTCCGGAAATGATTTGCGAGCAGGCGGACGAGCTCGGCGAAATATTCCACCGGCCAGCGCTTGGTCAACCATCGCGCACCGGGTTGGAGGGCAATCCAGTGCTCGGTTCGGGCCAGTTCTCGTCCGGCCACTTTCCGGTGGCTCGCCACGCCGGGCCATTTGCGCCTCAATTCGGCGGCGGCGGCCGGTTGTTCCGGCAACCATTGGAAATTCCAGTGTAACGGCACGCCGACCCGTGGGAGCACGGCCAGATACCAGTCCACGGCGTGCGTGTGAAATGACGGGCGGCGGACAGCGACGTCGTAAAATCCACGCGCGCCCTCGCGCGGTTCGTCGAGGCCGATGAGAAATTTTCCGTTGGCGAGCCAGGCAAACGCGCCGCTGCGGGCGAGGCATTGGAGGTCGATGACCCAGTCGAAATTTTGCGCGCGCAACCACCGGATGCTGCGGAGCATTTCCGGCCAGTGGCGCGGGGCCGCCCAGCGTTTGCGCTCAAAACGCACCACGCTGGTCAAATCAGGATCGTTTTCAAGGAGCGGCGCGAATTGCGAATCAATCCACCAGAATATGCTACTCGCGGGGAGATGGCTTTTGAGCAAACGCAATACCGGCAACGCCTGCACGACGTCGCCGAGCGAACTGGGTTTGAGAATCAGGATTTTCAAAAAACGTCAGCCGCGGGCATCAGCCAGGATGATCACCCCAACCACTCATAGTCTTCCCTTGGTGCTCGGCAGTTGTCCGCCCAGGCGAGGGTCACGACGGCAGGCCGCATCCACAGCCCGGGCGAACGCTTTGAACAGCGCCTCAACGATGTGGTGCGGTTCGTCGCCGTAGAGCAATTCGAGGTGCAGGTTGCAACGCGCTTCATTGACAAAGCCCTGGAAAAACTCGCGCGCGAGGCCGAAGCGGAACGCGCTCGACATATCCTGGACTTTTTCCGATTTGGCAACGCGCTTCTGGGCGAACTGATTCAATCCCCGCCAGACGAGATGCGGGCGTCCGCCGAAATCAAGAACGCAACGGGCAAGGCATTCATCCATCGGCACGTAGGCCTCACCGGTAAATGGATTTCGCGGATGGAAACCGGCGCCGTAGCGGCGGAGGCCGCGTTTGTTTCCAAGCGCGTGTGTGAAAGCCTGACCGAGGGCGATGCCGCAATCCTCAACCGTGTGGTGCGCGTCCACTTCCAAATCGCCGACGCAGCGGAGTTTCAGGTCCATGACCGCGTGCCTGGCAAATAGTGTCAGCATGTGGTCGAAGAAGGGGATCCCGGTCTGGATTTGCGATTGACCTTTGCCATCGAGGTTGAGGCGAACGGCGACACGGGTTTCTCTGGTGTTCCGCGAAATGTTTGCCTGCCGGGTTTTCACCCGGTCATTAAATCAAAGGGTCCGGTAAAAAACAAAGCGCAATTGCGCCGTCAACGGGTGGTAGCCGCCGGCGCGTTCGTTTGCGCGGCAAGCTTTTCCTTCAGTTCCTCAATCTGTTTTTGCAGTTCGGCCGGGCTCGGGGAAACGGTCTTTGCCTGTTCGAGGTGGGTGATAGCGGCGCTGAAATTGCCGGCGTCTTCTTCGAGCAGCGCCAAGTGGGTCTGTAGTTGTTCCAGCAGGAACTTATTGTCAAAACTGAATTTTTCAGAATCGGGTTTGCCGGCCATGCCCGCATACCAACTGCGCACTGCAGCTTCCCAGATGTTGCGAGCGCGCGGCAAGTTGTGGTAATTTTCATAATAGACTCTGCCTAATTCGTAGAGGAGTTGAGGGTTGTTCGGGTTATAGCGCAGGCCCTCGCGCAAGACCCGTTCCCCTTCGGCAACCTGGCCCATCCGCGTCCGCAGCCAATAGGCGGTGACGATATAGGTTTGGATGTCTTCGGGATCAAGTTCCGAGGAGATTTTCAACCAGGGTAGGATTTCCCGCACTTCACCGCTTTTGCTCAAATCATCGGTGGGGCCCCCTTCGTCCAGATGCGAGTGCCGGTTAGGAATGAAATGGCGGTTGAAGCGGTCAATAAAATCAAGCGGCGGGCCCATGAAACCGCCTTCCTCGCCCCGGTTGTGGCTGGCAATCGCCCCAGTGTCCTCGGCCATGTGTGCCGTCTCGAATGCTCCCCGGTTATCAAAAATGGTTGGATAGTAACCGCTGTGATAGTAAACATCCGCTTCCCGATAAAAAAAAGTGGCAAACAATTTTTGCCCGCCGCCCAACATCACATCCAGCGGGTCAAACGAAGCCTCGTGATTGCCCGGCCAGCGGACAAACCAACAATCAATCTTTGCCGCCAATCCGGAACAAAGCACTCCCAGCAAAAGCAGGAGCAGGACAAACGGCCGGGTCGTTTTCATCGCAGCACCTTCTTGCGGAACACCAGCCAGGACAATAACAGCAGCAGCCCGGTGTAGACCGCGGCGTAGGCAATGGCGATCAGCCAGATTCCCCAAGGGACGGGCGGCCAGTCCTGGACGATTAGGTCGCGCACGTCAAACAGTTCCAGATGCGGAATGACGTAGTAAAGGCCGGTGAATATGGCTGCGCTCGGTTCGGTCATGGACAGGGCAACCTTGTGCAGGTAACGGCCTACCAGCAAAATGGCGACCGTGGCAATGAAAGTAATCGTGAGATTCGACGAAACCGCCGTCAACACCAGCGAACCGAACAGCGTCATCGCCACCACAATACCGAGCATGGCCCAGTGCAAACTCCAGGCCTGGAAATAATTTGCCAACGGCCATTGATGTTCACGGGCGGCCACGATACAGCCAAAGAAGACGTAGAAAATGACCAGCGCCAAACCGCAGGCCAGCCAGCAACCCAGGAATTTGCCGACCAACATTTGCGCGCGCGACACCGGCTTGGCCATCAGCGGGAAGATCGTGCGCGATTCGCGTTCCGCCGGAATCTGCCGCGCCGTGGCGCCAATGGCAATGAAAAGTGAAGAGGCCCAAATTAAAAAGAGACTGATCGCCTTGAGATAACGGACTATTTGTGCGTTATTGAAAAAGGTGACCGATCCCATCACCGCGGTGATCAAGGCGGTGACAATGAACAAGACGTAAAAGTCCTTCCGCCGATACATTTCGAGCAGGACTACATTACCGATAGCGAAAATCTTTTTCATGCAGCGGGGACTCTGGAGGTGGCAGGCGCCCGGTCGCCGTTTGCCTGGTAGCCGACAACCTTGAGAAAAACCTGTTCCAAACTCGAGGTCAGGTATTTTTGAACCAGTTCTGCCACGCGGCCTTCAGCCTTCAATTCGCCTTCGTTGATGATCACCACACGGTCGCAAACGGTTTCGACCTCGCCGAGTTCATGTGACGAAAAGAAGACGGTTTTGCCCTCGTTTTTAACGCGCTGGATGATCTCCCGGACTTTCATCCGGCCGAGCGGGTCGAGACCGCTGGTCGGCTCGTCCAGAATCAAGAGGTCCGGATCATTGATCAATGCCTGGGCCAGGCCAACTCGTTGCTGCATGCCTTTGGAATAGGTTTTGAGGGGACGCCGCCGCGCGGATTCCAAATCGACAAGTTTGAGCAGGCGATCAATGCGTTTGTCCGCTTCGACCCGGCTCAGTCCGAAAATCTTTGCGTAGAAGCGTAAAAGTTCCTCCGCAGTGAGAAATTTGTAGTAGTACGTCAGTTCCGGCAAATAACCGATGCGCTGACGCGCAATGGGCTGGCGTACGTCAATGCCGAAAAGATAGGCCGTGCCGCTTTTCGGCGTCACAAAACCCAACAGGACATTGATGGTCGTGGTCTTGCCGGCACCATTGGGACCGAGAAAACCAAAGATTTCACCGGCGCCCACCTCCAGATCGAGGCTGCTCAGGGCAACCTTCGTCGTCTGCCGGAATTCACGGCCGGTAAATTCGACGCGCAACTTTTCGATTTTCAAAACAATATTCATCTCTGCGGATGGCTTCAGTCCTGGCCCTTTTCCTAATGGAAACAGTTGCGGGAGTCAACTGCCACCGGTGTTCGCAAACCAAGAACTCCAAGCACAGCTTAGAGCCATCGGGCGTCCACTTGCGATTATGGCAGCCGATGCGGTGGATCCAGCGTGCTGAAATTGCAGCTGACTTGAGGAACAGCGCCCACTGTATCGAGTGTATAAGTGCCGCCGACCGGGCAGCTCGGAATCGCATTATTAGCGTTCAGTTTGAGGTAGGGTGTCAGGTCAGATGTCAAACTGGGAGCAGGGTCGCCCGTTTTTTTCCCCTGTTCCAATGCCCATTCGGTGACTGCGCCATCAATCTGATGCAAATTGTTGATGCAAGCGTTAGCTTGCGAGGTGGAGCGCGCGTGCACAAAACCGGGAATGGCAATCGCCGCCAGGACACCGATAATGGCCACAACGATCATGATTTCCACCAGCGTGAAGCCCGCCACCCGTCTGGGTTTGGCAGTTTTCATATCAAGTTAACTTTCTCTGTGCGGC
>Ga0335078_10010162_pt1 | contig 13944 bp, 8 predicted proteins | sample Lox_Sample_32_FD_206711 | JGI IMG/M metagenome (GOLD analysis project Ga0335078, IMG submission 206711) | Soil microbial communities from Loxahatchee National Wildlife Refuge, Florida, United States - Lox_Sample_3.2 | ecosystem: Environmental > Terrestrial > Soil > Wetlands | place: USA: Florida...
GGTTTTGGGTTTTGGGTTTTGGGTTTTGGGTTATGGCAAACTGGTTTCCCGTTTGGGAGCCGGTAGGCCGGCACCCAAAATCCAGGACCCAGGACCCATTTAGGGCTCCGGGTGGGGAGGCGCCAGCATTTCACTGATTCTCCGCGCTCTTTCCTGTTTACGCTTCCGATTATCGAGGCGGATCTCGCCGACCAGCGCGATTCCCCACAGGATAAAAATAAAAGGCGTGACCAGAAATTGCATCTGCGACAATTGTTGCTTTTTTGGCGGAAAGAGCGCAATTAGACAAAAGGTATAGGGGCGCGGCGAACTGAAGTTCGCTGTTGACAGGCGAAAGCACCTGCCCCACCTTCTAGGCCCGACGCCGGAATCTGGCGAAGCGGCCCTTATCGGCGCCGTTTGTGATTTTGACGCCCGCCAGCTTCGCCGCTAAGCGCGCGACGTGCGCCTGAAACGCTTTGCTGCTGCCGAGCACGTTGCTGCTGGAATAGCCCGCCTTGAAATCGTAATCGCATTCCGGCAGCATTACCTCCACCGGAACGTCAACCAGTTTTTCGATCTCGGGCTCGGAAAGCGCCGGCGTTTTCGGAGATTTATTGATCGCCAGGCGCACGCGGCCGGGATCGATGCCCGCCTCGTGCAGCCGGTGCGCGGCCCGCGCGCACTCATTCAGGGCGGCCGCTTCCAGGGAGCTCACCAGTAAAATGTGACTGCATTCGGCGGCCACGCGCGCTGAGAAAGGACTCAATCGCCCGAGGTCGATCACAATCCATTGATAAAATGTGCGTATAAAACGCAGAAGGCAACGCAGTCTTTCCAGCTTGGGTTGCTGCAATTCGAGCCAGGCCGGGCCGCCCGACGGAATAATCTCGAGTCCTTCGCCTCCGTGCACAACTATGTCTTCCCAGCGCGACTGGTTCATGTGCAGAATGTTGTTGGAGGCATCCAAAATGGTGTACCTTGGGTTTGCCTTCATCAAGAAGGCGACCGCATTGCCGCTGAGGTCCAAATCCATCAGCAGGACCCGCCCGTCCGCCAGCCGCTTCAACTCCATGCCTAGATGGCAAGCAAAGGTGGTGTTCCCCACACCGCCTTTCGACCCGAGGCACCCGACGATGGTCGCCAGTTTCGCGTCGGCTCCGCCACGGCCGTCCTCGGCGGGTGGGCTGGCTTTCACCGCGGCGCGGCGCACAACGCGCGTCAGCCGTTCGGAATCCAGGTTGCTTTTTGCCAGGTAATCCTGCGCGCCGCTTTGCATGGCGCGCAACGCGATGGCGTCGCCGTCCATGCCGGTTAAAACGACGACGGGTACCCCCGGCGCGTGGGTATGGATCGCGTGCAGACCGTCCAGTCCCTGACCGTCGAAGACAGCCAGGTCCAGAATGACCAAATCGATGTCGCCGTCGGCGAGGCGGTCCAATCCCGCCAGTAAGGCCTCGGCTTCATAGATCCGGATGCCAGCGTCCGCTCGTTCGACGGCGTCGCGCACCGCCGCCAAATCCGCCGGGTTATCCTCGATAAGCAGGATCCGCAGCGAGGCGTGGGGCGCCAAAATGGTGTCACTGTATGTTTCCAATGAATACCTCCTGTGGGGCCGAGGGCTGCGCCAGTAAAGCCTGGATCGATTCCGCCGGAGCGGGTCCGGCCAGCAGGAAGCTTTGCGCCCGGTCGCAACCCATGGCCCGGAGCAGCTCCAACTGTTGCGGGGTTTCGGCGCCTTCGGCGATCGCCCGCATTCCCAAGCCATGCGCCAGATCCACGATGGCTTCGACGAGCGTCTGGGAATTCCCGGAGTCGCTCATCCGCCGCACGAATTTCCGGTCGATTTTCAAATTGTCGATCGGCAGTTCCTCCAGGTAGCTCAAGGACGAATAGCCTGTCCCAAAGTCGTCCAAAGAGACGCTTACACCCAATTTCTTCAGTTCTGTCAATTGCCTGGCGGATTCCTGTATGTCCTGCATGAGCACGCTCTCGGTGACTTCCAGGTTCAGGCGGGAGGCCTCCAGGCCCGTCTCCGCCAGCGCCCGCGCGACCATCTCCGTGAGGTTGCCCTGCGCAAACTGTACCGCCGAGGTGTTGACGGCTACTTCAATCGGCGGCGCGCCGGCCTCCTGCCACGACCTTCCCTGGCGGCATGCCTCCCGCAAAACCCGGGCGCTGATCGGCACAATCAACCCGGTCTCCTCCGCGATCGGAATCAGATCGGATACCGGCATGTGTCCGAATTTCGGATTCGTCCAGCGCAGCAGGGCTTCCACGCCGGCAATGTGGTTGGTGGCCAGGTCGAACTGCGGCTGATAATGCAGCGACACCTCGTCGCGCTCCAGCGCATGATGCAGCTCGCTTTCGACGGCCAGACGGCGGCTGGCGGCGATGCTGAGCTCCGGGGTGAACATCTCGAAGCGGTGCTTGCCTTGGCGCTTGGCGGCGTATAGCGCGCTGTCGGCGGCTTTCTGCAGGCTGGCCAGATCCGGGCCATCCTGGGGGAAGAGGGCGATGCCGATGCTGGCGCTCAAAAACACTTCGTTGCCTTTCACATGAAAGGGCGCGGAAAGCGTTCCGAGGATCCGCTCCGCGACGCGGGCCGCAGCTTGGGGACCGCCTACATCGGTCAGGATCAGCATGAACCGATCGCCGCCGGCGCGCGACAACGTCTCCGATTCGCGCAGGCAGCCTACCAAGCGACGCGCCGCCGACTGTAAAAGGCTGTCGCCGGCCTGGTGCCCCAGCGTATCGTTGATCCGTTTGAAACGGTCCAGGTCGAGATATAGCAGGGCCAGCATGCCGCCGTGCCGCCGCACGCGCGCCATCGCCTGCTGAAAGCGGTCTTCGAATACCAGACGGTTGGGGAGGCCGGTCAACAGATCGTGGGTGGCCTGGTGCGCCAGCCTTTGCTCCATGCGCTTGCGCCCGGTGATGTCCGAAATGAGCCCATCCCGATAGCGTTTCCCATCCCGCTCATGGCTGTTCACCGCCCTCACGTGCAGCCAGATCCAGTTCCCATCCTTTCTCTGAAACCGGAACTCCGCGTTGAAAGCTTCTTCTTTTTCGAAGAGCGCGCGATATGCGGCGTCCACCCTGTCGTAGTCCTGCGGGTGAACGCGCTCCAGCCAAAAGCCCGCCTGCGAGATCTCGTCCGCGGTGTATCCGCTCATCTCCTTGCAATTGGGGCTGACGAAGACCGGGCGGCCCTCCGCGTCGGCCACCCAGACGACATCGGGGAGATTGGCGGCCAGCAGCCGGTACTTCTCCTCGCTTTGCCGGAGGGCCTCCTCGGCTCGTTTGCGGTCGCCGATGTCGCGCGCGATCGTGGAGGCGCCCACCACCTCCCCGGAGGCGTTCCGGATCGGGGATATGGTCAAGGAGACGTGCATCATGCTGCCGTCACGCTTCATCCTTACCGTCTCCAACTGCGAGATGGTTTCACCCTCTCTAATCCTGTCCAGTAACTCGCGGTGTTCGTGGAAGCGGCCGGCCGGCGCCAAGGCCGAAACAGGCTTTCCCAGAATCTCGGCGGCGGGGTACCCGTACATGACTTCCGCGCCTTTGTTCCAACTGACGACCGCTCCATCCAGCGCAGTGCCGAAGATGGCGTCGTTGGCGGAGTCCACGATGGACGCCAGCAGCGCGGCGGCCTGTTGCGCCTGAATACGCGTGGTGATGTCGCGGACGATGGCGGCGTGGGCCGCGATCTGCCCCCCGGCGTCTTTGATCGGGAACATGCAGATCGAGACATCGATCCTTTTCCCCTGCTTCGAGACGCCGGCGCTTTCGAAGTAGCCCACGCTCTCGCCGCGCTCCAGTTTGTCCGCGAGCAGGCGCAAGTCGCCCTGGCGGTCGTCGGGCACGAGCATGGAGACCGGCTTTCCCACCGCCTCTTCGGGAGGATAACCGTAGAGCGATTCCGCGCCCCGGTTCCAGCTCACAATCGCGCCTTGCGGAGTGGCGCCGATGATCGCATCTTCGGAAAACTCCACGATCGACGCCAAAAAAGACCGGGCTTCCTCCGCGGCTCTGCGCTCCGTAAGATCGTGGCTGATCGCGATGTAATGGCTGATGCCGCCGCCGGTGCTGCGGACCGGGGTGATCGTCATGTCCTTCTTGTAAAGCGTGCCGTCCTTGCGCCGGTTGGTGAGCTCGCCTCGCCAGACTTTGCCTTTCCGGATCGTCTCCCACAGCTCTTTGTAAAATGCGGGATCCTGCTCCCCCGACTTTAGAATACGGGGATTGCGGCCTAAGGCCTCCTGCGCGCCGTAGCCCGTGAGCCTGGTAAAGGCGCCATTGACATACTGAATGGCGCCGTCGCCATCCGTGATCACAATGGCGTCGGAAGCTTCTTCGATGGCGCCCGCCAGTCCGGCCTTTTCCGCCTCCGCCCTTTGATATCGGGCGCTTTGCAGGCGCGTCTTCTGGAGCAGATCCGCCTGGTTGCGGATCGCCGCGTACACCGCCAAAGTCAAGGACAGCGCCGATAACACGATCGAGGTTGCCGGCGACTCCCGGAGCGTGTTGTGCGGAGATGCGATTTGGTTCGCTAGCACATAAGCGAAGCAGACCACACTGGACCACAGAAACGCCCGGACCATCCTGCCGGCGATGGGGTGGCCGGCCGGGCGGCGCGTCTCCCCCGCGCGCTCCCGCAACGCCGGCGATGCGGAAACGCGCGGCTCCAGGAGCATGACTGGCGGATCTTCAACGAGCGGCATGGGTCTCTCTTCCGAACAACTCCCGGCGGGATATCGGCGGCAACCGGCCCCCCCACAAAAACGACTCGTAAGAATTGCGCGAGGCCGTTTCTTTCAAACGACTGCGGTAATCGAGTACCCAGGCAGCCTGTGCGGACATACGCTGCGCATTGAAGCACACGCCAATGCAGCGCCGATCTCCCCATCGGCACCCTAATTATAGAACCGGCCGAATGCGTTACGTAACGTTATCCTTCGATATATAGAATTAGAAAGGCCGGAAAATCCAAGTGGAAAACAGTTTATTCGTGAAGGGAAAACAAACTTATAAATAATCCGTAAGAGGAAGATTAGAAGGACGCCCGAACCACGTGTTACCGCTCGACCGCCGGCACACTATGCGATTTGGATCGCCGTGCCCGATGCTGCCGCTGCCAGGCCCGCGCTCTCCGCGGCGTTCCAACCGGCAGCCGCGGGTGCTTCCAGGGCGTGCCGCACGGCCCGTAACAGACCGTCGCTCCTGAACGGCTTGGGTAGAAACCCGGCATACTGATCGAGCATTTTGATTCGAATAATCTCTTCGTCGACAAGACCCGACATGAAAAGCACGCGAACGTTGGGCCGAAGGGATAGCATTTCGTCGGCAAGCGCGGTGGCCGACATGCCAGGCATGCGGACATCCAGTAATGCGAGGTCGATGTGGAGATGTTTCTGCGTGGCCATGCGGACGGCGTCTTCGCGCTCGGCGGCGAGCAGCACGCGGTAATCCGCGGCCGTAAGGATGGTCTGAATCAGGACTAGCACCGCGGGATCGTCGTCCACTATGAGGACCGTCCCTCGATTCCCGGCGCTCCTACTTGCATTCATTTCAAGCTCCTCTGTGCGGGGAATGCTCCGCACGGTTGAGTTAATGTTAACCCTGGTTAATCCATCTGTATAGGTTCTCTTTGGTTAACCCCGGTTCGGCGGTATGGTTTCGTTCGGCCGCAAACGGCTGAAACCCAAACGTAACCTTTCTTTGAGATGCTGAATTATGGGAGTGCTGCCATGACCGGTCCCCTTTCCGCCGAAGAACTACGGAAGATGAATGCCTACTGGCGCGCCGCGAATTATCTGTCGGTCGGCCAGATCTACCTCTACGACAACCCGCTGCTGAAGCAGCCGCTGAGCCTGGCGCACGTCAAGCCGCGCCTGCTGGGCCACTGGGGCACCACCCCGGGGCTCAATTTCATCTACGTGCACTGCAACCGCCTGATCAAACAGCACGATCTGGACATGATCTACATCGCGGGGCCGGGCCACGGCGGTCCGGGGCTGGTGGCGAACACGTACCTGGAAGGCACGTACAGCGAATATTACCCCAACATCTCACGCGATGCGGAAGGCATGCAGCGCCTGTTCAAGCAATTCTCTTTTCCCGGCGGCATTCCCAGCCACGTCGCGCCGGAGACGCCGGGCTCCATTCACGAAGGCGGCGAACTGGGCTATTCGCTGCTGCATGCGTACGGGGCCGTGTTCGACAATCCCGGGCTGCTGGTGTGCTGCGTGGTGGGCGATGGCGAATCCGAAACCGGCGCGCTGGCCACAAGCTGGCATTCGAACAAGTTCCTGAATCCCGTGCGCGACGGCGCCGTTATTCCGATCCTGCATTTGAACGGTTACAAGATCGCGGGTCCCACGGTGCTGGCGCGTCTGCCGAAGGAAGAACTCGTGGATTTGTTCCACGGCTACGGGCACGAGCCGCTGTTCGTGGAAGGCGACGATCCCGATACCATGCATCAGCTCATGGCCGCCACGCTCGACCAGGTGCTTGCGCAGATTCGGGAGATCCAGCGCGATACACGCACCAACGGCTTCACCCAGCGCCCGCGCTGGCCCATGATCGTGCTGCGCACTCCCAAAGGCTGGACCGGCCCGAAAGTCGTGGATGGCGTCCAGATCGAGGGCACTTTCCGAGCGCACCAAGTGCCACTGACGGACCTGGGCTCGAAACCGGGCCACCTGAAGATCCTGGAAGACTGGATGAAGAGCTACCGTCCCGAAGAGCTATTCGACGCCAACGGCACGCTGATACCCGAGCTCCAGGAACTGGCGCCCAAGGGCGAGCGGCGCATGGGCGACAACCCGCACGCCAACGGCGGACTGCTCCTGCGCGATCTCAAGATGCCGGATTTCTGCACCTATGCCGTGGACGTGCCCAAGCCCGGCACGGTCGTGGCCGAAGCCACGCGTGTGATGGGCAAGATGCTGCGCGACGTGATGAAGCTCAACGCCGATGCGTCCAATTTCCGCGTGGCCGGGCCGGACGAGACATCTTCGAACCGGCTGGACGCGCTATTCGAAGTCACGGACCGGCTCTCGACCGCCCAGGTATTCCCCTACGACGACCACGTCACCGCGGACGGCCGCGTTCTGGAAGTGCTCAGCGAGCACATGTGCCAGGGCTGGATGGAAGGATACTTGCTCACCGGCCGCCACGGCTTCTTCTCCTGCTACGAAGCCTTCATCCACATCATCGATTCCATGTTCAACCAGCACGCCAAGTGGCTCAAGACCACGCGCCACATTCCCTGGCGGCGGCCCATCGCATCGCTCAATTACCTGCTGACCTCGCACGTCTGGCGGCAGGACCACAACGGTTTCAGCCACCAGGACCCCGGCTTCATCGATCACGTGGTGAACAAGAAAGCGGACGTCGTGCGCGTCTATCTGCCCCCGGACGCCAACACGCTGCTCTCCGTGACGGATCATTGCCTGCGCAGCCGCCACTACGTCAATGTGATCGTGTGCGGCAAACAGCCTGCCCTGCAATGGCTGGATATGGAGTCCGCCATCGCGCACTGCACCACCGGCATCGGCATTTGGGAATGGGCCAGCACGGACAACGGAGTCGAGCCGGATGTAGTGATGGCATGTTGCGGGGATGTTCCCACGCTGGAAACGCTAGCCGCAGTCGATCTGCTGCGGCGCGACCTGCCGGATCTGAAAATCCGCGTGGTCAACGTCGTGGACCTGATGACGCTCGAGCCTTCCACCGAGCATCCGCACGGCCTGTCGGACCGCGAATTCGATTCCATCTTCACTGCCGATAAGCCCGTGGTTTTCGCCTTTCACGGCTATCCGTGGCTGATCCACCGGTTCACTTATCGCCGCACCAATCACGACAATTTCCATGTGCGGGGCTATAAGGAGGAAGGCACCACCACCACGCCGTTCGACATGACCGTGCTGAACGATCTCGACCGTTTCCACCTGGCCGGCGACGTGATCGACCGCGTGCCGCGCCTGCGCAACATCGCCGCGCACATCAAGCAGGATCTGCGCCACAAGCTGATCGAACACAAGCGCTACATCGTGAAGCACGGCGACGACCTGCCGGAGGTGCGGGACTGGACGTGGCCCTATTGACGCGCTGTGGCGCAAGCTTCAGCTTCGAGCGGCGAAGTTTAGTTCGCGGGACGAAACCCAAATATGAAAATCCTCGTTTTGAACGGCGGCTCCAGCAGCTTCAAAAGCAGCCTGTACGACATCGCGCCGGCCACCGCAAGCGATCGTTCACCGGCTCCGCCGCCCCCGCTGTGGGAAGCGCGAGTAGACTGGGAGCACCACAAAGGCGTAGCCGAAATCAATGTAAAGACCCCCGGCGCAACATCCAACAAAACTGTTCCCATCCAGGCCCCGTTCGACTCGCTGGGCCCTCTCATGGACATGCTCCCCAACCGTGGCGAGATCGAAGTTGCCGGACACCGCGTAGTTCACGGCGGCCGCGCCTTTCGCGAGAGCACCCGCATCACGCCCGAAGTGCGCGCGGGAATCGCCCGCATGGCCAGCTTCGCTCCCGAGCACAATCGCCTGGAGCTGGAAGCCATGGAGGCGATGGACCGCATTCTCGGCCCGAAAGTCGCGCAGGTGGCCGTCTTCGATACGGCTTTCCACGCCAGCCTGCCGCCACCGGCATACGTCTACCCGGGGCCCTACGAGTGGGTCGGCCAAGGCATACGCCGCTACGGATTCCACGGCATCAGCCACCAGTACACCTCGCGGCGCGCGGCCGATATTCTAGGCGGTTTGCCGCCGTTGCGCATGATCACTTGCCACCTGGGCAACGGCTGCTCTCTGGCCGCCATCCGCGAGGGCGTCAGCATCGACACCACCATGGGCTTCACGCCGCTCGAAGGCCTCATGATGGGCACCCGCTCCGGGACCATCGATCCGGGTATCGTCATTCACCTGGTGCGCCACCTCGGATATCGCGCAGAAGAGTTGGACCGCGTACTGAACAAGGAATCCGGCTTGCGCGGGGTCTCCGGCATCTCGGGCGATATGCGCACGATCCTGGAAGCCATCGCCCGCGGCGACCAGCGCGCGCAACTGGCTTTCGACGTCTATGGGCACCGCTTGTGCGCGGAAATCGGCTCGATGATCGCGAGCCTCGGCGGCCTGGACGTGCTGGTCTTCACGGCGGGAGTCGGCGAAAACTGCCCGCCGCTCCGCGCCAGGGTCGCGGAAGGCTTTGCGTTCCTGGGCCTCAAGCTGGACGATGCCAAGAACGCCGCATCGCCAGTCGACGCCGACATCGCCGCGGCGGACTCCGCCGTGCGAGTGCTGGTGGTGAAGACGCAGGAAGAGTGGGAGATCGCCAAGGAGTCCTACAGGGTGGCAAATACTATTGCGCAGGCGTAGACTAGGAAGAATTCGATCCGAGGAGTCGGCCGCCTCATTGAAGCCGTGCGGCCAGTGAGTTTCTGCATGGACGCGCTGGTCTCTTCACCGCCGGCGCCGCAGACCTTGAGGTTCGCCAGTCCGACGCCGACATTGCCGTGCCAGACTCGGCCGTGCGAGTTCTGGTGGTGAAGACGCAGGAAGAGTGGGAGATCGCGAAGGAGTCCTACCGGGTGGCAAACCTCGATAGATCGGGGAATCCCCGATACGTTAAACCGTGGGAAGCACGAAAAAAAACTCAGGCTGCCACGGATTGAGCCGCTTGAGCCGTCTTCCTTACAATAGCGATTAGGATTTGATGCACATGAAGCACTACCCGATGACCGAAGACCAACGCCAGGCTCTGGACCGGGATCTGGCAGCTATCATGGAGAAGTTGGGAGATGTTGCGAGCCTGCTACGCGCCTGTTATGACGGCCAGGACCCACCGGTGTGGCGTGCGGCTGAGGCCCTCGCTGCGATGCAGCGGCTGCTTTGGGCTCTGGAACGGGTGGACGGTGGCTTGCTCGGCGAGACAGCCGGAGAGCCATTACGGGAGGCGGTGCTTTCCATGGATGACGATCAAGGGTCGGTTCGTACTTGGCGGGCTCGCGATCTGAGGGAACAAACTGGCGATATAGATTCGTCCTGCGGACGCTAAGGACTCATGTTCGGAGTTACGGTGGCGCATTGGAATACCGCTTGCGGACCCGCGCGGCTCTCATCGGTTGACAGGCGAAAGCGCCTGTCCCACCACAAGCACAGTTATTCGTAGCGGAGCGCCACTAGCGGATCGATCTTCGCCGCCTTACGCGCCGGCACATAGCTGGCCAGCACCGACACCACGATCAACAACAGAGGCACGCCCGCAAACACCAGCGGATCGGTCGCCGTGACGCCGTACAGCATCCCCGCCAGCGCGCGCGTCAACTGGAATGCGGCGGCCAAACCGACGACCGCCCCGATCACTGAAATCACCAGCCCGCGCCCCACCACCAACCGTAAAATCTGCGGCTGGCTGGCCCCCAACGCTACCCGCAGTCCGATCTCGTGCGTCCGCCGACTGACCGAATAAGCGGTCAAGCCGTAGATCCCCAGCGTAGCCAGGGTCAGCGCCAGCCCCGCGAAAACCATCAGCATCAGCATCGACACGCGGCGCAGCATCAGCGAATCCGAAAGCACTTTCTCTATGGTTCGCACATTGGAGATGGGCTGCTCGGGATCGAGCTTTAAAACCTCGCGGCGCACCGCGGCGGCCACCGTGGCGGGGTCTCCCTCCGTGCGCACCACCAGCCCCATGATATCGGGCGGCGATTGCATGTGCGGCACGTAGACGGCAGGCTCCACCGGCGCATCCAGACCGTATAGCTTCGCGTCGGCGACCACGCCCACAATCTCCATCGGCAGCGTGTTTCCCATCACGATGTGTTGCCCCAGGGGATTTTCACGTGCGAAGATCTTGCGGACCAGGGACTCATTGACGAGCGCCACGCGCTTGGCATTGGTATCGTCGTGCTGGTCGAAAAGCCGGCCCTGCTTGAGCGCGATTCCCATGGTGCTGAAGTAGCCGGGCGTTGCCGGACGGTAATCCGCCAGCGGGCGCTGATCCTCCGGAACCGGCGGCCGGTCTTGAATCACAAAACTGTTCACGCCCACGCGGAACGACAGGATCGACACGCGCAAGGGTAGAATCATTACAGCGCCGGACGAACGCACGCCCGGCAGCGCATCCACCCGTTCCACGAGGGTCTTGAAGAAATTCGCGCGCTTCAGCGGCGTGTCGTACTTTACTTCCGGCAGGCTCAGGTTCATGGTCAGAATGTTGGTTGTGCGGACGCCGGGGTTGATCTCCATGACGCGCACGAAACTGCGCAGCAGCAGGCCGGCGCTGACCGACAGCAGCACCGCCAAGGCCACCTCCGACGCCAGCAGCACACTTCGAATGCGCTGCGATCCTCCCGCACTCTCCGACCGTCCGGCGGATTCCTTCAGCGCCGTATTGATATCCGCGCGCGCCGCTTTCCACGCCGGCGCCAGCCCGAACAGCACGCCCGTCAGGACCGAAAGGCCCGCCGTGAACGCCAGCACCCGCGCGTCCATGCTCATATGCTGCATCAGCGGGAACATGTCCGGAACCACGCCGCGTAACAACCTCACGCTCCAGGCGCCCAGCAGCAGGCCCAACGCCCCGCCGGATAGGGCCAGCACCAGGCTCTCGGTCAGCAACTGCCGGATAATTCGCAATCTTCCGGCGCCCAGCGCGCCCCGTATGGCGATCTCCCGCTCCCGCGTGGCGGCGCGCGCCAGCAGCAGGTTTGCCAGGTTCGCACAGGCGATCAGCAGCAGCAGGCCGACGGCGCCCAGGAGGACCAGGAGAACGGGGCGTATGCGGCCCGTGTACATCTCGGCCATGGGAAAGAGCGTTACACCCCAGCCGGTATTGGTCTTCGGGTATTGCTGCTCCATGCGCCGCGCGATGACTATCATTTCGGCGCGCGCTTGTTCTACCGTCACACCGGGTTTCAGCCGCGCGACAATGCCGTAGTTGTGGTTCCCGTGTTCGGGAGCGTGCGGGTCGATAGCGGTAGGCAGCCATAAATCCGCGGCCACCATCTCGCCCAGCTCGTGCGGCACCACGCCCACGACGGTGCGCGGGACGCCATCCACAATCAGCGTGCGCCCCACCATGGAGGGATCGGACCGGAACTTGCGCTGCCACAGCGCGTGGCTGATGAACACCACTGGCGGACCGCCGGGGCGGTCCTCATCCGGCAGAAAATTACGGCCCACCACCGGCTGGATGCCCAGCGCGGGCAGGAATTCCTTCGAACACGTGGCCGCCGATACGCGCTCGGGCTCGCCCGGACCGCTGATATTCAGGCCGTATTCCGGGATGGCGAACGCCGCCGACATAGCTTCAAAGGAGCGCGCCTGCCGCTTCCATTCGATATAATCGCCGGCGCTCACCGGCACCTGGTCGAAGCCCGACTTCAATTTGGTTTGCCAGATCATCACCACGCGGTTGGGTTCGGGCATGGGCAGCGGCTTCAACAAAACCGCGTTGACCATGGTGAAGATGGCGCTATTGGGACCGATGCCTAAAGCCAGCGCGAGTATCGCAACCACGCTAAAGCCCGGATTCCGCAGGAGCGCGCGGAAGCCGTAGCGAAGATCTTGCCGGAAAAATTGCACGGGCACTCCTCCAGCAAACACTAACGCAAAGGGCCGCCGATTTGTTCCAGCCAGGTTGACAGACGAAAGCGTCTGTCTCACCTCAGCGCCGCAGTGCCGAATACCAAAACGCCATGCGGCAGACTTCCCGAAAACCGGCCCGCCGGTAAACGCTCTCACCCATGCCAGACGCGATCAGCACCGCTCCGGCGTAACCCTGGCCGCGCGCGAACTGGCAGGCATGGCAGACCAAGGCCCTGCCAATACCCCGGTTGCGGGCGGATTCCACGACGCACACATTGTGTACTCCGGCCACTTGGCTGCCCAGGAACAGCGTGCAACCGCCCACAGTTTGTCCATCCAGTTTCGCCATGAACTCCCATACCCGCCGTGGCCGTTGCCTAACCAATGCCGCGATGCGCGCCAGATTGTAGCGCCGGATCGCCGTGCTGATCGGGCCTATACAGGGATGCGGCCGCGTACGCGAAAAGACTGCGTGGTTCTCCATGCTGAAAAGTTCCAATCCCCCCGGAGCGCCGGGCGGGCATTCAAGCGCCGCCAAATCGCAGTACATTCCTGGAAAGCGTCTCCGGCAGCGGAAGCCTTGGCGCCGCAGGCGCACCTCGACATCGTCTGGCGTGGCCAGTGCGCTGACCCAGAAGCCTGCCCCACGGCGGTTTCTCCGGTACCGGCGCACGATTTCCGTGAGCCGCGCGTCGGCGGATTCCGGCGCGAACCGCAAAGCGGCTGCCGCGTTGCTCCATGCCGAACCCGGCTGGACGAGCCAGGTCACGTCCGGATCGAGGTGGAGTTCGGCGCCTGGCACGCTCCCCTGCCGCGCCAGCCACTCGGCCGTCTCCGACTCGACTGCCGCGGTGTTATCCTGTTCATCGCCAGTAAGGTTATGCCGCATGGTTGTCAGAGAATTCCCAAAAGGTTAACAATCGGCCGGCTGAGTGCCAAGCATCTCCCGAATTTACAATAAGCTGCGCGGCAATGGCGCCAGCCCGATGTAATGCGGCATACAGAATGTAGGAAACCTTATGGCTCTATTGCGTCACCATTTAATTAAGGCCCGCCCGTCACTTATGATGGACACCGCGAAGCTCGCGCGCAAGCGAGGCGCTAGACGCCCGGACTCTGCCACAGCCCGGAGCGAGTCCGCACTTTTGATCAACCCGCTCGATCCCAAGCACATCATCGGGGTGGAAGAGATCGCACTTCGGGACGGCGCGCCGGTGGTCTCCGCGCGCGTCAGTTTCGATGGCGGCGCATCCTGGAGAGAATCCTGGCCTCTGCCTATGGAGCCGGGCTGGGCGGCCGTCGTGGGACCCGTGCTGGCCCTGGATGCGCGCGGCACTGTTATCCTCGCGGCTCTGGCGCTGGA
>Ga0335078_10010163_pt1 | contig 13944 bp, 9 predicted proteins | sample Lox_Sample_32_FD_206711 | JGI IMG/M metagenome (GOLD analysis project Ga0335078, IMG submission 206711) | Soil microbial communities from Loxahatchee National Wildlife Refuge, Florida, United States - Lox_Sample_3.2 | ecosystem: Environmental > Terrestrial > Soil > Wetlands | place: USA: Florida...
CGCGCCCAGTCCTCGATCACGAACTGGGCCGGGCCGTTGCCGGTGTAGTCGGTCATGTTCAGGTACCAAGTCATTTTCGTGCCGTCGGGAAACGTCCGGAATCCCTCGCGGTCGCGCCGGGTGAGGCCGAGCTCGTCAAGCAGGCGGTCGGCCCGGGCCGGGTCGAAATCCGTGAAGCTGTGGAAGAGCTCCGGGCTGTGGAACCCCGAATCCGGGCCCGGGTCGATCTGCGCCGGCACGCCGCGGCCGTTGAACTCGGCGTCGATGATCTCGCGGCGGTTGAGCGCGAGCGACAGCGCCTGGCGGAACCGCCGGTCGTTGAGCAGGTCGTGCTTCCAGCGCGTCTCCGGCCGGGCGGGATCGACGGCGCGGTTGAGCACCGGGTAGATGGTGAACAGGGAGCGCGTGGCCGAGAACCAGTCGTAGACCTGGTAGCCGTTGCGCCGGGCCTCGCTCGTGAGCAGCACGTGGTCCTCGTAGCGGATGTGCCGGTCCTGCATCGACGCCTGCCCGGTCGCCGCGGCGAGGCCGACCAGGTTCATCTCGCGGATGTCCATCACCAGCCGGTCGAGGTAGGGCAGCTGGTTGCCGGCCGTGTCGACCGCGAAGTAATAGGGGTTGCGCACGAAGACGTAGGGCGGTGTCTGCGAATCGCTGCGGTAGATCCACGGCCACAGGCGCGGATGCTCCGGGTTGAGATACTGCTTCATCCGGCGGTAGAGGGCGACACGGGTCGAGAGATTCAAGGCGCGCATCGTCCGGGCGATCAGCTGCGGGTCGCCCAGGGCCGGATGATACCGGCGCAGGTAGTGGGCCGGCGTGAGGTAGTCGGAGAAATCCTCGTAATTGTTGCCCTGGGACGCGACCCGGTAGGGGAAAAGCGGGTTGGGCTGCGGGAAGATGAAGCGCACGCAATAGTCGTTGACCTTCTCCACCCGGCCCATGCCCGCGCCGCTGCGCAGCATCCGCGGCGGCGGCACCTTGAAGTATTTCACCTCGTCCTCGTACCAGTAGACCAGATCATCGGCGGTGAAGGGGTAGCCGTCCGACCAGCGCACGCCTTGGCGCAGCCAGAAGGTGAAGATGCGGTGGTCGGGCGAGGCCTGCCAGGCCTTCGCCAGGTGCGGCACCAGCGGCTCGCCCAGCGGGGACCAGCGGATGAGGTTGGGATAGGACAGGCGCCACTGGATTGTGTTGATGTCGTTGTAGGAGTTGGCGAGGCGGCGCCACGTCCCGCCGTACCGGCCGATGCCGTCGACCCCCTCCATCACCACCGGCTCCGGCCCGACACGCTCGGCCACGGGCGGCAGTTTGCCGGCCCGGACCAGGTCGTCCAGCATCGGAGCCTCGTGCTTGGGCCACCACCCCGCCTGCGGCCCCTCGCGGTAGTCGACCGCCTGCGCGATCCGCACCCGCGGCTGGCCCGCCAGCGAATCCGCCCGCGCGCGCGCCGCCTCCGCCGCCGCAATCTCGTCCGCCGGCGGCGGCGGGGGCGGCGCGGTGACATTCGGCCGCAGCAGGGCCCCGGCAACGTAGAGCAGCGCCGTCAGGCCGAGGGCGGCGGCGACGAATCCAAGCAGGGGCGGCAAAATGCGTCTATTCACGCACCGGAGGGCCCGAGACAAAGGCCGGCGTCCGGCCCGGGCAACGCTGTTTCTCCACGGCCGGCGCCGCACCGCGCCGGGTTCCCGGCGGCGCGAGCAAGGCCTCGCGCATCCGGGTGTCATCGCCGTCGTCCGGCGCCGGGGCAGGCCGAGCACCGCGCCCATCAGGTTGTCGAGGTCGAGATTCGGCAACGGCGGAATCACGCCGTCGCGCCGCAACGCCGGCCCGTTTTTGTTTTGGCGGGCCGGAGCCCGCCGCTATGTTCGGCGCCATGCTCAAGCCGACCTCGGTCAAAGACGCGCTGGCCAGCTCCGCGCCGCGCGACCTCGCACTCGTCCAGGGCTGGGTCCGCACCCGGCGCGACGCCAAGACCTTCTCGTTTCTCGAGATCAACGACGGCTCCTGCCTCAAGAGCCTGCAGGTGATCGCCGACGCCGCCCTGCCCAACTACGCGGAGATCCAGCACCTCAACACCGGTGCCGCCGTGACCGTGCGCGGGGCGCTTGTCGCCTCGCAGGGCCAGGGCCAGAAATGGGAGCTCAAGGCGCAGGCGGTCGAGCTCGTGGGTCCGGCCGACGCCACCTACCCGCTGCAGAAGAAGGGCCACACGCCCGAGTTCCTGCGCGAGATCGCCCACCTGCGGCCGCGGTCCAACCTCTTCGGCTGCGTCTTCCGGGTGCGCAGCCGGCTGGCCTACGCCATCCACCAGTTCTTCCAGGAGCGCGGCTTCGTCTACGTGCACACCCCGATCGTCACCGGCAGCGACTGCGAGGGCGCCGGCGAGCTGTTCCGCGTCACCACCCTCGACCTCAAGAACCCGCCCCGGCGTGAGGACGGCGAGATCGATTATGCCCGGGACTTTTTCGCCCGGCCCACCTATCTGACGGTCAGCGGCCAGCTCGAGGCCGAGGCCTTCGCCTGCTCGCTCTCGAAGGTCTACACCTTCGGCCCGACGTTCCGCGCCGAGAACTCGAACACCTCGCGCCACGCGAGCGAATTCTGGATGATCGAGCCGGAGACGGCGTTCTGCGACCTCGCGGGCAACATGGACCTGGCCGAGGACTTCGTGAAGCACCTGATCCGCGACGTGCGCACGCACTGCGCCGAGGATCTCGAGCTCTTCGCCAAGTTCGTGGACAAGGGGCTGCTGGCGCGCCTCGACTTCGTGCTGGAACGCCCGTTCCAGCGCGTGAGCTACACCGAGGCCGTCGGGCTCCTGACCAAGAGCGGCCACCCATTCGAGTACCCGGTCGAGTACGGCACCAACCTGCAGTCGGAACACGAGCGCTTCCTCACCGAGGAGCACTTCAAGTGCCCGACCACCGTCTACAACTACCCGAAGGAGATCAAACCGTTCTACATGCGCCTGAACGACGACGGGAAGACCGTCGCCGCGATGGACGTGCTCGTGCCGGGCATCGGCGAGATCGTCGGCGGCAGCCAGCGCGAGGAGCGGCTGGAGGTGCTCGAGGCGAACATGCGCCGGCACCATCTCGACCCGAAGGATTACGGCTGGTACCTCGACCTGCGGCGCTATGGCACGGTACCACACAGCGGCTTCGGCCTCGGGTTCGAGCGGATGCTGATGTTTGTCACCGGCGTGGCGAACATCCGCGACGTCGTGCCCTTCGCCCGCACGCCGGGCAACGCGGCGTTCTGAGGCGGGCCGCCCTACTCCACCACGTACTCCGCCGCGACTGCGCCCTCCCTCTTCTCCTCCTCCTGCAGGTGGTGCGCCTCGGGCTTGAGCAGGAGGCACAGCGGGACGGCGGAAAAGAGGATCAGGCCACCCAGCACAAATCCGTTCTCGAAGCCCAGCACCTGCGCGCGCCGCGCCAGACCCTGCGCGGCGGTCCAGGCGATCTTGGTCTGGTAATTGGCCACCAGCCCGGGCTCGTGCCGAAAGACCAAGTCCATGACCCGCAACCCGAACCGGATGTCAAAGCGCTGCGACTCCATCGGGAAGACCTCCCCCAGGCGCACGGCGTGGATGTGGATGGAATTCGTCACAAAGGTGTTCAGCAGCGCAATGCCGAGCGAGCCGCCGACGTTTTGAAACACGTTGAGGAAGCTGCTGGCCATCGGCACTTCGTGGCGGGGCACGGCATTGAGGGCGGCCGCCATCAGCGGGGCCATCATCAGCGCCAGCCCCGCCCCGCGAGTCAGTTGGGGCAGCACGAGCATCGGCCATTGCGACAGCGGGTCGAGATGGCCGAAGGTGACGAGTGAACTTCCGACCAGCATCGCCCCCACCGCCGTCAACATCGCCGGACTGTAGCGGTCCGCCAGTCGGCCGGCCAGCGGCATGGTCAGCCCGACCGCAACGGCGTTGGGCAGCATCCACAGGCCGGCGTCCACCGGCGTGTAGCCCATCAGGTTTTGCAGGAAGATCGGGAAGAGAAAGACGCTGCCGAACAGGCCGATGGCGCGGAAAATCGCCAGCAGGATGCTCAGGAAGTAATTGCGGATGAGGAAGAGCCGCAGATCGAGCAACGGATCCTTGGTCGTGAGCTCCACGGGAATGAACATCACCAGCCCCACCACCGTGATCGCCTCGCAGATGTGGATGTAGTTGGAGTCCCAGCCTTTGATCTGACCGTTGGACAGCGCGGTCAGCCCGGCGATGAGCGCCATCGAGAGGAAGGTGAACCCCAGCAGGTCGAACGATTTCCGGGGGCCGCGCGCCCGCAGGGGCCGCATGATGAACATGCCGAGGAGCAGGGTCACCGCGCCGACCGGCAGGTTGACCGAGAAAATGGTGCGCCAGGTGAAGGCGTCGGTGAGGTAGCCGCCCAAGGTCGGGCCGATCGCCGGACCGGCCATGATGCCCAAACCCCAGATGCCGAGCGCCCGCCCGCGCTCGTGCGGTTCGAAGAGCTCGGCCACGATCGCCATGCCGATCGGCTGGATGGCGCCGCCGCCCATCGCCTGGAGGATGCGGGCGGCGATCAACGTGTCGTAGCTCCAGGCCATGGCACAGGCGCCGCTGGCGAGCGTGAACAACGTGAGGCTGCCGAGGTAAAGCGCCTTGTAGCTGATCCGGTTCGTGAGCCAGCCCACCAGCGGCATCACCACCGCCGAAGTGAGCATGAACCCGGTCGCCACCCATTCGATCTGCTCCCGGTCGACCCCGAACGTGCTCATCATGTGCGGCAGGGCGACGTTGACGATGCTGGAGTCCAGCACCGCCATGAACGTGCCGAGCATGATGATGCACAGCACGCTCCAACGGTTGGCGCGCAGGTGGCTGTCGTCAGTCATGCGCGACTTCCGCCGCGGCCGCGGACGACGCCGTCCCGGAATGGATCTGCAGCTCCACCGACAGGCCCGGGCCGATCGCCAGTTCCGGCGGCGCCGTCACCGACACGCGCAGCGGCACGCGCTGCGTCACCTTGATGAAGGTGCCGGACACGCCCTCCGCGGGTATCAGACTGAATTCCGAGTTGGCCGCGCGCAAAATCTCCGTCACCCGGCCTTGCAGGTGCAACGCCGGGAAAGCGTCAACCGAGATGTCCACCAAGTCGCCGACGGCCACGTCGTGGAGGTACTTTTCCTCAATGTTGGCGTCGACGCGCAGGGTCGCGGGGTCGAACATGCTTACCACCGGCTGCGCGGCCAGCGGCATCGCCCCGGGATCGAGCCAGCGGCGGACGACCCAGCCGTCAAACGGGGCGCGGACGGTGCAATGGGCGAGATCGCCGCGGGCGCTTTCGATGGCGGCCCCGGCTTCCGCCACCTTGCTGCGGGCCAGCTCCACGGCCGCCTTGGCCGCGGCGATGTCCTCCTTGCGCGACCCCGCCTGCAGCAAGATCAGGTTCTGCTCCGCGTTTTCCAGGCTCTGCCGCGCGGACTCGTAGGCCGTCCGGGCGCGGTCCAGATCATCCTGGGACACGGTGTTGCGCTTGAACAGCGCCTGGTTGCGCTCGAATTCGAGCCGGGCCATCTCCTCCTGGCTCTGGAGATTGCGCATGGTGGCCGCGGCGGCCTTGATTTCCTCCGGGCGGTTGCCATTGACCGCCTTCTCATACAACGCCTCGTTGGAGGCGAGCGTGGCCTTGGCGGAGACGAGCGCCGCCTCGGCCTGGTTCACCTCCGCCTGGGGAATCGTCGGATCCAGGCGGAAGATGACCGTGCCCTTGCGGACAAACATCCCTTCGTGCACGGCAACGTCGATCACCCGGTCGTTAATCTCCGGGGCGAGATCCACCAGGTGGCCGGCAAAGCGGGCGTCGTCGGTGAAGACGATCCCCCGCATGAAGAAAAACCAGTAGCCGAAGACGCCGGCCGCGATCACCGCGACGACCGCGAGGCCGATGAGAACGCCACGCCGGCGCCGTTCGCCGTTGGTGCCGTTGGTTGTGGCCGGATGCGACCGATCGTCGGACTCCGGAGCGGAAGCGGATGGAGAGGTGCTCATGATGCTGGAGAGGGGTCGGGAATCAGGGTGCCCGCCGCGGCGCCCACGCCGTTGAGAAATAGGTCCACCGTCGCCGCGTGGCTGCGCTGGGCTTCCGGCCAGCCCTCGAGCTCCCACGAGCGGGTCCGCAGCATGCCCAGGAGGTACTCCGCCAGGACTTCCGCCGGGAGTTCGGAGCGGATTTCGCCCGCAGCCATGCCTTGGGCGATCAATGCCGCCACCGCCTTGGTCATGGTGCCGCGGCGCTCGCGCCATCGCTGCCGCAGCCCGGCGTTGCCGCCCTCCATCGCCCGCTCCCCTTCCGAGAGGATGATCCGGAACAGCGGGCGCCGGGCATGGAAGAAGGCCACGATCTGATCGCTGGCCCGCAGCAGCCGCTCGCGGGACGTGCCGGCTTCCCCGGCGTTTTGCCGGAGGAGCTGACACATCTCCTCAAAGCCCGCCACGGCGGCTTGGAAGATCAGGTCCTCCTTGTCGGCGAAATAAAGGTAGATGGTCCCCTTGCCCACGTCGGCATTCCTGGCGATCTCGTCCAGCGTGACTTCATGGACGCGGCAGGTTCGAAAGAGCTGCTCTGCGGCCTGCATGATGCGTTGCCTCTTATCCTGATTCATAACTGACTGACCAGTCAGTCATCTCCTCACCCAATGTCAACACGCCCGCGTTTACGCAGCTATCGCGTGACTTATCTAGAGATTATCCATCAATAACTTGAATCCTATTATGAACAGTCAGATACTGACGTTGAAAACGCTCGAAAGAAGCCGGCCGCCGTTCTCCGACCCTCACATGACTGCCCGCCACCCTGCTCTCCAATTGACCGTCTTCGCCACCGGCCTGCTGCAGCGTGCCGGCTTGGATTTTGACAAGGCGCGCGTCGTCGCCGAAATCCTGGTTGAAGCCGATCTCTTGGGACACACGACGCACGGCCTGCAACTCCTCCCACCCTACCTCGAGGAACTCGTCCATGACCGGATGGCAAAAACCGGCGCACCACGCGTCCTCACGGATTTCCCGGCTGCCGTCACCTGGGACGGCATGAACCTGCCGGGGCCCTGGCTCGTGGTCCAGGCGCTGGCGCTCGCGATCGAGCGCGCGCGGACCAACGGAACCTGCACGGTGGTGATCCGTCGCAGCCACCACATCGCCTGCCTTGCCGCCTACCTGCAGCGCGTGACCGAGCAGGGATTCATGGTGCTGCTCACCTGCTCCGACCCGCGCATGGGGGCCGTCGTCCCGCACGGTGGGAGCCGGGGAGTCTTCACCCCCAACCCCATCGCCGCCGCCTGGCCCACCGCCGGAGTCCCGGTGATCATCGACACCTCCATGTCGATCTCCAGCTACGGCCAGGCGCTGCGTCTTCATGCCGAGAAACGGCCCTTCCCTGGCGCGTGGGTATTGGATGCCGCGGGCAACCCGTCGAGCGACCCGGCGGCGCTCTTCGCCAAACCGCGCGGCGCCCTGCTGCCGGTCGGCGGACTCGACCACGGCCACAAGGGCTACGCGCTCGGGTTGCTGGTGGAGGCGCTCACGAGCGGTCTGGCGGGTCACGGCCGGGCCGATGTCCCCACCGCTTGGACCAACTGTGTCTTCCTCCAAGTCTTCGATCCGGCCTTGTTCGGCGGTTCGGCGGAATTCCAACGCCAGACGGAGTGGCTGGCCGACGCATGCCGCCAGACCCCGCCGCGAGCCGGCTTCGAGCGCGTCCGGCTTCCGGGCGAAGCGGGCCTGCAGCGCCGCCGCGAGCAGCTCGAGCACGGCGTCGAACTGCACGCCGGCATCCTGCCGGCGTTGGAGCCGTGGGCCGAGAAGCTCGGCGTGCCGCTGCCGCCGGCAGGTTGACCGGCGGCCCGCGGGCCGGATTGTTGCCGGCGCTTGAGTTCGAGATTCCCATTTCCGCGCGCCCGCGGTTAGGATCGAGCGCCCCATCGTTGGCCGATCCGGCGCCAGATGAATGAAACCCTCAACCTCGACGTCACCGTCTCCTATTGGGACGTGGACCGCGACGCGCAGCTCCTCCTCGCGGGCGTGTTCAAGTACCTGCAGGAGGCGGCCATCAAGCATGCCGACCAGTTCGACGCCGGCACCCGCGCCATCGCCACCCGCGGCGAATCCTGGGTGCTCAATCGCGTGGCCGCGACGATTCACCGCTATCCGCGCTACGAGGAGCCCGTGCGGGTGGAGACCTGGTCCAGCGGCATCCGGGCGTTCAGGGGCTACCGCGATTTCCGCATCCGCCGCGGCGACGAATTGCTGGTCTCAGCCTCCTCGCTCTGGCTGTACGTAAATCTCAAAGCCAAATCTCTGGTGCGCGTGCCCGCCGAGGTCGCGTCGGGATTCCCCTCGCACGCCGGCCCGGTGTTCCAACCAGACTTGGATCACTTGCGCCTGGCTCCCCCGCGGGCCGACGCCGGCGCCCCGATCCGTGTTTCGGTCCGCTACTCCGATGTCGACGGCAATGGGCACGTGAACAACACCGCCTACCTGGATTACCTCCAGACCGCCCTCGGCCGCGCGGGACTCCCGCCGCGCCCCGGACAGGTCGAGGTGCAGTTCATGAAGGAGATTCCGCCCGGCGCCGAGGCGGTCGACGTCCATCTCGACGCCCGCGATGACGGCGTCGCCTTCAGCGTTGGCGCTCAGGGCGAGACCTTCGCCCTCGGGCGGGTCGGGTGACGAGCGCCCGGAACATCGGTCGGTTACATTTCCGCCATCGGCAACCTCGCCCGGATGCGTGGGTGCATCTGAAATCGAATTGCCGACACTGCGAGCGAGTTGAAGAATGGGTTCCCCCCCAGGGGCCGACGGTTTTTCTTGAAGGCGATGTCGTGATCGCTGCCGCGTTTTGTGCAGATCACGCGGCGCAGCAAACCAGCCCGGGAACCATGCCCGCCAGCTTCGACAGGTTCTTTCACGCCGCCGCTGGGCACACGCCTTGCGACTGTCAGCATCGGCCGGCCTGCGGCGAACGCGCCGGCCGCGTCAGCGTCGAGTGGCTCGCCGGCGGCACCGCCTGCCGCTCGCAGCTCATCGACATCCCCACCGGCCTCGGCAGGACTGCCGCCGTGGTCCTCGCCTGGCTCTGGAACCGCCGGCTACCGCGAATCGGAAATTCAAAATCCGGAATCCCCAATTCCGGTTGGCCGCGCCGCCTTGTCTCGCCGCCCTTTCCGCGCTCACGCGAGCACGGCCCCGTTGAAGCCTTACTTGCCGGCACACGAGTGAGGATTACGATGCCGGGGAATGGAACGTTCCCCCGCGTCCACTGAGAGCACCCCGACGGTTACGCCAAAGAGATGGGCCTCTCTCAACGCCTACGCCATTACCCTGCTGGTCGTCGCCCTCATCAGCTTTATCCGCATCACCCCGAAGGTTTGGCCGTGGACATGGCAAAGCAAGGTGCCCGTCGCCTTTGAAGTCATCCGCGTGCGACCGCTCCTTCGCCAGCTGGCCGACCCGATCCACTGGGACGTAGGCGAATCGCTCACCGGAGGCGGAGTCATCGACAACGCGATGCGCTGGCGCCTGCTGGCTCCGACCGTCGGCCGCATGCTGCACCTGACCCCGCTGGCCTACCTGTTCCTCCCTTGGGGAGGCTGGCTGTTATTGCTGGGCGTGACAGTTTACTTTTCTCGATACCAACTCAAGCTGACGTGTTTTCAAACCGGGTGCCTCGGAGTCTTGGTCGGCACGTCCGTCGCCGCGTGGCTCAGCATGTGGACGATTGGCACCTTCTACGCCTGGTGGTGTGGCCTGCTCATTGTCACCATCTTCACCGATTCGCCGGCTATCGCCATCGGCTGCTGCCTGCTTGGTCCCTGGATCGACGAGCGCTTTGTCTTCATCCTCCCCGTAGCCCTGGTGGTGCGCCACCACCTCAAGGGAATCCACGCCGCGTGGCCCGGTTGCCTGGCGGCCCTCGCTCCCTATCTCCTCATCCGCCTGGCCGCCCTCCTCAACGGAGACCCGAGCATTGGTTACCAACTCACCATGCAGTCCGCCGCCTTTTATGGCCGCGCCCTCCTGCCCGGCTGGTGGCATGGATTTCGAGCCGGATGGCTGTTGATCGCGGTCGCACTTGTGGCGGTCTCCAAAAACGCCAGTCCAACCGGCCGTTGGGTTCTCTGGGTGATGCTTGCCGGCTATGTCATCGTCATCAGCTTTCTCTCCTGGGACGCCACGCAAAACACGGCCGCGTTCGCACCACTCTTGCTTGTAGGCGCCGGCTGCCTAGGTGCGGGAAGCAGGTGGACCCTTCCCGTCCTGACGGCGCTAAACCTGGTGCTGCCATTGGCCTACTGGTCCGGTGACCTGCGGGTACCCATCACATCATTCCTGTGCCGCTGATTTTGGCTGATTTTGATGAGGTCAATGCAGCTGATCCGAAGCCGGTTGTTCAAAAAAGGCATCCGCACGAAAACGAAGCTGGGTATTGGCCAAGCGGCCCCGCCACTATTCCAGGGCAAAGTGCCCCCGTGGGAAAAAGCGGCCCCCGACCATACGCTCCCCAGCGACGTCAGGGAACTCCCGTAGAAAGCGGCTTGGTCAGAAGCATAAGCTCTCTCCGCGCTCACGTGAGCGCGGCCCCGTTGAAGCCGCCTTGTAATTGCGTTCCGGTCGGCGGCGGCGACGCCCTCGCTGCGTCCACGCCAACGGCCCTGCCCACGTCGCCCGTATTCCCCGTCGCGATCCCACGAAGCGCGAGGCGAAGGACTCTCAGTTCGGCTTGAAGAAGGTGTTGAGATCGTCGACGCCCTTGCGGACGGCGTCGGCGCTCACGAGCATCTGCTTCCGCTCGTCCTCGGTCAGCTCCAGTTCGACGATCCGCTCGACCCCGTTCTTGCCGAGGATGACGGGCACGCCGATGAACAGGTCGTTGATGCCGTACTCGCCCTGCACGAACACCGCGCACGGCGCGAGGTGCTTGCGGTCGGTGATCACCGCCTCGACCATCTCCGCCACGGAGGCGGCCGGGGCGTAGTAGGCCGAGCCGGTTTTGAGCAGCCCGACGATTTCCGCGCCACCCTTGCGGGTGCGGTCCACCAGCCGGGCAATTGTCGCGGCATCCATCAGCTCGGTGATCGGCACGCCGCCCACCGTGGTCAGCCGGGGCATCGGCACCATCTGGTCGCCGTGGCCGCCCAGCACCATCGCGTGGACGGAGGTCAGGGCGCAGCCCAGCTGCTCGGCGACGAAATACCGGAAGCGGGTGGAGTCGAGGATGCCCGCCATGCCGATCACCCGCCGCAGGGCGAAGCCGCTGGCGCGCAGGGCGACGTGGCACATGATGTCCAGCGGGTTCGAGACCGCGATCACGACCGCGTTGGGCGCATGCTCGGCGATGGCCCGGGCCGCCTGCTTCACGATGCCGGCGTTGACCTTGAGCAGGTCCATCCGGTCCATGCCCGGCTTGCGCGGCAGGCCCGCGGTGATCACGACCACGTTGCTGTCGGCAATCTCGGCGAAATCGTTCGTGCCCACGATCGGCACGTCGTAGTCGCGCAGCGGCCCGGCGTGCAGGAAGTCCAGCGCCTTGGCCCGCGTCATGCCGGCCTCGACGTCGACCATGACCAGGTCGGCAATGACCTTTTCGGCGAGGTAATAGGTCGCCGTCGCGCCCACGTTCCCCGCCCCGATGATGCTGACTTTGTTCTTCGCCATGATGTCCTCCTTACGCCTTGCCGACCGTGAGACTGTCGTGCGCGCTCTGCAGCGCCGCCGCCGCCTGGTTGAAGGCGTCGCGGTCGGCCGCGGAGAGCTTGAGTTCGAGGATGCGGCTCACGCCGTGCTCCCCCACGTAGGCCGGCACGCCGATGGCGAGGCCGCGCACGCCGTATTCGCCGTCGCATCGCACCGAGACCGGCAGGAGGGCGTTGGAGTTGCCGATAATCGCGTCCACCAGAGTGGCCGCGGCCGCGCTCGGGGCGTAATAGGAGGTCGAGCGTTGGGCGAGCTGGAGGATGGTGTCGCCGGCGTTGCGCGCCTCCTCGATCAACTGCCCCAGGCGCTCCTCGCCCAGCAGCGTCGCCGCCGGGATGCCCGACACGCGGATCGTGTCGCGCAAGAAGACCATGCTGGGGTGGTGGGGGCCGATGATCAGGCCGGTCACCTCCCGCGGCGAGACGTGCAGCTCGCGGCTCACGAGGTAGCGGATGCGCGTCGCGCTGAGCAGGCCGCCCACGCCCATCACCTTCAGGCGGTCGCCCCCCAGCGTCTCCTGGATCAGCAAGGTGAGCAGGTCGACCGGCTCGACGATGTTGATCACCACGGCCCCGGGTGCGAGCCGGCGGATGTCCCGGGCGATGGCGCCCACATTGGGGGCGTTGTCGCGGTAGAGGTCCTCGCGGCGCTCGCCGGGCTTGCGCACCCGGCCGGCGGCGATGATCACCGCGTCGCTGCCCGCGATGTCGTCGATCTTGACGCTGCCGCGGATCGCCGAGACGTAGGCGCGGATCGGGCCGGCCTCCATCAGGTCGAGCGATTTGCCGGCGGCGACGCCGTCCTTCAGATCCACCAACATGACGTTGGCGGCGCGCCGCTCGGCGATGAAGAAGGCGGTGTTGGTGCCGACATTGCCGCTGCCGATGATGCTGATGCGTTTCATGACGCTTCCTTTGCGCTCAAGTCCGGAGGGGGTCGCTGGGTTCTGGTCCGCCGAACAAAAGGCGAATGCCGGGGATTCTCAAGCGCGCTCTGCGATTCATTAGCTGGCCGACAAGAGTCGGCGCAAGATCTCATCGACGAGCCGGGGATTGGCCCGGCCCTGCGACTGCTTCATCACGGCGCCCTTCATGGCGTTGATCGCGTTTTCCTTGCCGGCCTTGAAGTCGGCGACGGATTTCGGATTGGCTGCGATCGCCGCGGCGCACCACTGCTCGAGTTGGCCCAGGTCCGTCGCCTGGCGCAGGCCCTTGCGGGCGACGACGGCCTCCGGCAGTTCCCCGGTGCGAAACATCTCGGCGAACACTTCCTTGGCGGTGTTGCTCGAGATCACGCCCGCCTCGACCAGCTTCACGAGCCCGGCAACATGCGGCGGGCGCACCAGACTCGCGGCGAGGTCGATCTTCGCCGCCGCCAGCTCGCGCAGCAGGTCGTTGGCGATCCAGTTGGCGGCCGCCTGCGGCTTGGCGCCCAGTTTTGCCGTCTCCTCGAAAAAGTCGCTCAGCCCGGGGTCGGGCACGAGCACCGACGTGATCGTGTACGGCAGCTGGTACTGTTCGAAGAACCGCCGCTGCCGGTCGAACGGCAGCTCACGCAGTCCGGCGCGCAAGCCGGCCTTCCACGCCTCGCCGACCTGCACGGGCATGAGGTCGGGGTCCGGGAAGTACCGGTAGTCGTGCGCCATCTCCTTCGTGCGCAGGGCCTGTGAGGTGCCGGTCTGGCCGTCGTAGTCGCGGGTCTCCTGGATGATCGCGCCGCCGGCCCCGAGGATCTCGGCCTGGCGGCGGATCTCGGCGGCGATGCCGTCGCGCACGAACGAGATCGAGTTGAGATTCTTCAACTCGACCTTCGTGCCGAGGGCGGCGGCGCCGGCGGGCCGCAGCGAGACGTTGGCGTCGCAGCGCATCTGGCCCTTCTCCATGTCGCAATCGGACACGCCGCCGCACACCATGACCATCTTGAGCGCGGTGAGGAAGGCGAAGGCCTCCTCGGCGCTGTGCAAGACCGGCTCCGTGACGATCTCCATGAGCGGCGTGCCCGCCCGGTTGAAGTCGACCAGCGACTCGCGGGCGCCGTGGTCGAGCTTGCCCACGTCCTCCTCGAGGTGAATGCGGGTGAGCGCGATGCGCCTGTGCTCGCCCATGACGTTGCGCGCCGGGCCCGGCAGCTCGATCTCCACCGATCCGCCGCGGCAGATCGGCTGGTCGTACTGGGAGATCTGGTAGTTCTTCGGGCTGTCGGGGTAAAAATAGTTCTTCCGG